>MDTE01095273.1_pt1 | contig 21748 bp, 10 predicted proteins | sample 811231 | NCBI WGS metagenome assembly MDTE01 (sample SAMN05326651, study PRJNA326480) | marine metagenome | isolation source: seawater | place: Indian Ocean: Red Sea | collected 2010 | reverse complement strand
GGTCAACCACTCTGCCACTCCCATCAGCAGAAAAAAAGGCCCCCAGCCAAGGAACCAGCGGAACATCAGGCGTACACGCCCCGCGGGTTGCCCCCGCGCGTTGACCACCGCAATCCGAAACAGCTGCTGTCCCACCGTCGTCCCCAACACGGCCAGTGTCAGCAGCTGTCCGAGTCCCAACAGCCAGATCATACCCAGCGCTGCGGCCCCCAGTTCCTGCCACCGTGACTGCGATGTTTCCCGTCGCTGCCGCGCGACAAACGTCACCAGCGCGTCGGCCAGCTGGTCCTCTGCTTGCTGCAGCGGCACTCCGGTCACGGCGGAGGCCCCAGCGACAGCCTGCTTCAATTCCCGCCGCTCTTCCCGAGTCAGCAAGCGAAACTTCTGGTAGTCCTCGTCGTCATCGACGACACCGAACGTCTCATACTGGTAATGGCTGGCAAGGTGGATATCGACCGCAGCGCGGAGCGTGTCGTTTTCCTCCAGCGTCATGCGCAGGCGCAGTACCTCATTGAGCGGTGGCAGTTGCGGATAGAGCGCCGCCAGGGCGTTCGTTTTCTCACGTTCCACCAACGGCTCACTGACAACGGAGACGGCCAGCAGGCCAATCAGGGTTGCGGGAATCCCCAGCAGCGATGCGGCGCGAAGCGGGCGGTCGATGCGTGCCGGCTGATTCAAGAGTGAGCGAAAACAACCGGCCAGGAAGCTCAACTTCTCGAAACCTTCCGCCGCCAGGTTGTCCAGCACGCCACGTGCATGCAAGGGTACCGTGTGCATTGTCACCCGGCTGGCAATCTCCGCCAGAAAACGCTGTTTCCCCGCCTGGTCCGCCACTTCGATAGATGCGGCCAGCACTTCCCGCTGGGGCCAGGGATCGTCCAGCAGGATGGCGCGTCCGTTGAGTGTGATCCAGACCTGGTCAAAGCTGAGACGCGCGGGCAGCGTCCCGTCCTGGGAAGCTTGTGCCACCTCGACCGTCAGTTCGTACAACCAGTGACACCCGGCCTCCCAGCCGGGCGGCTGCTGGCCTGCCAGTACGTCGGAGAGTGGCAAACCGGGCCGGGCCTCAAACACATCCCAGGCCTCTCCCCGTGTAACCACCTCCTGCAGCCAGCGTGCCCGACCTGGCCGTGCGCAGCGCCGGCGTGCTTCGGCCAGTGGTGTATCACCTCGTTTACGGAGCCAAACCGTGCGCCTGATGGTCGGATCGAAGGCGGAAACCCAGTCTGCAGCCAGCCTCTGCACCACCAGATAAGGTCCCAGCGTGCTGGCCTGCCCCGCCGCAATCTCCGGCGGGCCACCGATGACCTGCTTGGGATCGAGCAGCGGGCGTTCGACGCGTCCGGGCCTTTCCACAACACGGGTACCGGTCAACAGATCCCAGAGGACCGCCTGACCATTGCGGCGCCGCATGGTGGCCAGCGGTGCCAGCACCAGGCAAATATAAGATGCCGACCAAAACAAGGCCGCCAGTAGCCTCTGCTGCTCGAGCCCCACCGTGGAAACCAGCATCCAGCCCAGGCTAGCAAACAAGCCGGCAGTCAAAATTGCCAAATAACGCAGGACACCGACGAGCAGAGGCCGCAGCAGGGCCCGGCCATAGCCGACCGGCCGACCATCCTCGCAGACCACGCGCAGCCCGATCAAGCGTTTGCCCAGGCCGATTCCGCCGCGCCCTTCCGCGAGGCCAAAATAGGCGACGTACCAGAGCAACAGACCCAACCTGAGCGGCCATTCCTGGGACCACGATAATTCAGCGATCGACCCCACACCGTACCAGGCGGCAGCGACGCTTCCGGGCACCAGCCCGGCTAGAAATTCATCCAGCACGCAAGCGACCGACCGCTTCGACCAGGGTGCCGGCTGCGGCACCTCTGAACTGAACGGCCGCAGCGCCTCCCGCAAGGCCTGGTAACTGGCGAACCGTTGCTCTGGTCTCTTCGCCAGACAGCGCGCCACCACCAGGGCTAAACCGGCGGGCGCGTCACGGCGGATTTCCGTGAGCAATTGTGGTTTCTCGTCCAGCACGGCAGCCACGATCTGCACCGGGTTTTTGCCCGCAATCGGCGCCTGGTCGGTCAGCAACGAGTACAAGGTGGCGCCCACCGAGTAGATGTCGGCGCGGAGGTCGACCTCGTCACCACGGAGCTGCTCGGGGGCGGCGTAGGCTGGCGTCCCCAACACGACCCCCGTGGCCGTGGCAAACGAGTCGATGCTGGCCACGGTGGAGACCGACAAGCCGTAGTCACCGACCTTCACACCCCCTTCGGCATCGACGAACACATTGGACGGTTTGACATCGCGATGCAGCACACCCGCCGCTTGCGCCGCTTCCAGGCCCGCAATCAAACCGAGCACCACATCGACCGCCTCGGGGACTGGCAGGGGACCGTTTTCCTGGAGCTGATCTGCCAGTGTGCCTCGGTCGGCGATCTCCATGGTGATCACCGGAATGCCGTCGATTTCCTCCGTCCCGAACACATACAAACTGTTGGGATGACTGATGCCGGCCGCCAGCCGACCTTCGCGCAAGAAGCGGCCGCGAATCTCCGCCGATTCGAGATTCTGCGAGAGCATTTTCAGCGCCACCCGGCGGCCCGTCGAGGTTTGCTCGGCTTCGAACGCCGCGCCCATACCGCCACGTCCGAGAAACCGCAGTAACCGGTAACCACCAAAATCGCAAGGCAGGTCCGCGACGCCGGGCAGTGTCGCCTCCGGCACAGGGGTGGCACCGCCGGCGGCGTCGACCGTCAGGACCTCGGTATCGGCCATCACTTGCAACAGCAGGCAACCCGGACAAAGTTGCTCGGCACTGGCCACCGGGAGTGGCCCGCCACAACGTGGACAGAGATGATCAGCGGTGCCCGTCATGATGCTGGACTCGTGCCAAATCCTACTTGCAAGTCTGCTGGTTCCTGTGATGCGACAAACGGTGTTCGCGCTGGGGTGAACTTACTGGGGCCTGCTCAGCAGGGCCGATACCAGGTACTGCATCTCCGCGTCGATGTCCGCCGGATCGTCGACCGTCTGGGCGATTTCGCTGCGCAACAGCTGGCGGTACTGTTTGCGTAACCGGTGGACCGCAACCTTGACGGCGCCCAACGTCATGTTAAGTCTCTGGGCCGTCTCCTGCGGCGCCGGCAAATCACCCGCCAGGCTCACCTTGAGCTCATTAAACTGGGCCCCCTTTCCGAGGGACTCCGCTTCCCCGCGCAGTTTACACAACGCCCGAGCGGTGACTTCCTGGGCCCATTCGCGATCGAAGCGGGCATCCGGCTCGATCGCCTGAGCGGGCTCCAGTGCGTAACGTGCCTCCGGGCTGAGCGCATCCAGGTCGATGACCGTCACGTCACCGCCCCGTTTTTTGGCCTGCCGGCGCTCCCGCTCGTGTGACAGAAAGTGCTTCACCGCACCGAGCAAATACGAGCGAAAGCGGCCTTTGGCGGGATCCGCGGCGGCAAAACTACCCGGCTCGACAAAACGCACAAAGAACGATTGTGTCAGGTCGTGGGCATCCGCGGCGGCGTAACCGCGACTCCGTACGAAGGCATACAAGGGGTACCAGTAGGCGTGGCAGAGTTCTGCCAGCGCCAGCCGGGCTCTGCTCTGGCTTTCCGGCTGCTGCCGGGCCGCCACCACCAGGCTCCACTGGGTGGTCGCAAACTGTCGCTGATCCGGAGAACTGTCCATGGGCTTATCTTAACGGGAACATCCTTTTGCAGGCATGTTGATTTAGACAAGAGCAAGGAGACCGCCCGGCCAGAGTGAGCCCCCCCTCCGACAGTAACGCAACACAACCCGCTGACTGCGGGGCCTTTTGCGGCGTGGGTGATTGACAAAACCGTCAAACCGACACTATACAGCAAGATACTGATACTCATTATCAGCACCCTGCTCCAGGGCAGCCAAGGCCGATCACGCGGTTATCGGTACACACAGATACTGTCTGTTTGTATGTACCCGCTATGGCCCGCGCCACCTTTGGCCAACAATCCCACCTGCCTCGCCCCGCTGTCCGTTGATCAAGGAGAATCTAATGGCAACTACGACCACGCCGATAAATGCCCTGACCGCTGCCGCCTTTGCAACTCCCGAGAAATTTACCGCCTTCTGCGCGAATGGTGGCCAGCCGCTAGGCGGCATTATCGGTGGTAAACGAATCTCCGGGTCAATGAACGCCACCTTCCAGACGACGGATCCTGGCTCTCAGGAAGTCCTGGCAACGGTGTCGGAAATGGGCGAAGCCGAAGTGGGCCACGCCGTCGACGCCGCGACTCAAGCCTTCCATGGAAATGGTAGCCAAGGCTGGCGGGACGTTGCTGTCGAAGAACGGATCGCCCTGGTCAACCGGCTGGTCGAATTGTGTGAGCGGGATCAAGAAGTCCTGCTCGCCTGCGAAATCCGCGACGGGGGAAAGGTCTCGGAACTCGCCGAGGGCGATCTGACCCAAATTCGTGCCTGTGCTGAATACTTCTGCGACGTCGCCCGCAAGATACCCATGGGAGACGGTCCTGCCACCCAGATCTCCGACGAGATGACCGGCGCCACCTACCGCGAGCCCTGGGGAGTCGTGGCCGGCATTATTCCCTGGAACTATCCGGTCGTGTTGACATCCTGGTTTATTTTCCCGGCGTTACTGGCAGGCAACACCGTCCTGATTAAACCCGCAGAAGACACCCCGCTCTCGGCACTCTACATCGGCCAACTGGCAGAGGAAGCTGGCTTCCCACCGGGCGTGATCAACGTACTCCCCGGTCGCGGCGAAATTACCGGCCAATGCATCGCTGAACATCCGGGCGTTCGCTATATCTCCTTCACCGGATCCCCGGGCGTGGGTCAATCCATCTTGCGGACCTGCGACCGTCACGGAACACGAATGAAACGCGAAATGGGCGGTAATGGATCGGCGATCGTGCTGGCCGATGCCGACCCGGCGGTCGTCGGACGCCTGGTCGGTCGTCATACGAATCAGCATTATGGCCAGACCTGCTGCACCATTCATCGTGTCTTTGTAGATGCCAAGATCGCTGATGACTTCATCGACGTCCAAAGAGACTTCTTTACTGGCTTGAAAATTGGCTACCAGGCCGACGAGGGTACCCAGCTTGGCGCTGTCGTGAACTCGACGCAGCGTCGGCGCATTCTGCAGGCGCAACAGGAGGCCGCCGCCCGAGGCGGCCAACCGATCCTGGCTGGCGGCCCCGCAGAAGTGAGTGGCCGAGATGGTTTCTATCTGAAACCGGCCCTGTTTCGCACAACCCCCGGAGTCGAGTGCAATCCGGCAGAGGTCTTCCACACCTTCGCGACGGTTTGCCCGGTTGATTCCGCCGAAGAAGCATTGGCTTTAGCGAACAGCTCACCGTACGGACTGGGGGCCAGTGTCTGGACGCAAGACGTCGAACGCGGGATCGCCCTGGCCAAACAGTTTCGCGACGGAACGTGCCAGGTGAACTGCCACAACTCGATCGCCTACGGCCTGCCCTACGGAGGACAAGGCATCTCAGGTGGTCCCGGAGGTGGGGTCAATTGCGAAGACACGTTCCTGGACTACACTCAGGTCAAAGCGGTCTACGTCTCGGCGTACCCTGGCTAGTACGAGCACACCTAACGCTCGATCGCTCTGAACCGCGACGCCATACTTTTCCACCACAAACTCTCGTGAGGAAATTCCCATGCACTGGACACGGGTTCTCGCAACACTGGTACTCTGTGGCCTGTCGACAGTATCCCATTCGGAACCACCACCGACCGAGGCGACCAAGGGCGATCCGCTGGTCGCGAAATACGTCGAACTGGAAACCGCCAGGCGAGGGAAACCTCTAGTGCCCAACAGCCGGGAAGCCTGGCAAAAGCAGCGCGATGGTTGGCGGGCCCAGCTCAAGCAACACTGCTTTGGAGCCTGGCCTGACGAAAGCCTGCCGCTGGACGCCAAAGTTGTGTTTGAAGCCGAGCGGGGGAGTATGGCATTGCGGGCGATTGACTTTACCAGCCAGGGCCCCTTTCGTCTGCGACTCTACATCGCCCACTACCCGGGACTGGAAGACCCTGACCTGATCGTGCTGAATCCGCTCACCGAAGAGGGCTGGGTCGACTTTCTGGCCACTATGCGGCCTGGTTTTGAAGCCGAACTCAAGGGACTCACACTTCCCCCGGCCGACGAAAAGGCGTTCAAACAGACCCAAGGCATGTTTCGTTCGTTTAAATGGGCAATGGCCTATTTCGCACCCTGTGGCATCGGACCCACGGCCTGGGATCCGAGTGAAGCCGGGCAAAAAGAACGCCAACAACAGTTTCAACTGCTGGGCCAAACCGTCGACAGCATGCGTGTCTGGGACGTCCGGCGGGCGATGCAAACACTGCGGTCCAAGGGCGGAATGAAAACCGTTCCGCTATGGCTCCAAGCGGGAGGCCACATGTCGGGCGTCACTCTGTATGCCTCGCTGTGGGAACCCAAAATCACGCGTCTGGATCTCTACGACCTGGCTGGATCACATCGCGACGGACCGTTCTTTCTGAATATTCACCGTATCCTGGATACTCCCCAGGCAGTCGCCATGGCCTCGGAAAGGACCCAGGTATTGATCTACCAGGAAGAGAATCGCCATTGGGACTATCCCCTGGAGGTTGCCAAAAAGTTAGACTGGGAACAAAATCTAAGACTACTCAAGCCTCCCAGCGAGGATCCGTAGTCTGGCCGCTAGAGACCCGCCAGCGCTGTGCCGATTTCGCTCACCACAGACCACACGGAGCGTTCTCATGAAGGTGATTGACAAACAAACGTTGCAACGATCGCGAATGCTGGTTTGCAACCTTCGGGAAACACCCTCTCGCTGGAGCACGCTGGCAGCCCTGATGGTGATCGCCGCGTACCAGTGGGCCGCACTCCCCGTGGCAACCCACGCGTTCCAAGGGGACCCCGAACAGGACATCACCGAAACGGACCCTAAAGCGGCGGCCAAACAGGAAACGCTGCTGTTGGCCAATGCCAGGCAACTCACCTTTGAAGGTCGCCGTGCTGGCGAGGGCTACTTCAGCGCCGATGGATCACAACTCGTGTTCCAAAGCGAGCGCCAACAGGGCAATCCGTTTTTCCAGATTTACGTGATGGATCTGGAGACGGGCGACCTGGAACGTGTCTCTCCCGGGCACGGCAAAACAACCTGCGCCTGGATCCATCCCACCGGCAAGCACGTGCTGTTCGCCTCAACCCAAGACGACCCCGCGGCCAAACAAAAGCAAAAAGACGAGTACGCAATGCGTGAGTCAGGCCAGGAACGACGCTACTCCTGGGACTACGACGAACACTTCGAACTCTATCACCTCGACAAAGCGAGCGGCGAGTATCGCAACCTGACAAACGCCCCTGGGTACGATGCGGAAGCCTCCTGGTCACCGGATGGGAAACTGATCGCTTTCACCTCCAACCGGCTCGCCTACCAGAAGCCGATGACGGCGGATGAAAAAAAGAACTTCGCCATTGATCCGGCGTACATGAACGACATTTACATCATGAACGCCGATGGCTCCAACGTCCGTCAATTGACCGCGGTCCACGGCTACGATGGGGGCCCTTTCTTTTCACCCGACGGCAAACGCATCTGCTGGCGTCGCTTCACCCCCAATGGCGCCATCGCCGAAGTCTGGACGATGAATATTGATGGGTCGGACCAGCGGCAACTCACGCGACTCGGCGCGATGTCCTGGGCTCCCTTCTACCACCCGTCGGGCGAGTATCTGATTTTCACGACGAATCGCCACGGCTTCGCGAACTTTGAGCTCTACCTGATTGACGCAGAGGCCAAATCGACGCCGGTGCGTGTCAGTTACACCAAGGGATTTGACGGACTGCCCGCCTTTACCCCCGATGGCAAACGTCTGGCCTGGACCACCAACCGCACCCCGTCCAAACGTTCCCAGATTTTCATTGCGAATTGGGACCACGAACGAGCTCGCAAGCTGCTGGGACTGGATGACGCCGACCGGGTCGCCAGCACGCCCGGCGCCGACGCCGCCAGTGCCATCGGCAGGTCGACACGAGAGCAAACGGCTGCCGGCTTTTCCGCCGCAGACATCATCCGCCACGTCGGCTTTCTCTGCCGTGAAGAGTTACAGGGACGTCTGACGGGTACGCCGGGAGAGAAACTGGCCACCGCATACGTGGCCGCCTACCTCGACAGCCTGGGCCTGAAACCGGCCGGCGACAAAGGTACGTTTTTCCAGGAATTTGAATTTACCTCCGGCGTTGCCCTGGGCAAGAAGAACTCCCTCGTGTCTGGAAAGAAGGAGTACCAATTAAACAAAGACTGGAAACCCCTCTCCTTCTCGGGCGAAGGTGACTTCAAACCGGCCGACGTTGTGTTTGCCGGCTACGGCATGCAAGCGCGCAAAACCAAACAATTTGGCGAATACGATTCCTACGTCCATCTGGACGTCAAAGGAAAGTGGGTTGTTGTCTTCCGTTACATGCCAGAAAACGTCACTCCAGAACGCCGCCAGCAGCTCTCACGTGCGTCGCAACTCCGTTTCAAAGCAACGGTGGCCAGGGACAAAGGAGCGCGAGGTCTGATCGTGGTGACCGGCCCCAACGCCAAAGCCAAAAGCCAGCTGGTTCCCTTGCGTTTGGACGGGATCCTGGCTGGGTCAAGTCTGCCGGTAATCAGCGTCACGGACGGCGTCGTCCAATCCTGGCTCGACGCCAGCGGCAAGAAAGGGCTGAAGGCCTTGCAAGACAAGCTCGACACCGGCTCACTCGCCATGGGCTTTGCCCTGAAGGGCGTCCAGGTGGCCGCCCAGGTCGAAGTCAACCGTGTCAAAGGACGTGGCCGCAACGTACTCGCCCGGTTGCAGTCAACTGACAAACCGAGTGATCAGGTGATCGTGGTCGGCGCCCACGTAGACCACCTCGGCAAAGGCGCCAGCAGCTCGTCCCTCGCGCGGGATGACGAGTCGCAGCAGATCCACTTCGGTGCGGACGACAACGCCTCAGGAGTCGCCGCGGTTCTTGAAATCGCTGAATATCTCAGTAACCAGAAAGCAAACGGCAAACTGAAGCTACGACGCGACGTCCTGTTTGCGGCCTGGTCGGGTGAAGAGCTCGGCCTGCTCGGCTCCGACCATTTCGTCAAATCCTATGGCCAGCATGCCCATCACGCGTCTGGGGTTACTGCCTCTGCAAACAACCAACCGGCCAAGGCGGCAGCGAGTGGACCTCAAACCGGATCTGACACGGGTCCCGGCGCACCCGCTACCAAGGCCGAGTCGCAAGAGAAAACCGATCCTGAAAAGGCAGCCGGCAAGGAAAAGCAAGCCACCCAAAATCCGCACGGGTCGGGACACACTCGGTCGATTTACCCGGCCGTCGCCGCCTGCATCAACATGGATATGGTTGGACGACTCAACAAAACTGTCGTGCTGCAAGGGATCGGTTCGTCCAGTATCTGGCGCAGCGAACTGGAACGCCGCAACGCGCCCGTCGGGCTGTCGATCACGCTGCAGGAAGACAGCTATTTACCCACAGACGCCAAATCCTTCTATAGCTATGGCGTGCCAGTCCTCTCTGCGTTCACCGGATCACACAGCGAATACCACACACCGCGTGACACGCCCGACACACTCAATTACGAGGGCGCCGCCTCGATCGCGCGGCTGATGGGGCTGGTCACACGGTCGCTGGCAATGCGTGAGTCGCCCCCAGACTACCTCGAACAGGCCGCACCGCAAGAACGGACTGGAGGCGCTTTACGCGCCTACCTCGGGACCATCCCCGACTACGCGGAGGAAGTCAAAGGCGTACTGCTCAGTGGCGCCCGGAAAGGCGCGCCCGCAGACAAGGCGGGCATCAAGCCCGGCGATATCATCATTGGTCTGGCTGGCAAGAAAATCGAGAACATTTACGACTACACGCAGGCCATCAGCGCCCTGAAAATTGGCGAAGAAACCAGCATCATGGTACAGCGTGGGAAAAAGAAGCTCACGTTGAAAATTACGCCCGGCTCACGAGACTGACCGCAGCGTCTGCCGCCGCCTCGGCGAGAGGTTGCACGCCTTGCCTGCAAACCTGCCTTACCGTTACACCGGGTCACCCGCCTGGTAGAACGGTGGTTATTGCCGACACACCATGTCCACCGCGCGAGGAAATCGCAATGCATCGTGTCGTGTCACTTGTCAGCCTGCTGACTCTCTGCCTGACTGCAGATCGCATCGAATCCCAGGTCGTCTGGTCCGATGAATTCAACGGCGACCAGATCGACTCCGAGGTCTGGATCCATGACGTCGGCGGTCACGGTTTCGGTAACGGCCAGCTCGAATTCGACACAGCCCGCCGGGAAAACTCGTATCTCGAGAACGGGAACCTGGTGATTGCCGCCCGCCGCGAGTCGTACTTCGGCAAGCCCTTCACCTCCGCCAGGCTGGTCACGCAAGGACGCTTCGCGTTCCTGTATGGGACCCTGGAAGCCCGGATTAAAGTTCCCGACACAGCGAACGGAGTCTGGCCCGCGTTCTGGATGCTGGGCAACAATTATCCAGCCATACCCTGGCCGCAGGCCGGTGAAATCGACATCCTGGAGATCGGCGGCAAAGAGGGGATCACCGCCGGGCTGCAGCAGCGTCGTATCAATTGTGCGTTGCACTTTGCCGGCGCGGGTGAGAAGAAAACTACTCTTGACGCCTGGCACGATGCGTCTGTTGACCTTAATCGGGACTATCACGTCTACAAAGTTTCCTGGACGCCACAGTACTTGAAGTTCTTTCTGGACGACATCGAATACGGGTCGTGGGACATCCGCTCCCCTCATTTGCGGGAATTCCACCAACCCTGCTTCCCGATCCTCAACGTTGCGGTCGGTGGCTGGGATACGTCTTACACGGGAATCTCGCGGCCGGCGGACGTGACCGCAACATTCCCCGCGAAGATGTTCGTGGATTGGATTCGACTCACCAGAAATGCCCACACCAGAACATTTTTCTCCAAGGATCATGCAGAGCAGGGGAGCTTCGGTGTCTATACGGAGCGCACCTCGGTCCGTAACGGCCTGACCTTTCAGAGCGGTGGCTCGCCAGACTTTGCCTACGGCTCGGCTGCCGCCTTATACACCTGGAATAACATGCAGCCAGCCGCCAATACTGGCTCCCCATCCGAGGGTCAGCAGTCCTGGTCCTTTGACATCGCAGCGGGGCAATGGTTCGGAATGGGTGTTTTCCTGCCCAATTTCCGCAATATGAAACACTACTCCGACGGACTGCTTCACTTCGACATCAAAACGACTTCGACAGCGCCGTTACGGATAGGAATCAAGAGTTCCCGGGCGGGAGAGTTCTTCTTGCCACTTGGCGACGCTGGTGACGAATTCGGTTTCCCTCGCGACGGAAAATGGCAAACGGTGGCGGTCCCACTGAACCGCTTCGCCAACATCGACTTCCAGACGATCCACCAGATGTTCATGATCGCGGGCGATGCACCGCAAACGGCTTTGACTCTCTCCATCGACAATGTCTGGTGGCAGCCCAGCGCCGCCAGGCCGACACCGACGCAGGGGAATTTCGGTGTTTATACCGAGTCCGCCGCCCACCGCGATGGGGGCGTCTTTGCGTTAGGAGATGCGGGCAACTTCTACATCTGGGAAAAGACGCTCCGACAAGAACGCGGCCAACCTTACGAGGGACGCGCGAGTAAACGCCTGCGTTCCGCACCTGGCGTCAACTGGTTCGGCGCGGCGTTCACTCCGAATGTCAAACACGACCTGTCGGCCTACCAAAGCCCTGCTGCCAAATTGCACTTCTGCCTCAAAACTCGTTCCACAGAGTCCTTTCTGATCGGCATGAAAAGTGGCAACATCGATGGTGTCGGCCAAAAGTGGATCCGCTTTCAGCCAGGTCAGGACCCTTACGGTTTTGTCCGCGACGGCAAATGGCATGTCATTGAAATCCCGATGTCCGACATCGCCACGGAAGTGGACCTCTCAGAGGTCAGCCAACTGTTCCAGATTCTCTGCCGCGCGGGCCGTATCTCCGACCTGGAGGTCGACGACATTTGCTTCCTGGCCGGCAGTGAATCGAACGTTGACAAAGACTAGGGACCGTAGCCTGCGAGCTTGACTACCAGACCCTCCGCAGCCAGCTCTTCCCACAGCGTCTCCGGCAACGGCGCGGTCACGGAGTCCCTGTTGGAAGCCACCTCGGACAACCGCCACACGCCAGGAATTACGGAGGCGACGGCGGGATGCCGCAAAGGGTATTGCAGCGCCGCTGCTTTGAGGTCAACGCCATGTGCGTCGCAGACGGCACGCAGCCGACAGGCGCGCTCCCAGCGTTCCTTATCCACGGGGTGATAATCATAGGTGGCATCCTGCCGGTCCGAAACTGCCAGCAGCCCGGAGTTGTACGGACCGCCGACAATCACCGAAACCTGGTTCCGCTCACACTGGGGAAGCAGGTCGTCCAACGGTTCCTGCTCAAGCAACGTAAATCGGCCAGCCAACAAAAAACAATCGACGTCAAAGTGTCTCATCACCTGGGAGCAAACGGCTGCTTCGTTGACACCCAGGCCAATCGCCCGCACAACCCCAGCCGCACGCAGTTCACACATCGCCGGTAAGATGCCACGTGCAGCTGTCTCGAAAACACTGGACTGCGCCGAGCCATGCGTCCAGACATCGATGTCGTGGCAGAGCAGGATATCAATCTGCTCCAGCCCCAGTCGCAGCAAGCTGGCCTCCAGTGACCGACGCGCGCCGTCATACGAATAGTCGTAACATGTGCCGAACGGCTCGGTGTCCAGTGACATCGGATTCCGGTTCTCCGCGGTGGCGGGCACCAGCAGACGTCCCACCTTGCAGGACACCACAAATTCGTTGCGGGGGTAGCCGCTCAGCCCGGCACCCAATCGTTTTTCGCTCAACCCGTGGCCATACAAGGGAGCGGTGTCGAAGTACCGGATCCCCGACTCCCAAGCCGTCGACACCAGGGACGATGCCTGGTCTTCACTGACTTCACTCCCCATTTGTCCTAGCGGCCCTCCGCCAAATCCCAAGGGGGTCACCTGGACATCCGTTGTTCCGATGGATCGTGTCGTGAAGGTCACCGGTCGCTCATCCGCCTTTCTCTGGTTCCCGTGGTTTCGGCCTGCCAGGCACGCCTGCTTTGTTGAACCGCCCGTGTCGATTCATGATGCGCAGACAGTCCGCAGGAAGCAGAGATTATGGTGAGTACCAGGCAGCTTGAGCAACCACGCGAACACGGAGACCAGACGCCGTCATTCACGCCAGTAGTAGATAAAGCCGCGATCAAATCCAGCCAACACCTCCCATTGGCCATCTCCGTCAAAATCGACGGGCTCACACATCGCATAATGCGTGAAAGGTGGAGTAGCGACATTGCTCAAGACAATCCGTTGCGGTTCCGACCGCAATACCACCGTACCCTCGCGGACTGCCATGTTCTTGTAAAACAGCTGGTAACCACGATTTTGAGCAATCACCGGCGAACAGAGCACGTCCACGCGGCCGTCATGATCCCAATCGCAAACGGAAATCTTGGTACGGCCAACATGACGGCCCTCGCCTGCGACGACAAACGGATTGCCGGCATGGTCGACAGGCAGCTCCGCAGCAGCGAGACGCAACGCGCCATCCCGACGTACTCGGCGCCACCAGCAGAGACGACTCTGTCCATCGACGCCGATCAAGTCGGGCAAACCATCACCGTCGAGATCACCAATCCCTGGACGGCTGCGCCAACCATTGGCAACAGGGACGCCGTCTCCAGCACCACACTGCAGGGGACCGCGGTACATCAGCTTCGGCTGGCGGACACCCCCCACATTTTCATACCAGACATAGGTGTCCTGCATCGAACCGCAAACCAAATCCAGGTCACCGTCGAGATCCCAGTCTGCAACGGTCGGATTGGAATACCCCCACAACCGCTCCACGGGGCCCTGCAGACACTCATGATCCGCAAACCGAATCACTCGCCCATCGGCCTCCAGCGCCTGGGGCGCGGACCACCGCGCCACGCCCCCTGTCGGATCTAGATTTCGGAAGAACCAGATCCAACCGTCCTGCCCGCCTACGATCAGATCAATCTTGCCATCGCCATCCCAGTCGGCAGCCGAGGGAACCGCAAAATCATCGAGCCGCAGCTCTGCCCCGCGAAACGGAATCGCCCTCAAGGGGCCAAAAGCAAACGGATCATCACGATCAAGCTGCACTGCTTCGCTGGCCAGTGGCCCACCGACTCGCAGATGCACTTTTCCTTGCAATCCGCGAAACGCAAAAAACGTGCGGTTTGCATAAGGCAGCTCTTCGCGCCCCGCGAAGGTCAAGGCGTGTCCGCCATCCAATCGAGTCATCCCGGGGCCTGGGCCAAGGTTCAAGAATACCACTACCCGGTCAAGCGTTCCCACCAGCAAATCGCGCAGCCCATCCCCATCAAAATCGACCACCACCGGCTCGGCATGGTCAAAGAACGTGAGCGCGCGTCGACCTGGGCCCGCCAACACGAGATTGCCGTTCCCGAAGCGAGGTTCTTGCGATTGCCCCACATTGCGGTGCAGCCAGACAGTGGCGGTTACGTCGCGCGGCAACCAGGTGTGATCCTGCCAGCCTCGCCCAAACCCGATCGCCCCCGGAGGAAAATAGCGATCCATTCCCACCGACCGTGTTCCAATGACCAGGTCAGAACGCCCGTCCCCATCAAAATCAGCCAGCCAACAGGCGGGAGGTTCTTCCCCTGACTCAGGCAACGGCAGGTTCCCGCCAACTGCCGATGCCAACATGCCACGTTTGACGAAGCGACGGATTCCGGTGCTCGTCGTGTCCTCATGCCACTCGTACCCTTGTGGCGTAGCCACCACCGCGTCCGCGAATGTGTCCCCATCCAAATGGCCGATCATCGTACAGGTCGGATCACCGTAACGGCGTTCATCGATACCACCGGGACCGGCACGCTCGAACAACGTCACACCCTGGTGCTGCTGTCCTGTGTTGCGCCACCACTTGGGAGCTTCCGGCCACCAGTAATTACGACCGACCAGATCCTGCTTGCCATCGCGGTCCCAATCGATCGTCATGACGGGCCCCATCATGGGGGCAATGGTGGCGGGGTCCCCATACTCCAGCCGCTGGGGGTTCTCAAACACATTCTTTTGCTGTCCCAGCAGCATCGTACTGGCAGCAGCCAACAACACGCACACCACAAGAGGCAACCATCCGCCGGATCCCGTGACAGAAGAGACCGGGCACCAGAAACGCGTGAGTACCGTCCACACGCCGCCTGCCATAGCAACCCGTCGCGGCCTCGAAACGTACTGCCTCTGGTTCACCCATTCGTTCATAACTGCCTCTTGGATAACTGGACGAAAGTGAGCACATCTTAATCGATGGGCCCGCGCGGATCTCAGGTGCAATTATCAAAATACCCGACTCCTTTGCCCTGACTACGCCAGAAACTCGACTGCAACAATTGCTGACAGGCAAAAAATCAGCAGATCCACGATCACCTGGACCTTCCCACCGGCTGGAATCCGGGGTCAGCGCAGGAAGGCAGCACTCAGGCACCCTTGTCGCTAAACCTGGACCAGCAACAACACACGTACCATTTGCAATGCAATCCAGTTAAGGTACACGTACAGTTTGATTTACCCGGATCATCTTCAGATTGCCCCGGTCGCCCATGCCCCTGAACAACCGTTCGTGGCCTCCAACCCAATCAGTGCGACGCGCCATATTCCTATTCGTTTACTGCCTGGGGGCGTCACTCCCCGCTGCGGACGCGCCACCGCCGGCCGTCGTACCGCATCAGCGGCTTCCCGGTGGCGGGATCGATCACAGCGCTCAAACCATCGACCGTTATTTCACAGAACTGTGGCAACAGCAGAAGCTGACGCCAATTGAGACCATCGGGGATGCGGCCTTTCTGCGGCGCGTCAGCCTGACACTCAATGGTACACCCGCCACGGCAGCGGAAGTACGTGCCTTCCTCGCAGACAGCTCGCCGAACAAGCGACAGACAAAAGTCAACCAGCTATTGTCCCGTAGCCATTACGCTGATTACTGGGGCTTCCGACTGCGGGATTGGATCACTGCGCTACGGGAAGTGAAGGGCCAGGGAACCAACCTGACCACCCTTTATCAATACGGCCGCCAGGCGATGGCAGAAAACCGTTCCTGGGGTCGCATTGCGACAGACCTGATCGCGACCCAGGGAAACATCGCCATCGACGGACGGGCCAACTTCGGCGTCTACTTCGACGGCGAACCGAATGAGTATGCTGACGCAATTACCCGTCTTTTTCTCGGTCGCAATCTGGCCTGCGCCCAGTGCCACGACCACCCGTATATCACCGATTGGAAGCAGGAGCATTACTGGGGACTCGCAGCTTTCTTTGCGCGTACGGAAAGCTGGGACATCAACGTTATCGGCAAAGACAAGTTCGATGAACGTTTTCCTGATGTCGGTCGTAGCGAAACCAGCATCAGCAGTCTGCCTGGCGGCGACGCTGCCATCGATGGCGGCGGTGGAGAAAACCGAGCCGTGGCGGACGTCGACAAAGGGGAAGTTCGTTTACCGAATGCAGACGCCACCGAGGACATCACACCGGCCCCGTTGGGCGGTTCCCCGATCCAGAACGTAGATACACTCAAGCGAAACCGGAGGGAACAATTCGCCACCTGGGTTTCACACAAAGAAAACCCGTGGTTTGCCACCACCGCCGTCAATCGATTCTGGCTCGAACTGACCGGACGCGGTTTTGTGGCGACACCCGACGGATTTTCACCCGACGAAGAAGTACTTCACGCCAGTTTACTGACCCGCCTGGCCAACGATTTCACCAAACAAGGCTATGACATCAAGTGGCTGATCCGCAGCATTGTGCTCAGCCAGGTATTTCAAGTGCCGCACGGTGATGACCCCGCTGCCGATACCTGGTGGCATCGGGCGCCACGCCGTAAGCTGAACGCCGATCAATGGTTCGCCGCGGTCCTGCGCGCCACCGGTGAGGAGAAACGGATCTACCAGTTGGGCGAACAGGCCGCCCCCCTACTTATCGAAGAACGCAACGGACGAATCCACAGCCGCGTGCGTCTGCTCAGAGAAGGTGCCGAAAAGATTCGCCAGGGCCCCTTTGCTTATCTGGCCGACCGGTTGCCGCCCGCCGAAGAGCTCGCGTTACTGGCGGCCGACGTTGAGAACAAACACCGTGAAGCCCTCACCAAGGTTCGTAGAGAATACGCGGACGCCGGGGCTTGGCTCAAGCAGATGCGCGCCCCAGCACGACGTGCGATGAGCCCCGCCAGCGAGGCGCTCTGGCGCATGAATGGCCCATTTGTCTCGCAGTGCCTGTCACGGGGACTAACCGTCCCACACATTGCCACACTCCCGGACGCGGACCGGCGTTTGGACACGATTTATCTAAGCACCCTGGGACGCCTGCCTGCTGGATCTGAGCGCAAACGATTCAGCAGCTCCCCTGTCTCAACGGAACCGGCTCAGATTGCCAGTTTCTTTTGGGCCTTCCTGCAATCCACTGAATTCCAAACCTACTAAGCTGCGCACCTGACAACGTGCGCACCATCACTCCAGCGCATCACACCATGACGCAGCACACCATGACGCAGCACACCATGCACCAACATCAAATCTCCCATACAACGCACCACGCCCCACTTTCGGTTGTGACCCGGCGTGGTGCGTTGAAGATCTCCGTCGGCACTGCGCTCGGCGCGCTGCTCAATCCGGCAACTCGCTCCACGTTGTGCGCCGAGGACACTCCCCCGGCCACCGCCAACGACAAAGCGGTCATTCTCCTGTGGCTCAACGGTGGCCCCCATCAGCATGACAGCTTCGATCCCAAGGAATCGAATTGTGAGCTGGCAACCAAATTCAAACCGATTGCAACGACAGTTCCCGGAATGCAATTTGCCGAATGTCTCCCCGCGTTAGCCCAACAGGCCAAACACCTCGCCGTGATCCGTTCGATGGTCGGCGAAGAAATCGAACACAACCTGGCGCAATACCATGTGCAAACAGGTTGGCGCAACACAGGACCAATCCAAGCTCCCGCCATGGGCTCGATCGTCGCACACGAACTCGGACCGTTGGCCATGCAGCGGGCCTCCGCGGATGGCATTCCGAGCTATGTGTCGATCGCCCACGAAGGTTACTCCTGCGGCTATTTCGGCCCCGCGTTCCAGCCGGTCTATGTTGCGGACCCGAATCGACCACCAGAGAATCTGGATTTGCCACCTGGAATTACCAGCGACGTTTTTCGTGAACGCCTGGAGTTCCTGAAGGCGCTCGAAAAAAACAGACAAACACGTTTCGCAAATCAGTTCCGCGCTGGCCGCCAGGGCGCCGTAGCCTTCATGAATTCCAAGAACCGGGTCGCCTTTGACCTGGACAAGGAGGCCGGCGACGTGCGCGATGCCTACGGCCGGAACTCGCTGGGTCAAGGTTGTCTGTTAGCGCGACGCCTGGTCGAGGCCGGGGTTCGGTTTGTCCAGATCAACCAGAGTGGCTACGACACGCACAGCAACCATTACCCCGCCCAGGAAAACCTGCTGCGTGACCTGGACAAGTCGATGTCAAAACTGATCGTGGACCTTGAACAACGCGGTTTACTGCAAGATACCGTGGTCATCGCAGCCGGCGAATTTGGCCGCACCCCGAAGATGAACCCGAACAAAGGCACAGATCACTGGTTTAACGGCTACAGCCTGGCCGTAGCCGGGGGCGGATTCCAGGGCGGTTCCATCTATGGCGTGACTCCCCCGGACGGCAATGGTGTCTCAGAAAACCCGGTTACCATCCCTGATTTCATGGCCACACTGATGCATGCCATTGGGATTAACCCTGAAAAAGAGTACCACGACAGCTTCAACCGCCCCATCAAGCTCGTCGATGATGGAAAGATACTCACCGATCTGATGCTGTGATCGACAGCGGTTCCACTGACTACCCGACCAGCGTCCCCCTACCGGTTCGCCGCCTTGCCGATATTCAGCTTCGATAGATAGATGTCGGTTTGCGTCGTGTAATCACCGCGGCCCAGGTTGGCTTCTCGGTAAGCGTGCCCCGAGTAATAGACCAGGAAAACCCCCTCTTTCGTCTGCACAAATCCGCTATAGCCCATATCCGCATAAGAAGCTAATGGCAAATCCGCCACGGATTGGAACCGCGCCGCGCTCTTGTTGTACTTCAGCAGCGAGGTGGCGAACTTATTGGTTTGTGGACTATCGGGCGGACCGTGTTTGGCAAGATAGGCATAGAAGCGTCCGGCCAGGTACAGCTCGTCTCCCAGGGCGATCATTTCCGGTCCGGCAATCCCCCCACCCAAAACATGTGCCCGCTGGCTGGTCCACTCCGTGTAGGGCGGAGAGGAACGCGAAAGAAAATCCTGCCGTGTAAAGGCCCATAATTCCCCATCTGGCCGAAACGCGATCGCCGTTTCGGTAACCGACCAGGGGGGATCCTTGAGGATTGTGCTGACTTTCTCCCACACAAAGCCATCTGTCGACCGCAGCAAATCGACGCGAGACAACTTGGGATTACGTTCTTCTGCCGCCGTCACGTACTCGGCACGCCCTGCGTTGATGTAATCACTCGCCACATAAATCACACCGTCGCGTACCTTTGGCTTCCAGAAGTTATGCCCTGGCTGATAGACACGTTGGGACTTGGACCAGCTCTCGCCATCCCGCGTAACCACTGCTCGCGTTTCTGCGTAACTACGCGCGCCGGGCTTCTGGGGATCGACGGCGCGGTTCATGTAGATGTAGTAGAGCAGCAATCGATCGGGTAGCGACAGCAACTTGCAGTCCACGGCAGACCCCTTCCCGGGTGTTCCGCTCGTCGTATAGACCAGCTCCCACTTCTTCAGGTCGGCAGATTTCAACACCACCACAGGACCACCTACTCCATTGTGGACCGCCCCCTTGTTAATACTTACGTAGTAGTGATCGCGCCACCAGGCAATGTCCGGTGTCCCATTCCACTGCCCATTCGCGTAGACCTTCCGCGTCCAGGCGATCAGACCGTTGGGGTCCGCATTCTCAAGTCCAGGAGGCTGCAACCGTAGATCCTCGCCATGCGTCTCCTGATGCGAGTGTCCCGCCCAGAGCGTCGTCGCCAACAGAAAGCAAGCTGCCGCACTGCCGCGTTTAAAGTCGTACAAATTCATAACTTTGCTCCTGTCTCTGAAGGCACGTTTCCGCTGCCAGCCTCCCGCGATCCAGGCGAATCGAAAATGGTGACAGCCAGATTGTAACCAATCACTTGGAACACCGGAGCTACGCCTGCAGCATCTCCGGAACTTACCCCTGCAAACTTCTGATGCAGGTCGCATTGCTGTCGGTCACTGCGTACCAGTTCTCCTCAATTTGATCAGTTCACCCACAGAACTGACTCGCACACAGGACAGCGTCTCCTGCGTCTCCCAAACGAAACGAACTGCGTTATGATGCGACTTACGCGAACCGGCTTTACCATGTGCCCACGCGACATCCAGCGGGCAACGGTGCAGGGATCGTGGTCGCCCCGTCGCCTCGTACTCGAAAGCAACAATCCTCCGATGAACACCAACCACGCAACATGGCTGAAAATGAACCGACCAGCCCCTTGCCGCACCAAATTTCTCCGGCTCGTCGCCCTGCTGATTGGATGTAGCCTTGCCTTACCGTGGCAGGTGCCTCTTGCCGCCCACCGCGGCTCCGATTCCGCAACCACTCAATGCACGTCAACCAGGCTGGTCGTGGCAACGCAACAACCAGCCGGCGCGCAGGTCGCACCAGAACCCCGCGTGCAGATCGCACCAAAACACCGCCCCCGAGTCATCGTTGTCCAACCTGTGATCCTCTGCAACGACGATGGCAGTACCCCGGCCGTCCACGCCTTCCCCAAGCGGCTTATCGACCGTGTCTACACCAAAGCAAAGCTGGAATTGCTTTACCTCCAACCTCGTCGCTGGCATCACGGCAAAGCCCGCCGCGGCGAAATCACCCAGCAACAGATCATCCGTGACGGCCGACACCAAGGCATCATCTCCCCTGACAAACGGATCGTCACACTGCTCTTCGCGTCGGCCACGGACAGGAAGAAAGGGCCTTCAGGACACGGTCAACAGGGTGGCTCGATCTGTTTTGTCAGACTCGGGCCGTCAGACCGACAGGCCGATCCTCTCCAGCAGGCTTTCGTTGTGGCCCACGAACTCGGCCACTGCCTCAATTTGCGACCTGTGGTGAATGACCCTGCGGTACCCAACGTGACAGCCAATTTACAGGGCGAGGGCGCCATCCGTGAACGTTTGGCAACGACCGGACTTCATGACACCCAACGCGATACGGTCCTACGCAGCCCACTGGTCATGGATCGATTGCGATTCTACACGCTGGCTGAAGCGCAGGAGCAAATCGTCGACGAAACGTGGGAGCCCTACATTACCGGCGCCACCGATGACATGCTCCGTTTCTCGATCGGCCTTGCCGCTGACGATCCACTCCCTCAACAACCGCAGACTCGGAGGCGTTTTGCAGAGCAAAAGTACACTGACAAAGTACTCGACTTTACCGCAGGCGAGAAGACGCTCCTCACCGGGATGGTGCAACGCCTGCAGGCACTGATCGGATCGAGCTGGCCTGGCGTGCCACGTTTACCCTGGCATTTCGTCAAAGTCGATGGAACCTTCTGTAAGGGCATGGCACACACACGTGGACTATCCATCTTCCTCTCGGGGAGGTATCTGGAAAAAATG
>MDTE01041764.1_pt1 | contig 21748 bp, 15 predicted proteins | sample 811231 | NCBI WGS metagenome assembly MDTE01 (sample SAMN05326651, study PRJNA326480) | marine metagenome | isolation source: seawater | place: Indian Ocean: Red Sea | collected 2010 | reverse complement strand
TGGTCGGCCGGTGCCCAATCCGGCTCCAACCTGCACCGCGCCTGGTCCGGGCGACCCGACCGCGACGACCTGCTCAACTGCAAGGAAATCCGTGAAGGTGAGCTGCCGGCCTTCGGCGGCCATGGAAACGCCCGCGGGGCAGCGAAGATTTACGCCATGCTGGCCGGCAACGGCGAAGTGGACGGCGTGCGCATTCTCAAGCCCGAGACGGTCGAGCGGGCCGCGCAGTTCGTCTGGGAAGGCATCTGCTACATGACCGAGTGGCCGCTGCGCATGGGCCTCGGTTTCGAGCAGAACTCGCCGCCGTACATTGCCATGGGCGAGAACATGAAGGCGTTTGGCAAACTGGGCTCCGGCGGTGCGCTGGCCTTCTGCGACCGCGAACGCAACCTCGCCTTCAGCTACTGCACCAACTTTCAGTGCGAGGGCGCCGGAACCGGCATTCGCTGCCGTTTGCTGGGTGAGGCCGCAGCGGGGGTCGCACCGGAATGGACAGCCGCCGGCCCGGCATAGACGAGTCTGGGCTCTCGGATTTGGGTGCGCGCGCCCGAGGACTGGGAAAAGTGCGGGCGTTCGACCGTCAGGCGTACCAGGACGTCCGTGCGGACGAAGATGGCGCTGGTCCGCGGATGGCTTATTGCCGAGGCTGTGTCCGACTCGCTGGTCCGCGCCTGCGGGGCCTGAAACTACCCCTTTGACGTCCTCTCCAATCGTGCTAAAAGTTGCATATGGAATGTAGTATATACGAAACCACACAATAAATATGTAATAAAGGCAACCGCTCGCACCGGGCGCTTTACGCCTGAACAGGAGACCATTTTGACGACGTCCACGAATCCCGAAACGCTTGCTGTGCACGGTGGGTACCGGGTAGACCCGACAACTGGCTCGGTCGCTGTGCCGATCCACCAGACCACCAGCTACCAATTCCGAGATACTGAGCATGCGGGGAACCTGTTCGCGCTCAAGGAACTGGGCAATATCTACTCTCGGATCATGAACCCCACGGTCGATGTGCTAGAGCAGCGCCTCGCGGCTATCGAGGGCGGGGTCGCGGGGCTTGGCCTGTCGTCGGGTCAGTCGGCGTCGATGTTCTCGATCATGAATATCGCGCGCGCCGGCGATAACTTCGTCTGCTCGACTGATATCTATGGCGGCACGTGGAACTTATTCAAGAACACCATACGCGACATGGGTGTCGAGGTGCGTTTCGTCGATCCGGCTGACCCGGAAGCATTTCGCGCGGCGACCGACGACAAGACACGGGCCTACTATGCCGAGACCCTGCCGAATCCAAAGCTCGAGGTGTTCCCGATCGCCGAGGTAGCTGCGATCGGCGACGAGCTCGGCGTTCCGCTGATCGTCGACAACACGGCCGCGCCGCTAGTATGCCGTCCGTTCGATCATGGCGCGGCCGTCATCGTGTATTCGACGACTAAGTATATTGGCGGCCACGGCACCTCGATCGGTGGCATGCTGATCGACGGCGGTAACTTCGACTGGCAGGCCCATGCCGATCGGTTCCCGCTGCTAAATGAGCCCGACCCGAGCTATCACGGCGCGGTCTGGACTGAGGCGGTCAAGCCGCTCGGGCCGATCGCGTACATTATCAAGGCACGTGTCACCCTGCTGCGCGACATCGGTGCGGCCATGTCGCCGCAGAACGCCTTCCAGTTCATTCAGGGATTGGAGACGCTGCCGCTGCGCATGGAGCGGCATTGCGAGAACGCGATCAAGGTGACCGACTATCTGCAGGACCATGACAAGGTCGAGAGGGTCATCTTCCCAGGCCAGATGGATGGGGCCGTGCGTGATCGGGCCGATAAGTATCTGAAAGGCGGATTCGGCGCGCTTGCAGGCATCGTCCTCAAGGGGGGGGACGAGGCCGGCCAAAAGTTCATCGATGCGCTCGAGATGCTGTATCACGTTGCCAACATCGGCGATGCGCGCTCGCTGGCAATTCATCCGGCCTCGACGACCCACAGCCAACTTGATGCGGACGAACTGCTGCAGGCCGGCGTCGTGCCGGGCTATGTGCGTCTGTCGATCGGTATAGAGCATGCCGACGACATCATCGCGGACATCGATCAGGCGCTTGCAAAGGCCTAGGATCTTCTCACAGTTTCTGGGAGCCGGGTGGCTGCGTCGCACGGGCCGCCCTGCCTTGAGACCAGGCTTTGTCAAAGCCTGCAGTGTTAATCTCTTTTTTTCCGGAATGCCGGTCAGAGCGAGGGGTCGAGCCGCAGCCATTGGCTGCGATCTATTGATTCGATCTCGAGATTCCGCAAGTCGCCCTCGGCTGTCAGCACACGAACGCGGACCGTGTCGCCCGCGGAACGGTTCCGCCAAATGGCCCGGAAGTAGCCGGCCATGCTCACCACCGGTGTTTCATCGACGGCCACTATCAGATCGCCGTTGCGCACGCCGGCGCGCTCGGCCGGGCTCTCCTTGGCTACATTGTCGACGAACAGACGGTCGCGCAGTTCCGAAGTGAATATCCCGAGCCAGGGCCGCGGCGGGTCGGCCCGCCGGCCCTTGTCGATCATCGCCTTGAGGATCGGTTTCAGCTCGTCGATCGGTACGAACATGTTGCCCGGGACCGGACGCTGCAGGAAGGCCGCGTTGCCGACGAACAAGGATCCGATTCCGATAAGCCGCCCGTCGGAATCGAACAGTCCGGCGCCGCTGAAATTCGGGTTCGGCGGCGAGGTAAAGATGGCGCTGTCGAGGAGATACTCCCATGGGCCGACGAACTCGCGCCGGTCGACGACGAAGACACCCTGGCTAGAGGCGGGGCCCAGGCGATTGGCGAGGAGAACCTGGGTGCTGACGCCCATGTCATGCGACGACCCAAACTGTACGGCTGGAAGGCGCAGGTCGCTGGCCGCGCGGACCAGCCCGAAGCCGCTTTCATGGTCATATGCCACGAACGAAGCCGGAATCCGGCGCCCTGAGTTGAGGGTTATGTCGATTTCGATTGCTTCGAGGATCAGGTGCCCGATCGTCAGGACCAGACCGTCGTCGGAAATCACGACGCCGCTGCCCTGGCGCTGGGTTCCAAGTGTGCCGGCGGTGCGGGCAGTACCTGGAATCCGCGTGTCGATTCCCACGACTGCTTCTAGCACCCTTTCGCTGATGGCGGTGTCCGATGATTGGGCGCGGTCGTTGCTCAGCGCTAGGGCGAGTGAAATTGCCAGCACAAGGAAGATTGCGCTTCGGCGCAGGAACGCGGGAAGAGCACGGATCGTCGTAATCGATTTTATTGTCATGTCGGTTCCCGTCAGGCCAGGAGCACGTCTGACAAGATGATAGCACTGGGCCGAGTCCGGAACAGGCGCCTCGCGGGAATGTCAGGCGCTGCCCGACCCCCACGACTCAACACCTCGTCATGGTATACGTTAGAGCTTATATGTCCGATCCATTCCACATCGAAGAACCCCAGAATTCTGCGGTTTCGGCGGTTTCAGAGGCCGCATCCGCCCCGTATCTGGCGCAACTCAACGATCCGCAGCGCGAGGCCGTGGAGGCGCTCGACGGGCCCGTTCTGGTTCTGGCCGGTGCGGGCACCGGAAAGACCCGGGTGCTGACGACACGGCTGGCGCATCTGCTTCGCCTGGGTCATGCGAGGCCCTACCAGGTGCTGGCCGTGACCTTCACCAACAAGGCCGCGCGCGAGATGCGCGAGCGTGTGGGCCATCTTGTCGGCGGACCGGCCGAAGCGATCTGGCTCGGCACGTTCCATGCACTGGGTGCGCGGATACTCCGCCGCCATGCCGAACTGGTCGGTTTGCGCGACAACTTCACGATTCTGGATGCAGACGATCAGGTGCGCCTGCTAAAGCAACTCCTGGCAGCGGAAAACCTGGACGACAAGCGGTGGCCGGCCCGGGTCCTGATGGGAGTGATTCAGCGCTGGAAGGACCGCGCGCTGACGCCGGACAAGGTGTCGGCGGCGGATGCGGGCGATCTTGCAGGCGGGCGGCTGGTCGAGTTGTACCGGGACTACCAGGAACGGCTGAAAACGCTGAATGCGGCGGATTTCGGCGATTTGTTGCTGCACAACCTCACGATCTTCGCGGGAAACCCCGATGTCCTGGCGGAGTATCAGGACCGCTTCCAGTACATCCTGGTCGACGAGTACCAGGACACGAATGTGGCCCAGTATTTGTGGCTGCGGCTGTTGGCACAGAAGCATCAGAATATCGCTTGCGTGGGCGACGACGACCAGTCGATCTATGCCTGGCGCGGGGCGGAGGTGGGAAACATCCTGCGCTTCGAGGAAGATTTTCCCGGCGCCAAGATCGTGCGCTTGGAACAGAACTACCGGTCCACCGGACCTATACTGGGCGCGGCCTCGGGCCTGATCGCGCGCAATCAAGGCCGGTTGGGCAAGACGTTGTGGACCGAGGTCAATGGCGGCGAGCGGGTGCGCATCCGCGGCGTCTGGGACGGTGAGGAAGAGGCGCGCACGGTCTCAGACCGGATCGAGGATATTCAACGCCATGGCCGGGACGGGACACCGCTTCCCCTCAACGAGATTGCAATCCTTGTGCGTGCAGGATTCCAGACACGTGAGTTCGAGGAACGCTTCCTCACCCTGGGGCTGCCTTACCGGGTGGTCGGCGGCCCACGGTTCTATGAACGCCTGGAGCTGCGCGATGCGCTTGCCTATCTGCGGGTCATACAGCAGCCCGACGACGATCTGGCGTTCGAGCGCATCGTCAACCGGCCGAAACGGGGGATCGGGGATGCGAGCGTGCAGGCCTTGCATGTCGCCGCACGTTCCGCGGGAACGAGCCTCTACCGCGCCGCTGCCGAGCTGGTGACGACCGACGAGTTGCGCCCGAACATCCGCAGCTCGCTGGGCAACCTGATCACGGATTTTAAACGCTGGCGCGCGTTGAACGGCGATGGCCGGGACGGGTTGCCGCATCCGGAGCTGGCCGAGATGGTGCTCGACGAGAGCGGCTATACCGAGATGCTGATGAACGACAAGTCGCCCGAAGCGCCGGGACGGCTTGAGAACCTCAAGGAACTGATCGTCGCTATGGAGGAGTTCGAGAACCTGGCCGGGTTCCTCGAACATGTCTCGCTGGTGATGGAGAACACCGAGGCGGCCGGCAGCGATCTGGTCAACATCATGACGCTGCATTCGGCCAAGGGCCTGGAGTTCGACACCGTCTTCCTGCCGGGCTGGGAGGAGGGGCTGTTCCCCCACCAGCGCAACATGGACGAGAACGGGCTGGCGGGCCTCGAGGAGGAACGGCGGCTCGCCTATGTGGGCCTCACGCGTGCGAAGAAGGATGCGACCATCCTGTTCGCGGCCAACCGGCGGGTGCACGGCCAGTGGCAGTCCGCCATTCCATCGCGTTTCGTCGACGAATTGCCGCCCGAACATGTCGATGTCGACAGCGAACCCGGTGTCTATGCCGGCAACCGGGGCCTCGACGATATGGGGCACGGACAGGCGCTGGGCTATGGCGGGGGACGGCCGCGGAGCCCGAAACGCGATATGGAGTCCACCCTGATCCTCGCCGAGCCCCAGGGATTCAATATCGGCGAACGGGTGTTCCATCAGAAGTTCGGCTATGGGCGTATCACGGCCATCGATGCAAACAAGCTGGCGATCGCCTTCGAGAAGGCTGGCGACAAGAAGGTGCTCGACAGTTTCGTCGTGCCCGCCGACGCGGTCTGAGGCATTGCCGGGAAACGCAGCCTGGAAGATCGAGCTGTTCGTGCCTTCGGTGTCGCACGAAGCCTTCGCCGAAGCGCTGGAACCCTTTGTAGGCGCACTCAGCTTGTTCCCGATCGAGGGCAGCAGTGAGACCCGGATCACCGGGTATGGCGCCGACGCACCCGATGAATCCGCGCTGGAAGCCGCGATGGGTGAGGCTGCGCAGGCAAACGCTGTGGCGGCACCCACGGTGCATGTCGTCTGGCTGCCCGATGTGGACTGGGTTGCGGAAAACCAGGCCCAGTTCGAGCCGGTCAGGGCCGGCCGGTTCTATATCCACGATTCCGATCACATGGACCCGCCGGCCCATGGCTGTGTGCCGATTCGGGTTGACGCCGCGACCGCGTTCGGGACCGGACATCACGGCACCACACGCGGATGCCTAGAGGCGGTCGATCGCCTGATACGCACGGATCGGATCTCGGCCCCCATCCTCGACCTGGGCTGCGGAACCGGTGTGCTGGGCATGGCGGCGGCAAAGGCACTGCACCTGCCTGTGTTTGCATCGGATATCGATCCCATCGCCGTCGCGAAGGCGCACGAGAATGTCCGGATCAACGGCGTTTCGCGATACATGCGGGTCTATGAAAGTCGCGGCCTTGAAAGCTTGTCGATCCGGCGTCCGGGGCCGTATGGGCTGATTCTCGCAAATATCCTGGCACGACCGCTCCAACGGCTTGCACCGGCGATTGCCGCCAATCGACGGCCGGGTGCGCCGGTGGTTCTGTCAGGATTGACGCGCGAACAGGAAGCCCAGGTTCTCGCCGCCTACCGCATGCAGGGGCTGAGCCTGCAGGCCCGGATACACCATGACGAGTGGTCGACCCTGATTTGCCGCTGACGGGTCAGGCCGCCTTCGGGTCGCCGCGCCTGTCTTCCCTTATCATGTCGGAGGCTTTTTCCGCGATCATGATCACGGGCGAATTGGTGTTGCCGCTGGTGATGGTCGGCATCACCGAGGCATCGACCACGCGCAGGCCCGAAATGCCATGCACCCGAAGGCGTTCATCGACAACGGAATTGGCGTCGCTGCCCATTTTCGCGGTGCCGATCGGGTGGAAGATCGTGGTTGCAATATCGCCCGCGGCACGCGCTAGATCGTCATCGCTGTCGAAGTCGGGGCCGGGCTTGAACTCCTCCGGCGCGAACTTGGCCAGTGCCGGCCGGCTGATGATCCGTCGCGTCAGCCGGATCGATTCCGCCGCCACCCGCCGGTCGCCTTCCGTCGACAGATAGTTCGGCCGGATCGACGGTTTCTCGCCAGGCGTTGCGCTGCGGATATGGACGGAGCCTCGGCTTTCCGGCCGCAGGTTGCAGACGCTGGCGGTGAATGCCGGGAAGGGGTGCAGGGGCTCGCCGAACTTCTCCAGCGTCAGTGGCTGGACGTGATACTGCAGGTTCGGAAACTCCAGGGACGGGTCTGACTTGGCAAAGGCGCCCAGCTGCGATGGCGCCATGGACATTGGTCCCGAACGCTTGAGCAGGTATTCCAGCGCGATCCCCATCTTGCCGAGCAGCCGGTTCGACCGTTCGTTCAGCGTCTCGACGCCGGAGACCTTGTAGGCGCATCGCACCTGCAGATGATCTTGCAGGTTCTCACCCACACCGGGCAGAGCATGGGAGACATCGATGCCGTGTTCGCCGAGCACCTCCGGATTGCCGATCCCGGACAGTTCCATGATCTGCGGGCTGCCGATCGATCCGGCCGACAGGATCAACTCGCCATCGATGCTCACATGGGCCGGCTGGTTCTTTAGACGCAGCGCGAGGCCGGACACGCGCTTTCCGTCCAGCATGATGCGGTCGACCTCTGCGTGGGTCAGGACGGTCAGGTTGGGCCGGTTGCGGGCAGGCTTCAGAAAGGCGCGTGCGGTGCTCCAGCGCGCGCCGGCGCGCTGGTTGACCTGGAAATAGCCACAGCCGTGATTGTCGCCGCGGTTGAAATCGTTCGTCCGGGGAATGCCGGCCTCCTCGGCGGCGTCCTGGAACGCGTCCAGCAGTTCCCAGGACAGGCGCTGCTTGTCGACCCGCCATTCCCCGCCCTCGCCATGCATGTCGTCTGCCGGCAGCACGACCTGATCCTCGGATTTCAGGAAATAGGGGAGCACATCGTCCCAGCCCCAGCCGGTGTTTCCGAGCTGGCGCCACTGGTCATAGTCGCGTGACTGGCCGCGCATGTAGATCATGCCGTTGATGGAAGAACATCCACCGAGCACCTTGCCGCGCGGATAGGCCAGGGCCCGGCCGTTCAGGCCGGCCTCTGCCTCGGTCGAGAACAACCAATCGGTTCGTCGGTTGTTCATGCAGTACAGGTAACCGACCGGCACATGAATCCAGAAATAGTTGTCCTTGCCGCCGGCCTCGAGCAGCAGGACCGATATGTCGGGATCGGCCGAAAGCCGGTTGGCCAGCACGCAGCCGGCCGACCCGGCCCCGACGATCACATAATCGAAGGATCCGAGATCCTGCATCCCAATGCGCGGCCCCGCGGCCTACGCGACCTCGATCAGGAGGCCGTTGTCGTCGACGGACAGGCCGGTCTCACGCGCCGCCTCGATCACGGATGGATGCCAGTGCACCTTGCCGGTGTCCGGTCCCCCGACGATGAAATGCAGGGTCGCGGGCTTGTCGGAGACGTTCTTGAAGCCGCGGTAAATGCCGATCGGTACCGAGACCGTGTCACCGGCTTCCAGGAAGACCTCGTGCTCCTCGTCACCATCACGCCAGTAGATCGACCATTTACCGTCGAGCGGCATGAACACTTCTTCGGTCTCGTGCCAGTGCAGGGCAGCGCCACACCCGGGATCGCACTTGGCGAAACCGTGGGCGAAGCCGTGTGCGTTGCCGAGTTTCGGTGCCAGATCGGGGTCGTCCTCGTTCTCGGTGACGCCCAGGCCGTGCAGATTGATCATCTCACGCTCATGGCCGGGAATGCGCTGGTCCATGAAGCACAGATCGCTGCCCTTGAGCTCCTGGAAACGGGCAACGCGCTTTGTCATGTCGGCGACGCTGACACTGGGGCCTGGCGGCGGATCGACTCGTGTCATTTTCTCTCTCTCCCTCCCTTGCCGCACCCTTGCGGTGCAATTTGCGGGTAGGAATTATAGGTGCGGTGCGCAAGATTGTCTTCCGCAGGTCCCTCGCGTAGCTTCGCGGCCATGAGTAGCATGTCCCCTGCAGAACGACTTGCCGCGCTGCGGCAAAGGCTCACGGATGATGGGCTCGATGGATTCGTGGTGCCCCATGCAGACGCCCACCAGAACGAGTTTCTGCCGGCCGATGCCGAACGCCTGGCCTGGCTGACGGGCTTCAACGGGTCCGCCGGAACCGCGGTCGTCCTCAAGGACCGAGCCGCGATCTTCGTGGACGGTCGCTATACCCTGCAAGTCCGTGATCAGGTGGACGCGGACCTCTACGACTTCCATCACCTTGTGGAAGAACCGGTGCCGGACTGGGTTGCCGCTGTGCTGCCGAAAGGCGCGCGCCTCGGTTACGATCCGTGGCTGCACACCCAGACCCAGCTTGAGCGACTGCAGAAGGCCGTGGCGGGCGCGGGTGCCGCGCTGGAGCCGGTGGCGGAGAACCCCGTCGATGCAATTTGGGCCGATCGGCTACCGCCGCCGCGCGCGCGCGCTGAACCCCACCCCGAACGGTTTGCCGGGCGCAGCAGCGCCGAGAAGCGTGCAGAACTGGCCAATGAGCTCTTGGCGGACCATGCAGCCGCTGTGGTGCTGACACAGCCGGATTCCATTGCCTGGCTGCTCAATATCCGTGGCGGAGATGTAGATCACACGCCGCTCACCCTCAGTTTCGCCATCCTGCACGACGATGCCAGCGTCGACTGGTTCGTCGCGCCGGAGAAGGTCACCGGGGGTCTTCATGATCACCTCGGCGACGGTGTGCGCATCCAGCCGCCAGATGCGTTTGCCGCAGCCCTGGACGGCTTGTCGGGCAAGAATGTGGGCGTGTGTCCCGATTCCGTCGCGGCTTGGGTGTTCACACGTCTGGAGGCAGCCGGTGCCACGATCGGACGAGGTCGGGATCCGATCACCCTTCTCAAGGCGATAAAGAACGATACCGAATTGGCCGGAACGCGCGCCGCGCACGCGCGTGATGGTGCGGCGCTGGTGCGGTTTCTGCACTGGCTGGCCGAGATGGCGGGCGAAGGCGGGGGGGATGAAGTCTCTGCGGCCGATAAGCTTGCAGCGTTCCGCGCTGGCGGCGAATATTTCCGCGATCTCAGCTTCGGCACGATCTCCGGTGCGGGCCCGAACGGTGCGATCGTGCACTACCGGGTAACGCCGGAGACGAACCGGGGGCTCGCGCCCGGCGAACTGTACCTGGTCGATTCCGGTGCCCAGTATCTGGACGGCACGACCGACGTCACCCGCACCGTGGCGATCGGGGACCCGACCGACGAGATGCGGGACCGTTTCACCCGCGTCCTGAAGGGGCTTATCGCGATCGCCACCTTGCGGTTTCCGGCCGGGACCACCGGTGCGCAGATCGACGCTTTCGCCCGGCACGCGCTGTGGCAGGCGGGGCTCGACTTCGATCACGGGACGGGTCACGGGGTCGGAAGCTATCTGGGCGTGCATGAGGGGCCCCAGCGCATCTCCAAGGCGGGTTCGGGCACTGCGTTGCAGCCGGGAATGATCGTTTCGAACGAGCCGGGTTACTACAAGGCCGGTGCCTACGGTATCCGGATCGAGAACCTGGTGGCGGTGACACCGGCAGCAGACTTTCCGGGCGGTGAACGGCCAATGCTCGGGTTCGAGACCTTGACACTGGCGCCGATCGATCGCGCGGTGATCGATACCGGTCTTCTGAGCGAAGGTGAGCGCAGTTGGATCGATGCTTATCACGCGCGGGTTGCGGCCGAAATCGGGCCGCTGGTGGACGGTCCGGCGGTCGAATGGCTGGCGGTGGTGACGGCACCGTTGGATTAGGATTAAGGGCGCGTCATTTCGCGCTAATCTGTTTCCAAGGCAAAAGACGTAAAAACGATCTTCAAAGGGGGAAACCAATGGCCGAACGGAAAGTCATTGTCACCATCGCGCCCACGGGCGGCATGGCGAGCAAAGAGCAGAACCCGAACATTCCGACCCAGCCCGAGGAAATCTCGGACGATGTGTACCGCTGCTATGACGCGGGCGCGTCTGTGGTGGCGGTTCACGCCCGACGGCCAGATGACCAGGCCACCTGCAATCCGGAGATTTATCGCGATATTAACGAGCGCATCCGCGACAAGTGCGACATCATCCTGAACAACTCGACCGGCGGCGGCATCAACGGCGATATGCTGAAGGAATCCACCGACGGATTTCTTGAGATTTCCTGGGAAGAGCGTCTGAAAGGCATGGAGGCGGGCGCCGAGATGTGCACGCTCGACCCGACCACGATCGTCGCCACGTTCGAGGGGCGCGAGATCGTCATGAACACCTCGCCCGAGCGGTGCCGGGAGCTGGCGTCCAAGATGCAGGACAAGGGCATCAAGCCCGAATGGGAGGTGTTCAGCCCGACCCACCTGCTGCAGGACGTGATGAACCTGCTAAAGGCCGGGCTCGACGAGCCGCCCTATTTCATCAACTTCGTGCTGGGCGCCGACCGCGGTTTCCAGGGTGCGATGCCGTATTCGCCCAAGATCCTGCAGGCGATGGTCGACCTGATGCCCGAGAGCGCGAACTTCAATGTCAGCGCCATTGGGCCGTCGCAGCTCAACGCTGCCCTGCAGTCGCTTCTGCTGGGCGGTCATGTGCGCGTCGGGCTGGAGGACAATCTGTACTTCGAGCGTGGCGTTCTGGCGAACAACGTGCAGCTGGTCGAGCGGGTCGTGCGGATCATCCGGGAACTGGGCATGGAGCCGGCCACACCGGAAGAGGCACGCGAGATCATGGGGCTGAAGCCGCTCGCCGCCTAGTCGAGGACCGAGAGGGAGTTTCGGCACGATGAAGATTGCCGTCGTTGGTGGCGGGCCCGCCGGCCTGTATTTCGCCACGCTTTGGAAGCAGCGTCACCCGGACTCCCTGGTGCGGGTCTATGAGCAAAATCCGCCGGACGCCACCTTCGGGTTTGGGGTCGTGTTCTCCGATCGCGCCCTCGAGTTTCTGCGCGGCGACGATCCGGAAACCCATGACCTGATCACGCCTGAAATGCAGACCTGGCAGGACATGACCCTCATTCATCGGGGGGAAACAGTCACCATTGACGGGGTCGGGTTCTCGTCAATCGGGCGTTTGAAGCTGTTGCAGCTCCTGCAGGCACGTGCGCTGGCGGTTGGCGCAGAGATCGAGTTTGAACACGTCGTTCATGCGATCGATGAGCTGGATTGGGCAGACCTGATCGTTGCCTCGGATGGCCTGAACTCCGTCGTCCGTCGCGGCTTCGAAGGCGATTTCGAGACCTCGCTGTCCTACCTGCCCAACAAGTTTGCCTGGTATGGCGTGGAGAAACCGTTCAATTCACTGACCCAGACTTTTGTCGAGACCGAACACGGCCCGTTCAACGCCCATCATTACCGTTACACCTCGGAGATGAGCACCTTCATCGTTGAATGCGCCCGCGAGACTTGGCTGAACGCCGGGTTCGCGACCATGAGCGACGAGGACTCCCGGGCGCTGTGTTCCGAGATCTTCGCCGATGCCCTGTCCGGGAAGCCCCTGATCGCCAACAAATCGAACTGGCGGAACTTCCCGTTGCTGTGGAACGACCGCTGGTCCCACCTGAACAGGGTGCTGGTCGGCGATGCCTTACACACGGCGCATTTCTCGATTGGGTCGGGGACCAGGCTTGCCCTGGAGGATGTGATCGCACTGGTCGCGGCAATGGAAGCCGTGCCGGACGACATGACTGGTGCGCTGCGCCGGTATGAGGCCGATCGGCGTCCCATCGTCGAGAAGATCGTCGCCGCGGCGACCCAAAGCGCGCGCTGGTACGAGGACTTCGCGACCCATATGAAGTTGACGCCGGCCGAGTTCGGCTATAGCTACATGACCCGTTCTGGACGTGTCGATGACGACAGGCTGCGGCAACTGGCGCCGCGCTTCATGGAACAGTACGAGGCTCGCTAGTCGCCTATAAGGGCGATCCAGGCATCCTCGTCGATCGTCTCGATACCCAGGTCCGCAGCCTTCTTCGCCTTCGAGCCCGCGCCGGGGCCGGCCACGACCAGATCGGTCTTGCCCGAAACCGAACCCGACACCTTCGCACCCAGCGCTTCGGCCCGTGCCTTGGCCTCCGACCGGGACATGCGCTCCAGAGTTCCCGTGAACACGACCGTTTTGCCGCTCAGTTCGGAATCCGATTCCGGCTGTTCGAAGGCCTCGATCTCCAGCAATTCATTCAGGTCGTCGAGGACCTGGCCGGTGTGTTCCTCGTGCAGGAACGCTAGGACATCGTTGGCGACGGATTCGCCGATACCGTCGATATTGAGCAGGTCCATCCAGGCCTCGCTCTCGCGGTCTTGGGCCGCGGCCATGGCGTCACGCCACGCGGCAAGGGTTCCATAAGTGCGGGCGAGAAGGCGCGCCGTGGCCTGACCGACCTGACGGATGCCGAGGGCGTAGATGAAACGGTCGAGCGCGATTTGCCGGCGTTCGTGGATCGCGGCCAGCAGGTTGTCGGCCGATTGTTCGCCCCAGCCTTCGCGCTCGAGCAGGGTTTCGCGATGGCTGTGAAGGCGGAAAATGTCTGCCGGACCCTCGATCAGGCCATCCTCGTAAAAAGCCACGATGTGCTTGGCGCCCAGACCCTCGATATCGAAGGCGTTGCGGGAGACGAAATGCTTTAGCCGCTCGACGGTCTGGGTGGGGCAGATCAGCCCGCCGGTGCAACGGCGAACGGCCTCGTCCTCGTCGCGCACGGCCTCTGACTGGCAAACCGGGCAGCTGGTGGGAAAGACATAGGGCTTCGATCCCTTCGGTCGCTTTTCCTCTACCGCGCGGACCACCTGCGGGATGACGTCGCCCGCGCGCTGGATGACGACCGTGTCGCCGATCCGGACGTCCTTGCGGGCGATTTCGTCTTCGTTGTGAAGGGTCGCGTTCGATACAACGACACCGCCGACCGTGACGGGTTCCAGGCGCGCCACCGGGGTGAGTGATCCCGTGCGTCCGACCTGTATATCGATATCGCGAAGCACGGTCGTGGCCTGTTCGGCAGGAAACTTGTGGGCGATCGCCCAGCGCGGTGCGCGGCTGACAAATCCCAGGCGGCGTTGATAGTCGAGGCGGTTCACCTTGTAGACGACCCCGTCGATATCATAGTCGAGCGCCGCCCGCTGATCGGACAATGCCGTGTAGTTCTCGAGAATGTCCTCGAGGCCGGCGCAGACCCGCGCCAGCGGATTGATCGGGAAGCCCCATTCCTCCACCTGCTGCAGGAAATCCCACTGGGTCTCGACCACCTCGTCGGCCAGTTCGCCCCAGGTATAGGCAAAGACCCGCAGCGGGCGCTTGGCCGTCACCGTCGTGTCGAGCTGGCGCAGGCTTCCCGCCGCGGCGTTGCGTGGATTGGCAAAGACCTTGGCGCGGGCGGCTTCCTGATCCGCATTGAGCTTCTGGAACGCCGATTTGGGCAAATAGACTTCACCGCGGATTTCGACCACATCCGGGGCCGCGCCGGCCAGCGCATCGGGTATGTCCTCAATCGTGCGCAGATTTGCCGTGATGTCCTCGCCCTCGACGCCGTCTCCCCGGGTGGCGCCACGCACGAACCGTCCGCCTTCATAACGCAGAGACACCGAAAGCCCGTCGATCTTCGGTTCCGCGACGATATCGAGGGCCTCCCCGTCGTCCAGGCTCAGAAAACGGCGGATACGGGCCAGGAACTCACCGACATCCTCGGCACTGAACGCATTGCCGAGTGACAGCATGGGGACCGCGTGCTGAACCTTGTCAAACCCCTGCGCCGGGGCGGCGCCGACCCTCTGGGTCGGGCTGCCGTCGCTGCGCAGCTCGGGATGGGCCTCCTCGAGCGCGACGAGCTTCTGAAACAGCCCGTCATACTCGGCATCGGAGACGACGGGCGCATCGTCCTGGTAGTAGGCTTCGCTGTGGGCACGAATGTCCGCCACCAGCTGCGCATGTTTCTCGCGCATCGCCGGCGTCAGTTCCGAATCCGTACTGTCTTCTTTTCGGTCGTTCATTTGGATCACGTTAGGCTGCGAACCCGATTCCAGCACTGTTTGTGGCGACAAACCAGCCGGTTCTAGTCCGCCGCCATTGCTTTTCGCGGGCCGCGCAGGCCACTGGTCATCATGCCGATCACGACCAGGACGACCCCGATTGTCGCGATCAGGCTGAGGGGTTCATCGAGCACCAGCCAGGCCAACAGCGCCACGGCGGCCGGGACCACCGCCACTACCGTGGCCGTTGGCGTGGCGCCAAGGGCCGCAACGGCACGGGTGTAGCCGAAGGTCGATCCGAAGAAGACGATGACACCCTGGAAGACCCATTGGGCGCCGATTTCCTGCCAGGGCGCGTCGAACAGCCCCGATGGCAGGAACAGCAGGTGCACCGGGGTGAAGATGACAAAAGTGAAGGTCGCGACGATGGCGGCGCTGCGCAGAGGAGTGACCTGCCATTTGCGCGCCAGGACGCCGAAGAGCGACCAGGTGGCTGCACCGACGAAGAATGACAGATCGCCGATCCACTGATTGGCCTGGCCGACGCCGGTGGCGTCCAGCAGCAGGAGCATGGCCCCGGCAAATATCACGGTGATCGAGGCCGCACGGATGGGATTGACGCGTTCCCCGACCAGCCACCAGGCCAGCGGTGCGGTAAATAAAGGCAGGGTCCCGGCCAGAATGGTCGCGCCATGGGCGGCGGGCGCAAACAGGTACCCGCCAAAGGCGAAGACGGAGAAACCGGGGCCGGCCGACAGTGCCAGCAGAAGGGCCTGCCAGAAGCGCATTCCGCCCAATCCATTGCGAAGCAGCCAAGGAAGGAAGATGGTGCCGGCCACGCACACGCGCAGCGTCGTCAGGTCGAAGGGTGTGAGCGTGTATTGGGCGGCCAGCCGACCGGACAAATGGAAGGCCGACCAGATGACCGCGATGGCCGTGACCCAGACAAGGCCGATAAGGAGTTCTCGGCGGACCTGCGGCGAACGCTGCTCCGCGGTCACGCGGTGGCTCGAACCGGCGGGGCGCCGCGATCCATCAACTTGTCGGCCGCCGCGCGGGCTTCATCGGTTATGCGCGCCCCCGACAGCATGCGCGCGATCTCTTCGCGCCGCTCATCTTCTTCGAGCCGGACAACCTTCGTCATGACGGCCTTGGTGGCGGACTTGCCGTCGGATTGTTTCTCAACCCGCAGATGCTCGCGGGCCGCGGCGGCCACCTGGGGGCTGTGGGTCACCACCAGGATCTGCTGGCCGTCGCCCGACGCGGCAAGCTCGGCAAGCCGCTCTCCGACAGCCGCTGCGGTGGCACCGCCCACACCGGTGTCGACTTCGTCGAAGACGATCGTCCCGGCGCCCGAGGTGCCCGCCAAGACGACCTTGAGCGCCAACATGAACCGACTGAGTTCACCGCCGGATGCGATCTTGCCGAGGGGGCCGGGTTCGGCGCCGGGGTTGGTCGCGACATCGAAATGAACCGCATCCAGCCCGACTGCCGACCAGGATTCCTCGTCCATTCGGTGAATTCTGGTCGTCAGGGTCGCATTGTCGAGCTTCAGGGGTGCGAATTCCTTGGCAATGCGGGTGTCCAACTTCCGCGCAGCCTTCTGACGTTTGCGCGACAGGGCTTCGCCGGCCTCGCTATAGGCTCGCCGGGATGTCTCGACCGCCTTGGCCAGCGTATCGAGCTGATTGTCGCGACCGTCAATGGCTGCCAGCTTCATCTCGATATCGCGCCGGATCTGGGGCAAATCGTCGGCGGTCGCACTATGCCGGCGTGCTGCGGCCAGGAGCGCGAACAGGCGCTCTTCGACGGTTTCCAGATCCCCGGTATCCGTGTCGAGGGCATGGGCGACGGAATTGAGTTCGAGGACGGCCTCGGCAAGTTCGGCACTGGCCTTGTCGATGGCGGCAATGACGGGTGTCAGGCGGCCACCGGCGATTTCATTGTCGCGTTCCAGCAGCCGGGCGGCGCGTTGCAGGAGCGTTTCCGCCCCGTCTTCGCCGCTCAGGGACGTGGATGCGCTGTTGAATGTCTCGACGAGGCGACCGGCATTCTGCAGGAGTTCCCGGCGCGATGTCAGTTCTTCCTGTTCGCCCTCGGCCGGGTCGAGCTTGTCGAGTTCTTCTAGTGTGGCGCGCAGCTCTTCGGCCTGGGATGCCGAAGCATTCAGGGCCTGCGCTGCCGCCGAATGTTCGGCAACGGCGCTTTGCCAGTCATTAAACAGATGGGACAGCTTATCGAGATCCTTCTCAACGCCGGCGAAGGCATCGAGCGCCCGACGCTGGTTGGCGGGTTCGGCGAGGGAGAAGCGTTCGAACTGACCATGGATTTCGACAATGGCGTCGCCGACCTGGCGCAACAGGCCGATGCTCACCGGCTGATCGTTGAGGAATGCACGGCTGCGCCCGTCGGCGCCGACCGTCCGGCGCAGCAGCAGATTCTCTCCGGCCTCGACGGTGATTTCGTGCGCGTCGAGCAGGCCCGGCAGTGAGTCTAGTTTCTCGAGGCTGAATGTTGCGGTCACACTGGCCTGGTCGGCGCCCTTGCGGATAAGCGAGGAATCGGAACGCGCGCCCAGAGCGAGGCCGAGCGCATCAAGGAGGATTGATTTTCCGGCACCGGTTTCCCCAGTCAGAGCGCTCAGGCCAGGACCGAACGAAAGGTTGGCCTGGTCGATCAGGACGATGTCCCGGATCGACAGATGCTGCAGCATGAAGGGTTAGAAGGGCCAGAGGCGGCTGAAGAACCCGCCTTCTTCTGTTCGATCAGGCACCCCGTCACCATCCAGATCGACCGCGGCGTCTTCGCCTTCGACCAGGACATAACTGTCGATGTACCAATTGCTGCCCGGGAAGTTATGGCCGAGCACCGCGGCATTGGTTCGTGCCTCGGGTTCGATCCCCAGTGCCGTGTAGGCTTCTGTCAGGCGCAGCAGCGCCTCGGGCACATGGGTGGTGGTCTGGTAGTTCTCGATCACATTCCGGTATCGATTGATGGCTGCGAGATAGTTTTCCCGCTCGTGATAGTAACGCCCGACTTCCATTTCCTTGCCGGCAAGGTGATCGCGCGTGAGATCGAGCTTCAGCAGAGAATCCTTCGCATAGCGTGAATCCGGGAAGCGCCGGACGACCTCGTCGAGGGATTGCAGCGCAAGCTCGGTGATCCGCTGGTCGCGACCGACATCGGTAATCTGCTCGTAGTAGCTCAGCGCCTTCAGATAGTAGGCATATGAAATGTCACGATTGCCCGGATGCAGCTGGATGAACCGGTCGGCCGACAGAATTGCATCATCGTACAGGCCCTCGGAGTAATAGCTGAACGCCGACATCAGCTGGGCCTTGGTTGCCCAGATCGAGTAGGGGTGCTGGCGTTCAACCTCGAGAAACAGCTCTGCCGCCTGCTGGTATTCTTCCACCTCGACCTGGTCGACGGCCTCGTTGTAGAGCTCCTCGACCGGCCGCTCCACATACTCTGGCTCATCGTTGGCGGAGCAGGCCGAAAGAACCGCGGCTGCAAGCATCAGCGCGCCAATTCCGCGATACCTGATTATGAAACTTCGGTTCTGCATGCGCATCAAATCTCGCAAGCCGGAGCCAGCTGGCACTGTGCTGGCCGCTCGGCATGTTCAAGCTTGATCATCATGTGCTCTATATATCACGACAGAGGCGGATTCACACCAAAACGGGCCGGCAGAGCCGACCCGTGAGTTCACTTCTGCTTGGCCTTGATCGTCAGGCGATCGCAGCTAGGGGTTCGGGGGTTTCCGTCACATCGACGGCGTCGGCATAGCGCCAGGCGGTCGGATCGGCGAACAGGGCGCGCACGATCTGGTGGTTCATTGCATGGCCGGACCGGTATCCCTGGAAGTGTCCGGCAATCTGCGCGCCGGCCAGGTAGAGATCGCCGACACAATCAAGAATTTTGTGACGCACGAACTCGTCATCGTAGCGAAGGCCTTCTTCATTGAGAATTTCATCGCCATTGACCACGACGGCATTGTCGAGGCTGCCGCCACGCGCCAGACCCATGCGGCGCAGCTGATCCACCTCTTCGGCAAAACCGAAGGTGCGTGCGCGTGAAATCTCGCCTTTGAAGGTGCCATTCACCAGCTGCACGTTCATGTCCTGCTTGCCGATCGCATCGGAGTCGAAATCAATCGCAAAGCCGACCGAAAACCCGCTGCCCGGAGACAATGAAGCTTCGCGGCCATCGATGGAAATGTCGACACGCTTGAGAATTTCGATCACGCGGCGCGGCGTATCCTGCTCGATCATGCCCGCGCATTCGATCAAGAACACGAAGGGCGCCGCACTGCCGTCCATGATCGGGAGTTCGGAGCCGTTGACCTCGACAATCACATTGTCGATGGCGCAACCCGCGAGCGCGGCCAGTAGATGCTCGACCGTCGCGATCGTCACGCCGTCTTCGTTTCCAAGTGTGGTGCAAAGGGTTGCGTCGACCACATTGTCGACATGGGCCGCGATTTCCGCGCCCTGGCCGGTTTCGTCAACGCGGCGGAAAACAATACCGGTGTTCACCGGGGCCGGCTTCAGAAGGATCGACACCGTCTCGCCAGTGTGCAGGCCAGTGCCGCTACAGCCAATTTCGCTCTTCAGCGTGTGCTGTAGTCCGAGATCCGTATCCGAGGTCAGTGTCATATTTTCTGGTTCTTTCGCTCGGGACGCATGTCGCCCGCAGGTGACCAATTTCTGATAGGGGTGTAACAACTTCGGCTGCGCCGCCACAAATCACTCTTTGTTACAGAATGTTGCGGACGGAAGCCGCGGATTACTGGAGAAATCCGCGGCTTCCGTCCGTTCTTCTGATCAGTTGGCCTGGCGCCTCAGGAACGCCGGAATTTCGAGCATATCCTCGTCCTCGCGCACGCTCTCGCGGGGCTCGGCCGGCTCGATATTGGCCAAGGTTGGCTGCGCCGGCGGTTCGACCGGTGCCCGGGCAGGTTCAGGTGCTGCTTTCGCCACCGGTTGCTCGACGACCGAGGCCGCCTCGACAACAGGTTCCGGAGCAGGTTCCGGGGCGGGCTCAGGTGCCGCCTCTGCAACCGGTTGGTCGAAGACCGGTGCGGCCTCGACAACAGGTTTCGGGGTCGGGGCCGGTTCCGGCGTTACCGTCGCTGCAGGTGCGGCCGGTTCGGGCGCCTCCACCGCCGGGGCCGGGCTTGCCGGTGCGGTGCTGACGGCGGTCTGGGCCGACACCGGTTCCTTGCGCTGCGGAGCTGGTGCGGACACATCCGCCAGCTCCTCGTGCATGGCCCGGTTGACCGCTCCGGTGACCTTCTGGAACAGGCTGCGCCCGCGACGACGCTCGGCCTGAATCCCGGCATTGGCAATTGCCGGTTCGGCGAAGGCATCCGCCCGGCGCGGTTCGGGACGGGCGTCCGGACGACGGTCATCAACGACCGGCTTGGGCGGGATGAACGATGCCGCCGGCGACGGTGTCTCCGGGACCGCGGGAGGAGCGGCCGGTTTGGGGTCATCGGGGGCCGGTGCGTTGGCTTCTGGTGCCGGCGTCGCCGTAGCGGCAGGCGCTTCCACAACCGGTGCGGTGTCGGCCGGCGGTGTCGCATCGGCGGCCGGAGCCGTGTCCTCGGCCTTGGTCTCGACCTGTTTGGTCTTCGACTGATCCGCATCGTGCACCAGCGAGATCATTGGCGATCGCGGTTGGGCATTCGCGTTTGCGTCGATACCCGTGGCCACGATTGAAACCCGCATCGTGCCTTCGAGCTTCTCGTCGAAGGTGGAACCAAAGATGATGTTCGCCTCCGCATCGACCTCTTCGCGGATACGGTTGGCGGCTTCGTCGACTTCGAACAGGGTCATGTCCGGACCGCCGGTGATGTTGATCAGGACACCACGTGCGCCGCGCATGGACACATCGTCCAGCAGGGGGTTTGCGATCGCGGATTCGGCGGATTCGATGGCCCGACCGTCGCCGGTGGCCTCGCCGGTTCCCATCATCGCCTTGCCCATCTCACTCATGACCGTGCGGATATCCGCGAAGTCGAGGTTGATCAGACCCGGCATGATCATCAGGTCCGTGACGCCACGAACGCCGGAATGGAGAACATCATCGGCCATGCGGAAGGCATCGGCGAAGGTCGTGTGCTCGTTACAGATCCGGAACAGGTTCTGGTTCGGGATGACAATCAACGTGTCGACGAAGTGCTGCAGTTCCTCGATTCCGTCATCGGCCAGGGAGGCCCGGTGACGGCCTTCGAACTGGAATGGCTTGGTGACCACGCCGACGGTGAGGATGCCTTGCTCGCGCGCCGCGCGTGCAATGACGGGTGCCGCACCGGTCCCGGTGCCGCCGCCCATGCCGGCCGCGATGAAGGCCATATGGCTGCCCTGGAGATGATCGATGATCTCGTCCAGCGCTTCTTCGGCGGCTGCGCGTCCGATATCCGGGCGGGCGCCGGCGCCGAGGCCGTTGGTGATGTTGGCACCAAGCTGGATGCGGCGTTCCGAGGCGTTCATCGCCAGGGACTGGGCATCGGTATTGGCAACTACGAACTCGACGCCTTCGAGGTTCGAGGCGATCATATTGTTGACCGCGTTCGAACCTGCGCCGCCGACGCCGATCACGACGATGCGTGGTTTCAATTGGGAATCAGGGGGTGGTGCAGTGAGATTGAGCGTCATTTTTGCCTCCAGTTCAACAGAATTGAGCTCATGGGAAGGATGGCCGCAGGCGGCCGGAACGGTGACCCGCCGTTCCGGCGCATGCCGAAAGCCTGGGTCGGGCAAATGGGGGTGTGATGTCTAGAAATGCTCACGGAACCACTGACCAAACCGCCCGGTGAAGCGGCCTGGTTCCCCCGATTGCACAGGTGACGGCATCGTCAGGGACGATGTATTTTCGACCGCGTG
>MDTE01202338.1_pt1 | contig 21755 bp, 19 predicted proteins | sample 811231 | NCBI WGS metagenome assembly MDTE01 (sample SAMN05326651, study PRJNA326480) | marine metagenome | isolation source: seawater | place: Indian Ocean: Red Sea | collected 2010 | reverse complement strand
TAGCTTTTTCCTGTTTTCACATCTATTACAACGGTTTCATCCCATGCAATTAGGATCTTCTTTCCATCTGGGGACCACTTTATTCGAGTAGGGTTTGAAAATTTTCCTGGACCCTGTTCCGTAGCATTAGCGTCCCAAAAGTCGTATTTCCCATGTTGAACGATTTCATGTTCGTACTTCATGTCAAATATTATTATTGAGCTGATTTTAGATCCAATACCACACCACCTTACTACGATAAAAGCAACCTTGTCACCGGTAGGAGACCATGCTGGCCATTGGTAAAGTGGGTCCCAAATATAAGTTTCTAATAGTGTTTTTTCTTCCCCGTTGAGTTTAGCTATTTTCGCCTCCATTCCATCGTTTGTAATAAAGGCGAACCAATCACCATTGGGTTGCCAGACAGCCCCGGGATTTCTAGCTGAAGTAACTTTTTGTGTGCCATCTGAATCAATAATTTTTGTTACTGGACTTTTTTCTGTTTTTGTTTCATGCATATCTGCAAATAGAATGGGTCTGTTAATATCAGTCAGGATGTCTTGAGATTTTGAAGAAGAATTAATGAAGTTAACCGGGATATTTTTGAAATTTTGCAGACCTAGGGTGGTTGAGGATGCGATCCCATTTGTATGGATAGTATTTTGATCTTTTAGGTCGGGTGAATTAGATGTTGGATTGCTAATAACTAGTTTGGTTTCTGCGACAGATTGTTTTTCATCATGGGATGCGCAGGATAGTCCTGTTAAGGGCACAAGCAAAATTAATGCGGTAATTACAGTTTTTATCATAGGTACTTGATTATAAAATGTGTACTAGGCTTGAGTAAAACGTTTTATGCGTCGTGTGTGAGTGGTTCAGTCTAACTTCGCGAGTAGCTCTGGAGGCCCAGTTGACGAAATTAATATCATTAATGTAGATAAAATTAACATAACAGAAAAAGATCCCATGTAAGAAATGATTTGGTTTTTGGATCTTAAAGTCAACCACATAACAAGGCTTCCAGCCGAGAAAATAAATCCTCCCAACAATCCTGTGTTGAAACTGGATGCAGCTTCTAGTGACGCATTTATTGGACCATTAAATAGATGGCTGCCTATCAGATCAAGAGATTCATTGAAAGTTAAAAACCCCTTGTATAGATCGAATGAGGAAACACTTATCGGATTAATAAATCCCCTTATAAACCCAGTTAGGAACCCAAATGTAAGCACCATTAGGATGAAACGCATTCGAGAGAACGTTGATTCTATGGTGTTCCATGCGACCAATGTTGTAAGAAATGCTATTAGTGCCCCGGAAATAAATCCTGAAGCAGCAACGAACGACCCGAACTCCAAGGGAAGATGTTCTGGATCATAGTATCGCTTGGTTCGAGCTAATCTTGCTATGAGTGCCATGGCTATACCTATTGATCCACCGAATAGTATTACGTAGATTCTAAATAACATATTTAGCACGACTTTTGTAAAAATGGATTATTATAAAATCAGTCCAGTTTCGAGAGTAAATCCGCAGGTCCCATGGATGATATCAGGACTACAGATAGAGATAAAATCAACGTAACTGAAAGTGCTGTTGTATAACGAGTTATTGGTGTTCTAAGTCTTAGACTGAACCAAATGATAAGGCATCCAGTTGAAAATATAGCGCCTCCTAACAATCCCGTAAATATTGTGAAAGCAGCTTCAACCATTCCATTCAAGTAAAATCTAAACAGGTGGCTGGCTACTAGATCAAAGAATTCCTTGAAGGTTAGAAATCCTTTATATAGGTCGAAAGCCGAAACGCTGATGGGGTTAAGGATACCTCGTATAAACCCTGTAAATATTCCGAATCCTATGATGACTAATAGGAATCTTACCCAAGAATATTTGTAACTGAGTCCATCTCTAGCAATCCACATTGTAAAAAAGGCTACCAGTCCCCCGGAAATAAATCCCGAAGCAGCAACGAACGAACCGAATTCTAAAGGCAGGTGCTCGGCCTGTTCGAATCGAAGAGTCCTAGCTAATCTGGCTATCAGGGCGAGCGCTATACCTACGGATCCTCCATATAAGGAGGCACATATTATAAAGTTCATGCTAGGAATTTTTTCTATACGATTATTGTATATAGGAAACCAGTATTTGAAGAAATTAAAATGTTGTCGGATAAATTATACGTTAATTTATAAGTCTAATTGGCAACACCTGGTAGATTCAATTCCTCGGAGAAATGACACCGCGCCTCATGGCCATTGGGGTTGTCTGAGAAATCAGGGGCCGTAGAGTTACAAATGTCTTGGGCGTGTGGACATCTTGGATGGAAATAGCATCCTGAGGGTGGGTTAGCAGGATCCGCGATTTCTCCTTCTAGCTCCATCGTAACTGATTCCACGTCCGGATCAGGTATAGGTACTGATGAAAGAAGGGCCTGGGTATATGGGTGTTTGGGCCTGGTAAATACTTCCTGAGTTGTTCCCGATTCCACTATTTTACCCACGTACATAACTGCCACCCGATGACTTATGTACTGTACAACACTAAGGTCGTGACTTATGAAAAGATATGCCAAATTTAATTGGTCTTGAAGATCTTGCATTAGGTTTAATATTTGGGACTGCACTGAAACATCCAATGCTGATACTGGTTCATCTGCTATCAAGAGTCTGGGATTCATCACTAGGGCTCTTGCTATTCCTATTCTCTGCCTTTGTCCACCACTAAATGCATGAGGGTATCTACGCATCATTTCAGGTGCAAGACCAACTAATCTCAACATTTCTGTAACTCTATCTTCAAGTTCAGACCCCATCGCGATGTTATTCGCCTTGAGGGGATCGGCTATTACATCAAACACTGTCATGCGGGGGTTTAGAGATGCAAATGGATCTTGAAAAACTATCTGAATGTCTTGTCTAAGGAGGTCAAGGTTTTGGGTTTCACGTCCCGTTGTCTCAATCGTTTCCCCATTACTTCTCTTGAATCTTACTGATCCAGCAGTTGGTTTAACAGCGCCAAGCAGAGCTCTGCCTGTAGTAGTTTTACCGCATCCGCTTTCACCCACCAAGGATAGGGTTTCTCCTTCCTTTATGTGGAAACTGACATCATCTACTGCCTTGACTACTCCAACTTGCTTTCTTAAAAATCCTGACACCATGGGGAAGTGAACTTTCAGGTTATTAACTTCAATAAGGTTACTCTCTTGTTTGTTCGTTTCCGTTGTCACTCCGCACTACCTCCGTCGGAATCAAAGATATCTCGAGGAAACCATTTGCACCCGTGTGTTTCACGACATGGCGCACAATAAGATACCCAGTGCCCTGGGGTTTCTTCCACTAAAATTGGTTCTTCAGTTGCGCAGGCCGGGTTAGTTCCATCGCATTGAGGCATAAAATTACAGCCGGATGGTCGGTATCTCCAGCTGGGAACTGATCCTTCAATAGCTGTAAGACGGCCTTCTTGCGGATCTCGGTTCATTCTCGGTATTGATTTCAGAAGTTCTTGAGTGTATGGATGCATGGGTTTGTGGAAAACTTCTTGTGCTGTTCCTTTTTCCACAACTTTTCCAAGGTACATGACCATAATCTCTTCTGTCATTTTCGCCACAACACCCAAATTATGGCTTATTAGTATCATAGCCATTCCAAATTCTTTCTGGAGAGATGAAATCAAGTTGAGTATTTGGGCTTGGGTGGTTACATCAAGTGCGGTAGTGGGCTCATCTGCAATTAACAGGGTAGGATTAGACGATAGGGCCATGGCGATCATCGCCCTTTGACGCATTCCTCCACTTAGCCTGAAAGGATATTCGTCGATGCGTTGTTCTGAATTAGGAATCCCCACTTTTTCAAGCATTGCAATTACTGTTTCTCGTGCCTCTTCTTTCGTGACTTCTCTATGTTCCAGTAAAGCTTCAGTGATCTGGTCTCCAATTGTGTGCACTGGGCTGAAGCTGGCCATAGGTTCCTGGAAAATCATAGTGATTTCCCCACCTCTTATTTTCCTTATCTCCTTTCCGTTGGAGGGTAGTGCAACTAGATCAACCGGGGCATCTGTTCCTCCACTTTCATTCGGTCTGTGATATAAAATCGAACCGCCCACGGTCTCACCTGGAGGAGCAACAATTCTGTTTATCGATCTAACCAATACACTCTTGCCACATCCACTTTCGCCAACAATTCCAAGAGTGGCCCCTCTTTTGAGATCGAAGGACACTCCATCCACTGCTCGTACCGTCCCTTCGTCAAGAAGAAAGTAAGTCTTGACATCGTTTGCTTCTATCAGCAGATTTTCTTTTGGGTTGTTTTTCTCTACCATCACTAATTATTACCTAGTTTGCATATGGATCCGCCGCATCCCTCAAGCCATCACCCATGAAATTGAAGGCAAGCACTGTTACGAGTACGAACGCTCCAGGTATTAATAACCAAGGGGCCGATGCTACGGCACGTATGTTTTGAGCTTCTGATAATAAGACTCCCCAACTTATGACAGGCTGCCTAAGTCCTAGACCAAGGAAACTCAAAGATGTTTCAGCGAGTATCATAGATGGCACTGCAAGTGTTGTTGTCATTATTATGTGGCTTAAGAAGTTAGGTACCATATGGACAAATATGTTGCGGATTGCCTTGGACCCATAAACCACGGCTGCAACCACGTAATCTTCTTCCCTGATAACAAGGAATCTACCTCTTACTTCTCGTGCTAGTCCAGTCCATCCGATAAAGGAAATCAAAACGGTAATAGCGAAGTAGACTTTTACCACGCTCCAATCTCTTGGCACCGCAGCGGCCAATGCAATCCACAAAGGTATTGTTGGGATAGATCGCAAAAATTCTATTAATCTTTGTATGAACACATCAGTCCACCCACCGTAATATCCAGATAAACCTCCCAACAATATCCCTAGGAATAAGCTTATAGCTACTCCCAGGAGTCCAACGGACATTGATATTCTCGTAGCAAGCATTAAACGTGACCACAAATCTCGTCCCATTCGGTCAGTGCCCAGTATATGAAATGCCGCAGTGTCATCCAAGGTGTCGATTCCTACTAGATGGCGTTGGGTTTTGAACAACCAAAAAAATTCCCATTCGTAACCCTTAGCAAAAAACTTCAGGTAATATTTTTTGGTTTCATCTTTCTCAAACACTAATGCTAGAGTTCTTGGGTCTCTACTACTTTTTAGGCCGTAAACATGTGGCTTTGGCACCCATCCCTCAAAAAAATGGATGGAGGTAGGTGGCAAATATAATTTTTTCTTGTTCCTTTCATGGGGCTCATATATAGCTAGAAATTCCGGAAAAAGAGACACAAGGTACAGTATCAAAACGACGGTTGTCCCAATGATTGCTAATTTGTGACGGCGGAAACGCCACCACATAAGCTTCCATTGGGACGCCATGTAATATGATGACTGTTCTTCTACTTGAACTTCTTGGCTAGTGTCAGTCGACATTTGGCTATGCACCCATCCTTATTCTTGGATCCGTTAACGCCAAAGCAATATCAGAGATAAGTGTTCCAATTAATGTTAGTGCTGTGAGAATAAGTACAATAGACCCGGCCATATACATGTCCTGAGATTGCAAAGCTTTGAGTAGGAGTGGCCCCACAGTTGGGAGGCTCATAACCTGTCCAACAATTAAATCGCCTCCAAATAAGGTTGCGAGATTCCATCCGGCAGTACTAATGAAAGGGTTTAAAGCTATTCTGGTAGGGTACTTGAGAATCAGCTTAAACTCGGATATACCCTTGCTTCTAGCTGCTTCAACATAAGGTTTGTTTAGTTCATCAAGAAGATTGGCTCGCAATATTCGGGTTAGGCGAGCAGTACCATCAGTCCCGAGTATGACCATGGGTACCCATATATGTTTCAAAAGGTCCCACACTTTTGCCAATGTCCATGGGGCGTCCTTGTATGCATCTGAGTATAGACCCGTAATACTGAAGCCAAAAACAGCAAAAGCAGTCCACATTAATACTAATGCGAGTAGGAAATTGGGCGTGCCAACACCAAGATACGACAAAAACGTAAAGAAATAGTCAATGAACGAATATTTTTTTACGGCCGAAATAACGCCAATTGGTATGGCCATAAGCCATGTGAACGTTATAGTGAAAAGACCTAGGACAACGGTCATAGCCAATCTATCATTAACCAGTTCCGCTACAGGTCTTCGAAATTCAAGGGAGTCACCCAGATCCCAAAAGACTAACCCACTAGCCCACTTCCAGTATCTTTTATAAATCGGGTCCCCAAGGCCGTAGCGACGTTGGAGGCGGTCTGCTTCCCCTTGATCAAATTCTCCGCGGGCTTTCATCATGGCAACATAGTCATCGAGGTAATCTCCTGGTGGGGCCTCAATGATACCGTAGGAGACGATGGACATGAGGATCAACATGGGGATATAAATTAGTAGGCGTCTGCCAATGAATTTAATCAAGCTATGTTAATCCTTATCGTTAAGTACTCAATTTTATTTACCGTTGAACTGGGCTGTGCACTATGGTATCACGTGCTCTTTTTAGCTTACCCGTTACATTCAACTCAATGTGTTGTCATTAAACAATACGGCCAGGATGTCCGTGGGCACCCTGGCCGTATTTTCATTTTTTCTTGTTTCAAGCGGTGCACACTAGACGTGTGCACCGCCATCATAATATCAGGCCTTAGCTTATTTGTAGAACCAAGTCTCTGGGAAACCATTGTTTGGTGACCTGAGAGGCCAGAAAACAACTCCCTTCGATGGGAAGTTCCCAATGTCTCTGCTAACTACAAATGGCTCTGGTCGAAGCCCGACGATAGATATACCGTACTGCTGGTCAGCGTGGTAAGCATAAATCTCTTTTGCAAGAGCATTAGCCTCAGCTGGAGGTAGTGCGGAACCTTTCTTATGAGCCTCATATATCTCTATGACTTTGTCTGGAGGTTTGACACCTGTTGAGTTGTCATTCAACCAGTCTCGCCACAATGGAGCAACCAGCCCGTATCCGAACGATGTCTTAGGTCCTGCCGTAGCGAACGTGAATCCAGCGGTGTCCATTGGGTGGTTGTAGATCATACCTTCGTTACTCTGCCATTCCTGACCGATGTTGCTTCGGGTTCCTATTCTCATAGTAGCCTTTATGCCAACTTCCTTCCAGTCAGATATAACCTGCTCTGTAGCGTCTGCCCAGTCAGCGTAGCCCTCGAACATGATGATCTCAAGAGACATAGTATCCCCATTGGACATCTTTCGGTAGCCGTCGCCGTCTTTATCAGGCATTATCTCATCAAGCATTTTATTAGCTAGATCTTTATCATACTGAGCCCATTTTCTTTCATATTCGGGCCCAGGGTGATGTGGATGCCCAGGTGAGGGCATGTAGTTTCGTGGAACAGCGATGCCCAAGAAAGAGACGTCGTTGATTGTGTCCCTATCGATAGCGACAGAGAGAGCACGACGCCAATCTGGCTGAGCGAAGTATTCTACCTCAGGACCTTTCCAAGTCTGGTTGAACCACATTACTACGTTTGATCCACCGTATTCAGGCCAAAGGTGAACATCGTAGTTCCCTTTGTCTGCATTTTCCATAAGTACTGGATATGAGGACAGTTTTACGTGTCGTCCTTGTACTTCCAGTTCTCCTGCGATTGCTCGCAACTGGATAACTTCACCGTTCTCGGCGAGGTCATAAATAATTCTGTCTATATAAGGCAATTGGTTGCCATCAGAGTCAACCCCAAAGAAATAAGGGTTTCGCTCGGCGGTGACACGGGAATCTCCCCATGTGCCTTTTAACTGCCATGGTGACAGAGTAGGCTGAGCAATATTGTAGATGGTGTATCCACTCATGTGCCTTGCGAACAAGTCGGTCCAGTCATCCATGTCATTTTCTGCCAGTAATGCTGCTAGAGCATCTGGATCTGCATAATCGCCGTGGTATTGCTTAGCCCAGTGAGCAGGGAGGATCATTCTCAACCATCCGAATCCCATCTGAGGCAAAGCTTTTACGTAAGTGTAATTAGGCTTGTGGAAGGAAATTCGGAACTGCTCATCGTTGAGCACTTCAAATTTTCCTAACTTACCTTCTAAACAGTTCATTCCGCCACAGTCCTCAGGGTCGCCCCCGATGTCCTTGTGACCAATGACATCTTCCCATGCGAATCGTACGTCTTCCATGGTAACTTCTACACCGTCAGACCACCTCATACCTTTCCTTAAGGTAAAGGTGTAAGTAGCACCGCCGTCGGTTATTTCCCAACCCTTCACAGTTGAAGGAATTGCGCCAGTACCGTCAGTGGTCCACCTTGCAACAGGGTGACGTGACAGTCTCATGAAGTTCCACATGTCATTCATTCCGAGGTAAGCTCGGTGGAGGACTCCACCATACTTGCCGATTCGATCCGTAGGAATAATCCAAGGCTCTTCTGGCAATCTTTCCTCGACTGGAGGGAGTTGACCAGCTTGAACCATCTGGGCCCACATTGGTGATTCACCATATGTCTTTGGAGCTTCTACCTCTTGTACAACGGTAACTATTTTTTCAACTACCGCCCCAGGAACCTCAACGATCTTTTCAACGATCTTTTCGGTTACCACAGGTACCTCAACAATTTTGGTGTCGGTGACAATTTTTTCGACCTCAACGATCTTAGTTTCACCGGGTACTTCAACCTCAACTGTTTTTACGACCTCTTGTGTGACAATCTTCTCTACTGGGACCTCTTTAATTACCTCTTTCTCAACCACAACTTCCTTTGTGACTACTTCAGTCCCACCACAGGCAATGGTCAACAGCAGAGCTATGCTCGCCACGAGAGCTAAATATCTATACATATTTTTCTTCCCCTCTTTGTTTTTTTTGCCGATCTCGTTTGTCCAACGTGGCAGATTAGCTAGACTCGCTTCTCCTTTTAATCACGATAGACCGCGGTATCCTATCATGAATGTCTAGATCATGACAAGAACCGTTCCAACACAGGTTGTGATGTGTAATTGTGATTGTTTCGTTGAATGGTGACGGATATCTTACGAGTATTAAACAATTCAAGAATATGGGTGGACGGTTTCTGTTAATGGCCAATTGTCTAAACGTTAAAATAAGAAACCAAGTTGCTGAAAAGCCATTTATCAGCATGGTGTTGTTGGGATTCCTATTACTCACTTTGCCGTCTTTAAGTCTGCCTTGAATTCTTTTCTGGTCTCATTGTTGAACTTGGTATTCAAAACTGTGTTCAGGGCGATTTTTCCCCTAATTGTCCTCCTCATCTACAACGTTATTGATATTCGGAAGGCCTGACGTATAGAATTTCCGCAAACTAAATTAAAACGAGGTGAAAACAGTGACAGATGGAAAGGTCAAATGGGGAGTTATAGGTGCAGGGGGTATTTCAAGCCGGACAATTCCAGATGGAATATTGCAGGCGGATAATATTGAGTTGATCGGTATCGCAGATTTATATCCGGAAAGGGCTGCGGAATATGCTGACAGGTACAATTGCAACGCGTACGCCAATGTAGAAGAACTTGTGTCAGATCCTCAAATAGAGGCAGTTTATCTTGGTACCCCCCCGTTTGTGCATGCCGAGCATGCCATTTTGGCAGCCAAGCATGGTAAGCATGTGTTATCAGAAAAACCTATGGCTACAAGCGCAGCAGAAGCCAAAGCTATGGTTGATGCGTGTAATGAGAATGGTGTTTTACTGGGTCATGGGACGATGATGAGGTTTAATGCGTCACACGCTAAGATGAAAGAAAAGATTGATGCTGGAGAGTTAGGAAAATTACTTTCAGTACACGGTATTTATTCTGTTTATTGGGATCCGGGAGTTCCTAAGGACACCGGTAAAGACAAAGATATCTTGGATCTTGAGCAGGGAGAAGGTCGTCAGTTAGCCTGGAGGCAGATTAGCAGATTGTCAGGTGGTGGTCCGATGGCTGATGATGGTATCCATGCTATAGATACGATGGTATATCTTATGGGTCATGTAGCGGAGGTGGCTAGTTTCACAGACACTCTTACCAGAGATAGAGATGTTGAAGATACAGCTACTGTAGTTCTGAAGTTTGAGAGTGGAGCTCAGGGCTTGTTGGAATGTTATTCCAGTGTTCCTAATTTCAAAGGCAGGAGAAGTTTGAGGGTTATGGGTGACAAGGGTGTACTGCTTTCGAAGGAAACTCTGGGGCCACCAATGATGGTGGCTGATGATGGAACCATAACTCGTCACAACCGGCTGTTTCAATTCCGTGGATTTACGGGCGAAGCTCATGATGAGGAGATGCAACCGGAAGAAATATATTTAGACCACGTGATGATGTATAAAAAACAATTTGGTGGTTTTTCGGATGCTATACGCGGTAAGAGTTCCTACCGCAACTTGGGCGACGAAGGGTTGCATTCCATGCGAGTTTTGGAAGCTGCGCTGACTGCTTCCAAGGAACGTAGGTTTGTAACAATAGAAAAATAAAACAATGAGATCAAAAAGATTAATTCAAGAAATTCAAGTGATGTGTCATTTTTCATGTAGCGTTGCTTGATGGATTAAATAATAAGTAAACGGAGTATTAAATGGCCCACACAGAACGTATGACAGGTGCTGAAGCAGTTGTTAAAACAATGGAAATGCAAGGTATAGAGTACGCGTTTGGTCTTTGTGGCCATGCAAATATATCCTTGCTTGATGCTTTAAATGATTCGAGCATTGAGTTCCTATCAGTTAGAAACGAGGGCATGGCTGTGTACATGGCGGACGCCTACTACAGAGCCTCCCATAAAGTCGCTGCAGTTATCACAACTTTGGGGCCAGGTCTAACAAACACGGTCACCGCAATGGCTGATTCATTAATGGATTCAACACCGTTATTACTCATTGCTGGTGATGTCCCCAACTACCTGATAGGTAAAGGGGCACTTCAGGAGGTTAGTAACACAACACTTGGGAACCAATGGGAAATACTTAGGCCTGTCACAAAACGATCATGGAGAGTTCCTGATGTTGCGGATGTTGCCAACTCCATTCACAGAGCTTTGAACATTGCTCTTACGGGGAATCCTGGCCCAGTTGCCATTTCCGTTCCAATGGATTTCATGGGTGAAGTGCAGGATTTTGAAATTGAGGATCCTTCACTCCATCGAGCAAATGGATTCCGTGTCCGCGGAGACTCCGTTGCCATTGAGGAATCGGCCAAAATTTTGAGTGAATCAGAACGGGTAATGATATTGGCTGGCAATGGTGTACTACTTTCTGAGGCCACTGATGAACTTATCGCAATTGCTGAGCATTTGGGAGCTCCGGTAGCTACCACAATGGTTGGTCAGACTGCCTTTCCAAAAAGCCATGAATTAAACATAGAAATCCCGAATAGTATAGGTAATCCGGCGGTTCATCATGCTATGCAAACAGCTGACACGGTACTTGTAATAGGTTCTCGGTTATCTGAATTTGAAACTAATTCCTGGAATACCGAAGTGGGATTTGATCCATGGAATCGCCAGAAATTAATTCAAATAGATATTGATACGGAGACCATCGGCCGGGTATTTCCAGTGCATCAAGGAATAGTTGGGGATGCGAAATCAGTACTATCAGACCTTTGTGCTAGCTTAACAGATATATCCGAAAGTAAATGGCCTGAAACTAGTGCGTGGGTTAGTGTTTTACAGGGGCAATTGGAAGACTGGAGAAAAATGGTTGCGGAGCGCGAGTTGAATGACGACACTCCGATAGACCCATACAGGGTTGTTGCAGAGCTTAGGAAAGTGATCCCAGAAAATAGTATTGTTCATGTGGATCCCGGAACTGTTGTTAGGTACATGGTGGGGCAACAGTTGACCTTAGATACGCCTGGTTCCTATTACGCAAATCAAGGATTTGGGAGTATGGGAGCCTGTATGGCTACTGTACTTGGGTCAAAAATTGCTTGCCCGGACAAGACGGTAATAGCATTTATGGGAGATGGGGGATTCACCTGCGAAATGTCTCCGATCATAACTGCTGTTGAACACGGTCTACCAGTCGTATGGATTGTCTTAAACAATCAGGCATTTAACTCGATTGAAATATATCAACACCGGCATTATGATCATCGGATTTATGGGACTACTTTCAAGGATCATACCGGAGGTTTAACTAACACGGATTTCGCGGCCATTGCGAGGGCCTGTGGGGCTTTAGGCTTCAGGGTTGAGAGACCAGAAAATTTGGCCAGTACTCTACAAGAAGCTATTTCTTCAAACCGTCCATGCGTTGTGGAAGTAATGAGCGACACAATGCGTTATGTAAAGACCTATGGATGGTTTGAGGCCAATAGGATTTTTTCCGAAGAGGCAGAGTATAAGAGGGATCGTAATGTCGAAACTAGCGATCTTTTGAAAGATCCGGCCACCAGTGCAAGGTAGGAAGCCTTTTTAGGCTCCATAAATGGACTCGTTGTTTTCGGGTTTCATGTAAGTTGGAATCCATGAAGATTCAGTCAAAGGATAATCAATCTCTAAAATGAATGAACCTAAAGTAGCATTTGTAGGCACCGGGGACGTTTTCTTAAAATATTATCTTCCTGAAGCCAGGTTACAGGAAGGAGTTTTTTCTATATCTGCTATTTGTGATCAGGCACCTGGCAGAGCCAAGGAAGTGGCCAATTTTTTGGGAGTAGAAGCATATACTGATTACCAAAACATGTTGGTTACGGCTGATGTAGACATAGTCGTCATAGTTACCCCACCTGATTCACATTACAAGCTGGCTCTCATGGCAATAGAGGCTGGTAAGCATGTATATGTGGAGAAACCTTTTTGTCGTGAGATTGATGAAGCAGATCATTTGATCGAACTCGCCAAACAAAAAAGTGTGCATTTGATGGCTGCTCCGACTTTGTTGCTTGATCCTTCTGTTAACGCTATACGTAAATTGCTGAATGACGGAGAGATAGGGAAGGTTGCCTATGCGAATGTTAGTAGTAATGCTGTGGGAGATGCAGATCCTGATTATTTTGATAGGTTTCTAAGAATGACGAATGCTGCTGGGGTTAAAGTCCTTCAAGATCCTCAAGATAAGACAGACCCGAGTTGGTATTTCCAGAAAGGAGGAGGCCCGTTATTTGATGTTGGCGTGTATTCCATTACTAGGATTACCGGATTGCTTGGGCCAGTGAAGAAGGTCGTTGCTCTTTCCGGGATCGTGGATGATCGCAGAGTTATTTTAAAGGGTACTGGTAGAGAGAAAGAGATAGATGTAACTGAAGATGATCTCACCATGATACTTTTGGATCTAGGTGATTCTAAATTCGTTCACATAAATACCGGATGGATTGGGGGAGCCTCCAAAGGAACAAATCCTGGTATCGTGGGAATGCTCGGTACCATTTGTGAATCGGAGGATGAAATCCACCTCTATAAAAACGAAACTGAACAGTGGGATTCTTTTCCTGTTACTGGAGAAAGATGGAAAATCCCGACGGGCCTTACACATCTGGCGAAATGCATTTCTGCAAATAAAGACCCGGATATAACCATTGAACACGCTAGGCATGTCATTGAAATAATGCAGAAGGTGTATGTTTCAGCACGTACAGGTCAGGCTCAGGATATTAAGACCACCTTCTAAAAATCCATATGGTTGCTTTAGATTATGAGATGAGTCCCTTTGAGGGCTTAGTGTTATGAAAGAACATAAATGTGAAGGCGCTAATTCAGGATTTTCAAATAGAATTGGAGGTTGATGTATGACAAGAGCGGTGAAGATTGCTTTTGTAGGAACTGGAGACGTATTTTTAAAATACTATCTCCCTGAGGGTATAGAGAAAGACATATTAGACATCGTTGCTATATGTGATGTCGATTATAAAAGAGCCGAAACAGTTGCAAAATTTGTTGGGAATGGATGTAGGGCATACGGGGATTACAACGAGATGCTGGATTCGGGGGAAGTTGAAATGGTTGTTATCTTGACCCCTCCAACAACACATTATTCACTGGCTATGTTAGCCATTAAAAATGGGATCCATGCCTATGTGGAAAAACCATTTTGTAGACATCTTACGGAGGCGGACAACCTAATTGAAGCTGCTAATGCTAATGGAGTTAAATTAATGGCCGCACCAACTTTGATGTTGGATCCCCCGAATAGAATGATGAGGGAAATGATAGCTGAGGGAGCAATTGGGCATGTCGCTTTTGCTACTGACCCGGCCTTTCAACTTGGATCTGCGATTTCTGCCTATATGGATAGATTTGTGAGTCAACTTGAGCATTCGGGTATTACGATTTTACAAAAACCTGAAGAAAAGACTGATGCCTCCTGGTACTACCAGAAAGGAGGGGGCCCAGTCTACGATCTGGCAGTTTACTCAATAACTCGAATGACTGGTCTACTTGGGCCGGCTAAGAAGGTCTTTGCCTACTCAGGGATAGTGGATGGTAGTCGCACATTATTGCAAGGTACTGAAGCAGAACGCAGTATAGAGGTTACTGAAGATGATAACACCTCTTTGCTTCTTGATATGGGTGCTTCCCGATTTGTGCATATCAATGCTGCTTGGCACGGAGGCGCGACAAAAAATCAAAGTTTTGAAGTAATTGGATCGAGAGGAACGATTACTCAATCCAGTGTGGGTGATATTGTCACAAGAGAGAATTCGGCTATGGTACATATTTATCGTAATGAATCGAAAGAGTGGCAGGATATACCGGTAAAGGAAGATTTATGGTGGATTCCAACCGGTGTAACTCACTTGGCTGACTGTATATCCAGGGGTGTAGAAACTGACATAAGCGTGGAACAAGCGCGCCATGTTGTTGAAATTATGGAAAAAATTTACATAGCTTCTAAAACAGGGGAGTCTCAAGAAATTACGACGGCCTTTTAAAAGGTTCGTATTTATTTGTTATTAAAACACTAAAAGGAAGGAACATTTATGAAATTAGGCGTTGCAGGATATGGCATACCAGATGATTTGGCTGATATCGACTCAAAGATTTTGAGAAATCTGAAGAGTGATGGATTCAGTGGATTCTTCGGTGGATCAGAGGAAAAAATGGAAGCTTTAGGATCTGATGGGAGAAAAAGATTGAAAAATCTATGTGAGGACGAAGGTGTAGAGATAGCCTCATGGTTTGTTGTTACGCAGACACATATTAGACCCAATCATCCTGATAAGAAAAAAGATGTGGAAAGTTTTCGTAGGAGCGCTGAGATGGCTGTAGAGGTCGGATGCAAAAGTATAGGTACTTCCCCGGGCAGTTTAGATGATCGAGGTAGATGGTTTGCACATCCGGATAACTGGAAGCAAGAACCACTAGATATGCTGGCTGAATCACTGAGCGAAATTGTGAAATTCTTTGAAGGGTCTGACGTAAAACTCTGTCTTGAATATGGTAGCCCTACGGTAGTGAATACACCAGAACGGGCTCTTTGGTTGGCTGAGCAAGTAAATTCACCTAATCTGGCAGCATATGCTGATCCTGCAAATTGGATTCATGGCTATGACTTGATTTTCAACAACACAGAAGTTATTAACCACGCCTTTGATGTATTAGGTGATTCAATCTATGCTGCTCATGCGCGAGACTTTTGGGTAGACGATGGGGCAGAAGGCATGACCTTAAAAACAGGTGGCGCAGGTCAAGGTTTGATGGATTATGAGACTTTTTTGAAGAGAGCTAATGATCTGGACCCGGACATGTCTATTTTGATTGAACACACGCCTCAAGATAAGATACTGGATGCTCGAGACTACATAAGGGAGACTGCTTCAAGGATAGGGGTTCCAATGGACTAACAGCGTTGTAAGGTGATGAGTTAAAAGTCCCAATGGTTAAAGATATAGAATCATTTATAAAAGAAGATCAGATGGTGAGAAGATTTGCTGTCGCTCGTAAAGATCAGATTTGGGATCCTCATCGTCCTATTTATCACTACCAGAATCCAGAATACAGAATGAATGACCCGAATGGATTATCGTTTTGGAATGGTAATTGGCACCTTTTTTATCAAGCTTATCCGGAAGGTGAAGGTATCCAACATTGGGGTCATACGTTTAGTAAAGATCTGGTTCACTGGAGAGACTTGCCGTATGCGATATCGCCTGGGCCGGAAAAAGCTTGTCTGTCCGGTAATACTTTGGTCGAAGAGGATAGAGTCATTGCAATGTACGGTGGTATCAAACAAGGTGTAATGGCAGCGGTTTCCAGTGATCCTTACCTGATGGATTGGGAAAAAGTCACAGGTCGTGCGGTTATTCCCTATCACTGGTCTGATGACTTCTATAGACGCCCTGATATGGGAGTGCCAGTTGACAGGGAACATCCCGAATTACAAGCGTTTGACTCATCTATTTTTAAGAAAGATGGCATGTACTACGCGATTTGTGGTGGTAGACGCCTTAACGGTCCTAAGGATCGTATTGTAAGGGCTCATTTCTTATTTCGGTCGCCCAATTTGGAAGAATGGGAATATCTGCATCCTTTTGTGGAAGAAGATATATTTACGATGGTTGGGGATGATGGGGGATGTCCTAATTTTTTACCGATTGGAGATCGCCATATTTTAATATTTTTCAGCCATGTTTCGGCCAGTCAATATTTACTTGGTGATTATGATAAACAGCGAGACAAATTCGTTGCTACGAGCCACGGTCGTTTCAATTTTGGTGCTGTAAATCCCGGTGGTATTCATGCCCCAACAGCTACTTCCGATAGTGATGGGAGTGTCATTGTTATATTTAACATAAATCCTGCACGAATAGGTCCTCCTGGCATGATTATGTCACTACCTAGGAGACTTAGTTTAACGGGCCAGGATGAAATCAAAATGGAACCGGCGGGTGATATTCAATCGTTACGTCGCAAGCACGTGCATGTTGGTAGGAAATTATTACCAGCCAATAAGGAAATCGTGTTGGATCAGGTAAACGGTAATGCGATGGAGATTGTTGCTAATATAAAAGCCAGTGGTGCTCCAATGGTCGAAATGAATGTGTTCCGTTCACCCGACCGTGAAGAGATTACAAGGATTTCTTTTTACAGAAATCGTGGCTTTATAAATCGAGGTCATAGGGAAGGGCCCCGTTACAGTTTAGTGAGCATAGATTCATCGTATTCCTCTCTTGGTGGTACAGTTCCATCTCGAGCTCCTGAAACTGCTTCAGTGGCTATTGAAGAAGATGAAGATTTGAATCTAAGAATCTTCATTGATAAAAGCGTTCTTGAGGTGTACGTCAACAACAAGCAGTGTGTAGCTGTGCGAGTATACCCTGGGGTTCATAGCACAGGTGTATCTTTGAGATCTCAAGGGTTGGATTCAGAACTGATAAGCCTTGATGCATGGGATATGGAAAATATATACAAAGACACAGAAGATTTACTTCTTGACCGTGTACTTTAATTTAACACATATGTTTGTAACAGATCGTGGATTTAAGGAATGGGTTAGTTGATATGTCTATAACACCGGATCATACCGGAGTACCGGGTACAGTGATTGATTATTCTCCCGCTTCATTAGGACGATACATTGGGAGTCCGTCAATCGCTATAGCAGCAAATGGTGATTATTTTGCAAGTCACGATTTCTTTGGCCCAGGGACTGATAACAACGAAATGGCAGTGTTTAAGTCAGAGGATAGTGGAGCAACCTGGGAAAAGATATCCACTATTTTCGGTCAATGGTGGTCCACTATTTTCTTTCACGAAGAAGAGCTCTACCTATTGGGTACAAGCCGTGAGTTCGGTAGTCCTGTTATACGGCGTTCTATCGATGAAGGTGTTAATTGGTCTACACCACAAGATTCTAAAAGCGGATTACTATCCCCAGAAGATAAATATCATTGTGCGCCTGTTCCGGTTATGTCTCATGATGGCTATCTTTGGAGGGCTTTTGAATTAGCATATGGGCCAAGAGATGATTGGCTTGTTCAAGTTTTATCTGTGCCACATGGTAGTGATATTTTAAACTCGAACAACTGGAGATTTAGTACCCCTTTGAGACATAGTGGTCAAGCCTCTGAATGGATTGAAGGCAACATTGTCGTAGCACCAACAGGAGAGTTGAAAAACATACTTAGAAGAAATTTGATTGGGGTTTCACCAGAGTTGTTCAAATTAGAATCTGACAAGGCAATAATGGTAAATATTGATTATGAAGGGAAATCACTGACGCATAACATAGAAACCGATATCCTCAATTTTCCCGGGGGCGGTGTCAAATTTACGATCCGATATGATGAGCAATCAGCCATGTATTGGGCCTTGGTCTGTAAACAGAAAAACCCTGATGCTTACAGAAACAATTTAGTTATGGTTTCGTCAAAAAACCTTATAAATTGGGAAGTAAAGCAGCCTATACTTCATCATCATGATATGAATACCCATGCTTTTCAATATGTGGACTGGCAGTTTGAAGGCGCTGACATAGTATTTGTTTCACGGACTTCATTTGAAGATGGTTTGGGTGGTGCCCATGATGCGCACGACGCCAATTATATGACGTTCCACCGAGTGCTTGATTTTAGGGGTTAAGTATAGATGCACTCAATTGTATTTCTAAGATATTCCTTTTGTGTGGCATGTTTATTGTCACCAATATATGAGACATTTGATACGATGTACCAAAACATCAAAAGGAGATTTAAATGCTTGCTAATTTGGAAGGTAAAACAGCGCTGGTAACTGGTGCTGGACATGGTATGGGTAAGGCTATTGCCAAAACTCTTGCTATGCAGGGTGCCTCAGTTGCGGCTACTGATAGATTCATTGAAATTGTTGAGGAGACAGTATCAGAGATTAAAGGTGTTGAAACTCTCGCCCTGAAAATGGATGTTACTTCTCAAGATGATGTTGATGCAGCTTTTGATAAGGTGAATTCTGAATGGGGACAATTAGATATCGTGGTAAACAATGCAGGGTCATTCAGTAATGACCCGGAAATGCTGATGGCTGTAAATCTTTATGGGGTTGAACGGTGTTGCGAAGCTGCGATACCTCAAATGAAACAACGTAGATCAGGCAAGATAGTTAATATAGGATCTACTGCGGGCCATACAATGATCGGGAGAACTGGGCCTTACCACGTGAGTAAAGCTGCTGTTTTGAGGTACACAAAGGGTCTTGCTTCAGAATTAGGTCCTTTTAATATAAACGTCAATGCAGTTTGTCCAGGGCCTGTCTTTACCAAATTGCCCCATGAAATTGATGATTATGAAGAACAACTGCAAAATTGGGTAGATTTTTATGTTCCATTTATTCCTTTGGAAAGGACCCAAGAGCCTCAAGATATAGCAAACATGGTAACTTTTTTGGCTTCGGAAGATGCTCGTAACGTTACAGGACAATGTGTGCATGTTGATGGTGGATACATAAGACACGATTAATCTATAAGCTGCGGATTCTAATATTAGAATCCGCAGCTTATAATATTAGTAAGTTGAATCCGGCCATTCAAATCCAAGGTAGACGTATCTCACAAAGACGCCACCTCCCGGTCTTGCAAGGGGCCCGTTGATTGCCAATAGAGCTATTGTATGTACATCGCCAGGTTGGGCATCGTTGGTGATTATTACCCTTTGAGGTTTGTTGAATCCCTGGACCGTTGCGGAGTTAAGGTCTAATTCACCATCTATCCAGACTTCCCCATAATCATCTATGCAGGTTTCAACCACACAACGTCCGCCAGCCACTTTTACCCCTTCAACTTCGTCAGGAATTGTTATTTTGGTGCGGTACCAGTAAAAAGTGAGGCCAGTTGAAATCCACTTTGTGAAGTCATCTAAGGTGTCCCAGTCTGAATCATCATAATCAGGTAATCTTGCGGGGCTTCCAGAGATGTGTGCTTCAAGTCCTTCATTCGGTTGCCCGGGCACAAGGCCTTGTGCATATCTCCAAACGCCACCAACTTGTTTTAAATCTGAATCTTTAGAAAGGTCTAATAATTCTCGAGGCATGATGCTCTTCTCCCAATTATGATTTTAATCAGAAATGATAAATGAATAATTCCAACAAACAACACGTTTGTCGATTAATTCTAGCCTAATATGTGCTTATCATACCCTCTCGTTTAATCCATTTTAGGCATTCATTTAGTGATATGAGTATTGATCTATTGCCATGTTGATGTATATTTTCTTACTAAGTATAGGTTTGAATAAAATAACAAATAGCATGGTGGGGATCGCACGAGATGTTAAATGCTCAAGAAATTGCTTTTTTCAATGTCTTTGGTTTCATAGTTTTACGAAACGTATTCGATTCACAAAAGATGTTTGATATGTCAGAATCGTTCAACGAAATAGCCTATGCTGATCGTGATGGGAAGAAATTTAAAGGTGAACGTAGGCAAGACCTGTATTTGTCGGGGCAACAATCATTTAAAGACGTCGAAATTTGTGACGAGTTATTTAATCCATTGACACAACTTCTGGGAAAAGATTTCGTACTTACCGGAAAGTGCGGAGGGGGCTTTTTGTGGGCGACACGCAATGGCATCCTGACATCGCGAAAGTGAGTAGTCAAACTAATATAAAAGCAGGAATTTATCTGGATCCGGTGAATGTGGATACTGGTTGCTTGAGGGTTGTTCCGGGTTCACATAAAAATCCACTTCATGATCAACTCCAACCTCTAAGGATGGGCAGGATAAAGAAATCTTTAGAGGATGGATCACTGATGTCTAACATAGCTCCCGCAGGTGAAAAAGGAAGAATAGAACTTGAAGATTGGCAGGAGTATTCAGGGATAGATATGGATGAGGATAATACAATATTTGGGGTGGATCCCATTACTATCCCATCTGCCCATATGGAATCAATCCCAGGTGATGTAGTACTTTTTAACCAATGTATTTTTCATGCATCTTTTGGGGGAGCGACAGGGCGTAGAATGGTAGCTATGAGTTGGGCTTCTTTCCCAAGCGAAGATGAACATTCAACTGGGGACAAGGTTATTGATTTAAGACTTTAGACCCCGTTCGTAAAAATACTGGAGCGCTTAGGGTTGTTCCGGGTTCACATAAAAATCCACTTGATGGGTTATTGCAGCCACTCAGAGTGGGAAGGCTTAGAGAGGCATTAGTTGATGGTCCTTTTATGTCCAATATAGCTCCTGCTTCAGCGAAAGACAGAGTGGAGTTAGAAGCTTGGGAGAAAAGATCAGGTGTCAATTTGGATTACAATGACACGATATTTGGATGCCCACCAATACAAATACCCCACAGTTTTCGAACCAAATCCAGGAGACATGGTTCTTATTTAGTCAATACGTTTTTCATGCATCATTCGGAGGATGGTATGGACGTCGTCTGGTTTTCAAATCCAAAACCAGACAATCCAATTCAGAAATATGAATTTGCCGAATATCCTTAGAATATGGAGCTACTCAACAGAGAATTGAATACCTGAATCTTTTTTGTTTTGGTAATCATAAAATTAGGATTTTATCTGCCACAACGCGACAGTTGCTTCAAATCGATAAGTAAACCTCAAATATACATATATGATGCTACTCTTACACTCTTACTTCGTATACACTTACCTCGTTTTCGTAATTAATTTCTTACTAAATTTGGAGGTCCACAAGATGGAACTGAGTTCGCAACAGATCGCCTTCTTTGATGTTTTTGGATACCTAGTGCTACGTAATGTTTTTGATGAAGATCAGGTTAAGGCAATGTCGGATGATTTTGATTCTGTTGCTTTGGCGGATCGAGACGGAAAGGAATTTGACGGTGAGAGAAGGCAAAATATCACTTTAGGTGAAACAGAAAGTTTCAAGGATTTGAAATATAGAGATGAACTGTTTTAT
>MDTE01000485.1_pt1 | contig 21761 bp, 20 predicted proteins | sample 811231 | NCBI WGS metagenome assembly MDTE01 (sample SAMN05326651, study PRJNA326480) | marine metagenome | isolation source: seawater | place: Indian Ocean: Red Sea | collected 2010 | reverse complement strand
GGCTCAGGAAAATCGTCATTAGCCTTTGACACAATATATGCAGAAGGTCAAAGAAGATATGTCGAAAGTTTGTCTGCTTATGCTCGACAGTTTTTAGATAAAATGAAAAAACCAAAAGTTGATCTTATAGAAGGATTAAGTCCAGCTATTTCAATAGAGCAAAAAAACACATCAAAAAATCCTAGATCTACTGTAGCAACAGTTACTGAAATATATGATTACATGAGAGTACTCTTTGCTAGAGCAGGAACGCCATTTTCGCCCTTTACAGGAAAACCTATAAAATCACAAAGTGTAGCTGAAATCGTTGATAGAATTAAAAATCTTCCCAAAAAAAATACGATTTTTTTGTTAGCCCCAATTGTTAGAGGTAGAAAAGGAGAATATAAAAAAGAAATTGCAAGCTATAAAAGAAGAGGTTTTCAACGAGTAAAAGTTGATGGTAAATATCATAACATTGACGAATTTCCAGAATTAAATAAAAAAATAAAACATGATATTTCTATTGTTGTAGATAGAATAATTATAAATAATGACCTTGGTAATAGACTCGCCGAAGGTGTAGAGACTGCGCTAAACTTAGCTGATGGATTATTATTTGTAGAGTATGAAAATGAAACTTTACCAAAAAAATATAGAAAAATTGAAAAAATTGTTTTTTCTTCAAAATTTGCTTGTCCCGAAAGTGGCTTCACAATAGAAGAGATCGAACCAAGGCTTTTTTCATTTAATAGTCCTTATGGAGCCTGTGAAGAATGTGAAGGTATTGGGGTGAATTTAAATGTTGATCCAAATTTAGTAGTTCCAAATAGCAAAAAAACTTTAGCTGAGGGAGCTATAGAACCTTGGGCAAAATCTACAACTTTATATTATGCACAAACTTTAGCATCTTTAGCAAAACACTATAAATTCACCTTGGACACACCATGGAAAAAACTGCCAAAGGAGATAAAAGATATTATTCTTTTTGGATCAAATGACGATGAAATTCGTTTTTCTTACGACGATGGATATGAAAAATATTCAACAAAAAAATCTTTTGAAGGCGTAATCAACAATTTAGAAAGAAGATACCTGGAGACTGAAAGTGAGTGGAAACGAGAAGAAATTTCACAATATCAAAGTGAAACTGACTGCGAAAAATGCAAAGGTATGAGACTAAAAGATGAAGCTTTATGTGTAAAAATTGACAATTTAAACATTAGTGAAGTTACAAACAAATCCATTTCTGAGTCAAAAAAATGGTTTTATTCATTAAATCAAAAATTGAACGAAAAGGAAAAAAAAATAGCTCAGCATATATTGAAAGAGATTAATGAAAGGTTAGATTTTTTATTAAATGTTGGTTTAGACTATCTTACTTTATCAAGAGAATCTGGAACATTATCTGGAGGAGAATCTCAAAGAATAAGGTTAGCTTCGCAAATAGGTTCGGGTTTAACTGGTGTTATATATGTCCTTGATGAACCTTCTATTGGATTACACCAAAAAGATAATATTAAATTAATTAATGCATTAAAAAGACTCAGAGATTTAGGAAATACTGTAATAGTTGTAGAACATGATACTGAAACTATGGAAAACGCAGACCATATTATTGATCTGGGTCCTGAGGCAGGCATTGATGGAGGTAATATTGTTGCTCAAGGTGAAATTGAAACGATAATGAATAATGCAAAAAGTATTACTGGAAATTATTTGTCAAAAAATAAAGTTATTCCTATTCCTCATAAAAGAAGAATAGCAAAAAACGGGAGATATTTAGAAATTTTAGGAGCCACGGGGAATAATTTAAAAAATGTTAATTTAAAAATCCCTCTAGGAACATTCACTTGTGTTACCGGTGTATCTGGAAGTGGAAAATCTACTCTTGTGGTAAATACTTTATATAATGCATTAAATTTAATTCTAAACAATAACAAATCAAGAAAATTACCAAAACCATTTAAAAATTATAAAGGGATAGAACAGGTAGATAAAATTATTGATATAGATCAGTCTCCTATCGGAAGAACTCCTAGATCTAATCCCGCTACATATACTGGAGCGTTTGGTCCAATCAGAGACTGGTTTACTAATCTTCCTGAATCAAAATCAAGAGGCTACAAAGTTGGAAGATTTTCATTTAATGTTAAGGGTGGAAGATGTGAGTCATGTGAAGGTGATGGTGTCATCACCTATGAAATGCATTTTTTACCTGATGTGTATATACCTTGTGATGTTTGTAAAGGTACTAGGTATAACCGTGAAACTCTTGAGATAAAATATAAAAATAAAAATATAGCAGATGTGCTAAGTATGACTGTTGATGAAGGGTGTAACTTTTTTGAAAATATACCTGCTGTTCGATCTAAATTGCTGACTTTAAAAAAAGTTGGTCTTGGTTATATACAAATTGGCCAACAAGCTACTACTTTGTCTGGTGGAGAAGCTCAAAGAATAAAATTAGCTAAAGAGCTTTCAAAAAGATCTACGGGTAGAACTATGTATATATTGGATGAACCTACTACGGGCTTACATGCTCATGATATAAAGAAACTGCTAGAAATTCTTCAAACCTTTGTTGTTCAAGGAAATACTGTAGTAGTTATAGAACACAACCTTGATGTGATAAAAACTGCAGATTGGATAATAGATATGGGTCCTGATGGAGGGGTAAATGGAGGACAAATTATTGCTGAAGGAAGTCCAGAAAAAATTACCGAGATAAATAACAGTTATACAGGCAATTTTTTAAAAAATATTATAAACAATAAACTAAAAAAAACAGCTTAGTTTTAGCAAAAAAAATGGTATGATTAATTATGATTAATTTATTGATGTCTCTGTCAAAAACTATACATCTGTCAATAGTCTTAGCAATAATACTATTTCTTGGGCTGTTTTTCGGTGGCGGGGACATTGCGTTGGATCAGCTCTTTTGGAGTTGGTTGTTTAGATATTTACATGTTTTAGCTGGAGTAATGTGGATTGGACTACTCTGGTATTTAAATTTTGTTCAAATTCCTAGTATGCCGAAACTCACGGATGAACAAAAACCAGCAATTACAAAAGTAATAGCCCCAGCTGTTCTTTTTTGGTTTAGATGGGCAGCTTTTGCTACCATAGTAACCGGTTTAGTTGTTGCCACTTTAAATGGTTATGTACATGAAGCTATGATTTTAGGAATTGGAAGTGGTGGTGGAAAGAATACTGCAATCGGTATAGGTATGTGGCTAGGATTAATAATGGCTTATAATGTTTGGTTTATCATTTGGCCAAATCAAAAAAAAGCTCTTGGAATTGTAGAGTGTTCACCTGAAGAAAAACCCAAATGCTTAAAAAAAGCAGTAATTACATCTAGAATAAATACTTTGCTATCTCTGCCTATGTTGCTGTCTATGGTAATGGCTCAAAATTTATATTAATTAATATTTTCTTCGTCTTTCAAAATAGTTTTCTGATTAACTCTAGTATAATTTAATACTGGTGTTGCAACAAAAATCGAAGAATAAGTTCCTATTATAACGCCAACTATCATGGCAAAAGAAAAGCCTTTAAGTATAGATCCGCCAAATATATATATAGATAACAAAGCTAGCAAAGTCGTTACGGAAGTTATCAAAGTTCTTGATAAAGTTTCATTTGTGGAAGTATTAGAAATTTCAGAAATAGAGATTTTAGCATATTTTTTTAAATTTTCTCTAATACGATCAAAAATCACCACTGTATCATTCATGGAATAACCAACAATGGTTAAAACTGCTGCTACAATTGATAAATTAACTTCATATGACATTAATGAAAAAATTCCAGCTGTAATTAATACGTCATGAACCAACGCTATAATAGCTGCTAAACTGAATTGCCATTCAAATCTAATCCAAATATAAATTAACATAGCCGCCAAAGATAAAGTAATGGCCAACAATCCATCCATTAAAAGTTCATTGCTGACTTTAGGACCAACGCTTTCCACTCGTCTGAAATTAACATTTGAACCTAAATCTTTTGAGAGGTCATTTTTTATTGATTCAATAAAATTTTCTTTATCAATTTTAGTATTTTCTATTTTTACAAGATAATCATCTTTTTTTCCAAATTTTTTTACTGTAACGTCACCAAGGTTCATCTTTAAAAATGATTGTCTTATTTCAGAAATATTAATTGCACTATTTTCAGTTCTAATTTCTATTAATGTTCCACCTTTGAAATCAACACCAAAGTTTAAACCCTTAAATAACAGAATTAAAATTGATAAAATTATTAAACCAAGTGACAAAAAATTTGATTTTTTATAAAAATTTACAAAATTAATTTTTTTATTAATTTCTAATATCATAAAGCTAAATTTTTGTTTTTATTTTTCATAACGTAAAATGATGACAGGTGTCTTGCAAAAAAGTAAGCTGAAAATAGAGTTGTTATTATTCCTATACCTAAAGTAACTGCAAAACCTTTAACAGGTCCGGATCCAAGAAAAAAAAGTATTATTGCTGATATTAATGTCGTTACATTTGCGTCTAAAACTGCTGACTGGGCTTTTCTGTAGCCCGTATCAAAAGCATGTATTAAAGAATTCTCTGACTTCATCTCTTCTTTTATTCGTTCAAAAATTAAAACATTTGCATCAACAGCCATACCTACTGTTAAAATTATCCCAGCAATACCCGGTAAAGTTAAAGTTGCCTCTAACAAAGTTAAAATTCCTAAGAGAAGAGTAAGATTTACTATTAAAGCTAAATCAGCAATGATTCCTAAATATTTATATTTTAAAAGCATGTAAAAAATTACTAATAAAAAACCAATAAAAAGTGAGAACGTTCCAGCTTTAATTGAATCTTCTCCCAGATCAGGGCCAACCGTTCTTTCTTCAATTATATTTAGAGGTGCAGGCAGTGCTCCCGATCTAAGTAGCAAAGCTAGATCTGTTGCTGATTGAAATGTAAAATCTCCTGAAATTTGGCCGTTACCACCTGTTATGGGTTCATTTATTTGCGGCGCGCTAATAATTTTATTATCCAAAATGATAGCAAGCTTCCTTCCAACATTTTTAGTTGTTACACGGCCAAATTTTTTTGTACCAACTCTATCAAGTGAAAAATTAACAATGGCTTCATTGGTTTGGCTGTTAAAGCTTGGTCTAGCACTTATAAGGTTGTCACCACTCAATATAACTCTTTTGCTTATATTTAGTTTGTTAATTCCGTCTTCAAAGAATAAAATTTCTGAACCAAACTCACTTTCACTGTCAGAAACAAGTTGAAATGTTAAATTAGCTGTTTTTCCAAGTAAGTTTTTAATACGATTAGGATCGTCCAACCCTGGTAGTTCTATAAGAATTCTATTATTGCCTCTTCTTACTATTGTAGGATCTTTAGTTCCCACCTCATCAATTCTTCTTCTAACAATCTCAAGAGAATGATCTAGAGCACTATTTTTAATTTCTATTAAACCAAATTTTGAATATGAAATTTTAATAATGTCATCTTCAACAACATGATTCAGTTCATAGGATTTATAATTATTGTAATAAATGTTAAATGAATCTTCTTTGTCGAGAAAAAAACTTTCAAATTTGTTGATATCTTGCTTTTTAATTAACTGAACAATTATCTCTTCTTCTTTTAAACTTAAGTTTTGGTATTTTATTTTTTTATTTTTTAAATTATTTCTTAGTGAAATGAGTTTGTTTTGTAATTTTTGTTTTACTACTGGTCTAGTATCAACCTCCAGAAGCAGATATGAACCGCCTTGTAAGTCTAATCCCAAATTTATTTTTTTGGATAGAGTCGATTCTTCTTTTATGTCTAAAAAGTTTATTAAAGCAAATATACTAAGAAAAAATATTATACTATAAATTGCGATTAATTTTAATTTTGAAAAATATAACACAAAATAAAATTATTTTTTTATATTTGGTTTGTTTAACAAGCTTTGTATTGTTGATTGAACAACTTGAACTGTTACATTATCAGCGATTAAAAGATCAACTTTATCATCGCCCAAAATTTTTTCTACTTTACCAACTATACCACCTGATGTAACAACTTCATCACCACGCTTTAATCCAGCGACCATTACTTTATGGTCTTTAATTCTTTTTTGCTGTGGTCTTATAAGAAAGAAGTAAAATATAACAAATATTAATATTAGTGGTATGAACTGTGCAAAACCTGAACCTGACATAATTACTCCTAAATTTGTATAATGATTATACTAAAAAAAAAAAATAAACAATAAAAAATTATACTATACGTTCTACTCCTTGCATATATGGCTTCAGAACATCTGGGATTTTGATACTCCCATCTTTTTGTTGAAAATTTTCCATTATAGCAATCAATGTTCTTCCTACTGCTAAACCAGATCCGTTTAAAGTACCCACAAAATCTGTTTCATTTTTCTCATTTTTATATTTTGCTTTCATTCGTCTTGCTTGAAACTGTCCACAAGAAGAACAACTAGAAATTTCTCTATATTTATTTTCTGAAGGAACCCAAACTTCCAAATCATAAGTTTTTTCAGCACTAAAGCCCATATCTCCAGAGGACAACAGCATTACTCTATAAGGTAATTTTAATTTTTGCAAAATTGTCTGAGCACAATTTAACATTCTATCAAGTTCCTCGGTACATTTATTTGGATTAACAATGCTAACAAGTTCAACTTTATAGAACTGATGTTGCCTGATCATTCCTTTTGTATCTTTTCCATAACTTCCGGCTTCTTTTCTAAAGCAAGCAGTTGAGGCCACCATTCTTAATGGAAGTTCATTATTTTTTAAAAAAGATTCTCTGACTATATTGGTTAAAACAACTTCAGCAGTAGGTATTAAAAACTTTCTTGATTTTTCATCTATTTTAAGTTCGAATTGGTCGTTCTCAAACTTTGGAAGCTGTCCTGTTCCAAACATTGTGCTATCAGAAACTATTAAAGGTGGAGAAATTTCTGTATACCCAAACTCTTTGGTGTGCACATCTATCATAAAATTTGAAATAGCCCTTTCAAGCAAAGCAAGTTTTCCTTTTAAAAAAACAAATCTTGCGCCTGATACTTTGGTTGCTGATTCAAAATCCATTAGGTTATTTTTTTTACCTAGCTCATAATGCGAAATAGGCTTAAATGTAAATTTAGGTAACTCTCCATTTTTTTTAATTTCTTTGTTTGAGTTTTCATCTTTTCCAATAGGAACATCGTCTAAGGCTATGTTAGGCCAATTACTTAAAGTTTGTTCAATTTCTTTGCTTAATTTGCTTTGATCAATATTCAATTTTTCAATTTGCTCAGATATTGCTTTTGATTTATTAAACTGTGTCTTGTCTTTTTTTTTAGAAATAATTTTTTTTTCTTGCTCAAGACTTTCCTTTTTTTGGATTAATTCCCTATTTTTTTTATCTAATGATAAAAAATTATCTATATTTATATCAACATTTCTTTGTTTTAATTTTTTTAAAAAAAAATTAGAATCTTTTCTAATAAACTTTATATTATGCATCTTTATTTTTCTTTTCTATAAATTTTACAGACAGTATAGATAATTCATATAAAATTAACAAAGGTATTCCTAATCCTATTTGTGTAATAGGGTCAGGCGGTGTTAAAACTGCAGCAACTGCAAAAATTATCACAATTACATATTTTCTTCTTTTTTTTAAATAATTGGAATCAATAAATCCTGCTCTTGCTAAAAGACTTAATAAAACTGGTAATTGAAAACTCAAACCAAAAGCAAAAATAAGTCTCATTATTAAAGATAAGTATTCATTTACTTTTGCTTCAAGTTGTATAGGCAAATTGCCGATATGGGCTGTAGTTTCAAAACTTAAAAAAAATTTAATTGCTAGTGGCATGACCAGATAATAAACAAGAAAACCTCCTAATAAAAATAATGTGGGGGTAGCAATTAAATATGGAAGTAATGCCATTTTTTCATCTTTGTACAAACCAGGCGCAACAAATTTCCAAATTTGAATTAAAAATATTGGGCTTGAGACAAAAACTGCCGTGAAAAAAGCAACCTTTAAATATGTAATAAAAGTTTCATGTAAAGCGGTATAAATTAATCTTCTATTAACTTCGTCTCCTTTTACAGCATCCGCATATGGATCTACAAGAAAAGAATAAATATTTTCTGCAAAAAAATAACAGATAATAAAAAAAATAAAAAAATAAATTACACTATTAAGTAGCCTAGATCTTAATTCAGTAAAATGTTCTATAAAACTTGCTTGTTTAGATTTTTCATCATTCATCTTTTTTTTTGTCTTTGTTTAAGTTTGTATATTTTTTTTCTATAGAAATTTCATCTTCTATAGCATTTTCTACTTCTGTAACTTCTTTTTGAAAATCAGCAAAATAATTTTTTGCTTTTCTTGTCCAATTGCCTATTTTTTTTAACACTATTGGAAAATCTTTTGGGCCAATAATCAAAATTGAAAGAACCACAATTATTAGTATTTCAAACCATCCTATTTGTGGCATTTTTTGTTATTTTTTTTCGGGATTATTATCGTCGTTATTTTTTTCTTCAGATACTGATGTTGAACTTGCTTGATCAGAATTATCTGACATTCCTTTTTTGAAACTTTTTATACCTTTAGCTACATCCCCCATTAAAGATGAGATTTTTCCTCTACCAAAAAGTAGCACTACCAGAACTACAACTATCGCAATTTGCCAAAAACCTATACTCATACATTAAATATATACAATTTTTTTTACTTATTAAAGATATCTTTTAATCTTCTTCAGACTTTAATGACTTGTTAAGCATATCATCTATATTAGAATAAATATTCTCTTCTTTTTTGTTTTCTGTCTGTTCCTTAAAATATTTGCCTGTGCCAAAAATTGATGTATTCACATTCCCGCTATCTATTAATCCTGCTGATGAAAGTTCTTCTACATTAGGTAAATCTGTTAATTTTTGAAGATTAAAATGACTGAGGAATTCGTCAGTAGTAACATATTGAATTGGTTTACCAGGTACATCTTTTCTTCCTGCTGGTCTAACCCAATTAAGTTCTAGAAGAATTTCCATTGTGCCTGTAGCAAGAGCAACACCTCGAATTTCTTCAACTTCGGATCTAGTAACAGGTTGATGATAAGCTATTATAGATAGTGTCTCTATTGTAGCCTTAGATAGTTTTCTTTGAGTAGAAGTTTGTAAGTTCATTATTTTGGAAAGATTTGACGAAGTTCTAAAAGACCATTTGTTTGAAATACAAATTAAATTTATACCTCTACTATTATACTGCTCTTGTAAAGAATTTAAAATATCAGGAACGTTACCTTTTGAGCTCATTCTTATTTTAATGCTTTCAACATCTAAAGGTTCATCTGCTGCAAAAAGTATTGCCTCCACTTGTTTTTCGGGTTCTGTAATTTTTGTAGGAAATTTTAATATTTTTGAATTTTTAGGCTTATTCATTTTTTTTCTTTAATAAATAAATTATCAAATTCCTTCTTCTGCATAATGCTTATTAATCCTTCTTTGCTAAGTTCAAGAGAGGCAGAAAAAAAACCGGCCATTCCAGTTTTTTTTAGCTTATTTGATTTTTTAAATTTTTGTGGAATAAATGAAGTAAATTCTTTCCAATTTTTTAAATTGCTTATTTTATTTCTAATTATCCCTATTGCTTCTTCAGTGGTGCACACTGGTAATTTTGGTATATTAATTGTTTGAAAGTTTTTTTTCATTATATGATTAGAATAAGATTTTAGTAAATCGTATAAAGAAGCAGTATACTTGGAGTTAACATTAGATCTCACTCCACCTTTCATGCCCCTCATGCGAATTCCAAATCCAAGTCTATCTTTTTTTAGAAGTTGATCGGATAATAAACGAATTAGTTCAAGTCTTTTTAATTGAAGTTTAAGTTTTTCAGCAACTTCAGAAGCTTTAAATTCATCTTCTTCATCTTGAGGTAGCAAAAGTTTTGATTTTAAATACGCTAACCAGGTAGCCATTAGAAGATACTCGGAAGCTAAATCCAAATTAATTTCTTTTGCGCTGCTTATAAATTCTATAAATTGATCAGCTAATTGAGTTATAGAAATTTCTGTTAGATCAACCTTTTGTGTTTTAGCTAAATCTAGCAGAACATCCAAAGGGCCTGAATAATTATCTATTTTTACTTTTAATGCTTCTTGGCTTTTTAGGTCCATGTTCCTAAGTTTATCCTAAAAACTTATAAAAATCTGATGTTTTTTTTTGTGTGAATTTATCTATTGTGGGTACTATTTCTAGCAATTTAAACATTTCTTTAATATTGCCATTACAGTGTAAAATAAGATTGCAACCTGCATCGAGTGCTTTTCTTGAATTGTCTACTAATCCATACTTTAGTGATTTCATTGAAATATCATCTGAAATTAAAATTCCTTTAAAAGATATATGTTTTCTAATTATCTTATTAATAATAATTTTTGATTGTGTTGCTGCAAATTTTGAATCATAGTCAGAATAAATAATATGAGCTGTCATAGCAAATAATGATTTACATTGTTTAAAAGGTTTAAAATCGTTTTTAATTAGCTCTTTTTTTTTATTATAAATAATTGGTAAATCCAAATGAGTATCGACTTTTGAAAGTCCATGGCCAGGAATATGCTTTATTACCGTAGCAATTTTATTTTTTTCATATAGTTTAATGCATAGCTGTCCTAATTGTGAAACAACTTTAGCATTTGATGAAAAAGATCGATCGCCAATTATGTTATGGGTATTTGTTCTAATTACATCTAGAACTGGCACTGTATTAATATTTATACCAACTTCATTTAATATTTTGCATACATTATTAATGTAAATTTTGTAATAATTTTCAAAATTATTCTTATCCTTGATGTACAACTGACCAAAATATTTTTGAGAGAATATACTTAAGTCAACAATTTTATTTAATCTAGAAACCTTGCCGCCTTCTTGATCAATAATTATAGGATATTTTTTGTCTTGAGCACAATACTTAATGCTATCTATAAGATTTTTTAGCTGTTTGATGTCTTTTATATTTCTTGAAAACAAAATGATGCCCCAAGGTTTTTTGTTTCTAATAAGTGTTCTTTCATCATTAGATAACTTGGTTCCGCCAATACCCAAAATTGCTGCTTTTTTATACATTAAATTTATTTTTTAATTAAGTCCCAAAAAAAATACTTTTTTTTACTTTTTTTATAAATTTCTAAATCGTCTCTATATTCAATTACATCATTTGTGTCACTTTTTAATAGAGGAATTGACAATTTTTTTTCTTTTATGCTTACTGAATAAAAAGATCTGGATTGATTAGTTTTTTTTTTATTTGCATCAGAAAAATAAAACATCAAAACTGAACTTATGAAAGCAAAAAAAGTAATTAAATAAAATATATTTTTGATATTTTTTAACATCACATGCTTTTTGGTGTAGATACTCCTAATATATTCATCCCATTTTCTATTACTATTGATAAGGCCTTAAGAAGTAGCATTCTCGAACTATTAGCTATTTTATTATTTATAATAAAACGATACTCTTTATTAGAACTTCCTAAATTCCAGTATGAATGAAATAAGGTAACAAGATCATAGAGGTAAAAAGATATTCTATGTGGTTCAAGTTTATTTGACGAAATTTCCACACATTTTGGCCATTCTGATATTTTTTTTAAAATTTCAGTTTCATATTTATTTAGAATATAATTCTTTTTATCTAGTTTAATTTTTCTATTTAAATCTAAATTTATTGCTCTGAAAATAGAATTAATTCTTGCATAAGCATATTGCACATAAAAAACTGGGTTATCTTTAGATTTTTCTGTTACTTTTTCAAAATCAAAATCGAGCTCAACATCATTGCTTCTGCTCAACATCATAAATCTCACAGAATCTTTGCCGACTTCATTAACTAAATCATCAATGGTGATGTAGTTGCCTTTTCTTTTTGACATTTTAAAAGGCTCTCCTTTTTTTAATAATTTAACCAACTGTGAAACTTTACAGATTAAATTGGTTTTTTTCTTTGATATTGCTGATACAGCTGCTGAAATTCTTTTTGTATACCCCGCGTGATCTGCGCCGAGTATATTGATTAAAACATCAAACTTTCTTTCTATTTTATTTGCATGATACGCGATGTCGCCAGCAAAATAAGTCCAGCTTTTGTCATGTTTTTGTAAGGGCCTATCTATATCGTCGCCAAAAATTGTTGATCTAAATAAAAGCTGTTCTCGCTCTTCCCACTTAGCATCTACATTGCTTTTTGGTGCTCGAATTTTCCCTTGATATATATAATTTTCTTTTTCTAGCTTTTTTACAGTTTTTAATACAAATTTATTATTAATTAATTTGGATTCATATATAAAATTATCATGTTTAATACCTAATTTAATCAAATTTTTTTTAATTTCTTCAATAGAACAGTTCAAAGATTTTTTTGTTAATTTTTCCTTTACAGATTTATAATCATTGTAATTTTTGATATTTTTACTTTTAATAATTTTTTTTGCTATATCAATTATGTAATCTCCGGGATAAAGCTTTTCATCATCAGGAAAACTTTTATTTTGAATAATCTCCAATATTCTACAATAAACAGACATTGTAAAATTATCTATCTGATTACCATAATCATTAACGTAATATTCTTTAGTTACATTGTTACCATTAAATTTTAATAAATTTGAAAGAGTGTCTCCCAATATAGCACCTCTGCAGTGACCTACATGGAGTGGGCCGGTTGGATTTGCCGAAACAAATTCAATATTGTACTTTTTTTTTGATATTTTGTTACTTCCGTATTTTTTTCCACTTTTAATAATGCTAAATAAATATTCCATCCAAAATTCATTTTTGAAACAAATATTTAAAAAACCAGGCTTAGCAATATCAATACTCGAAAATTCCTTAAAATTAATCAAAAGATGTTTCTTTAAAATATCAGCGCACTCAAAGGGTGACATATTATTAACTTTTGATAAAATTAACGCAATATTTGAGGACATGTGTGCGTCTTGGTTTTTAGGTGGCAATTCAACGGTAAGACTAAGTAAATTTTTAGGTAAATTTATTAGGCGTTTCTTTTTTAATTTATTTAAAAGTTTTATAATTTTTTTTTGATAATTTGAAAATAAATTCATTTTATTTTTTTATGTAAATTCATAGCATATCTATCTGTCATGCCTGCGATAAAGTCAGCTACTGCTCTTTCTTTTTTTTCCTTTTTTAAAAAATCTTTGCTAATAAACTTAGTAGGATTGTTAATAATAAATTTAAATAAATCTTTTATTATTTTTTTTCCTTTATTAGTATTAACAACAACTTTTTTATGATTATACATATTACGTACTAAAAAATCTTTAATTTGCTTGTCTATCTTTTTCATTTTTGGTGAAAAATCAACTATCATAGCGCCTTCTTTATAAACATCATTGGGTGATTGTGGATTAATTCTTTTTAAATTTTTATTTGTGTTATCTATTACATCCAATACCATCAAATTTATAAGTTCCCTAATAATTTGATTAATTACTATCTCTTTTCTGTAGTTTTTTAAATTTTTAAAATGACGATTAATAAAATTTGTTAAAAAAGGTATCGAGCTAATTTTTTGAATTGAAAATAAGCCTGCTCTAAGTCCATCTTCTAAATCATGGTTATTATAAGCGATGTCATCTGATATAGCAGCTACCTGTGCCTCAAGTGATGGAAAAGTATTAAAAATTATTTTGCTATTAAAAATATCATTTCTTAATATTTTTTTATAAAGATTAATATTTTTAACTGGACCATTGTGTTTAATCAAACCTTCCAATGTTTCAATAGTTAAGTTCAATCCATGAAATTTATAATATTTATTTTCAATAAAAGTTACTATTCTTAAAGTTTGAATATTATGATCAAAACCTCCATGTTCTTTCATGCAATCGCTTAATACGACCTCTCCCGCATGTCCAAATGGTGTGTGTCCTAAATCGTGTGATAGACTCAACGTTTCAGTTAAATCTTCATTTAAAGATAATGTTCTAGCTAGAGTTCTAGCTATCTGCGAAACTTCCATCGAATGGGTTAGTCTTGTTCTGTAATGATCGCCTTCAGTGTTAACAAAAACCTGGGTTTTATGTTTAAGTCTTCTAAACGATGACGAATGAATTATTCTATCTCTATCTCGTTGGTATGGAGATCTTATAAAGTTTTTAGAATCACTATAAATTCTACCTTTGCTAATTTCTGACTTTATTGCATAAGGTTTTAAGTTGTTTTCATTATAATTTTTTTGCATAATTTAAATAAGAATACTATATTACAACAAAGTAGTTAAAAATGATTGAAGAAATAAGTTTTAGCAAAAAAGCTGTGGAAAAAATTAACCAGCTATTATTAAAAAAACCATCAGGTACTTTTTTTAGAATTGCAGTAAAAGGTGGTGGTTGTTCTGGATTTAAATATGACTTTTCATTCGATAAAAAAATTGATGAGAATGATTTAAAACATAAAAACATAGTTATAGATAAATCTTCTTTAAATATGATAAAAGGATCATTGGTTGATTTTTCAGAAGAATTAATAGGAAATTCTTTTAAAATAACAAATCCAAAAACAAAATCTTCCTGCGGTTGCGGTATATCTTTTTCGCTTTAATGAAAATAAGCTCTTGGAATGTTAATTCAGTTAGAGCAAGAATAATTAACATTATAAACTATCTTAAATTTTCAAAACCTGAAATTTTAATGATTCAAGAAATAAAAACAGAAGAGAAAAACTTTCCTTTCGATGATTTTAAAAAGCTTGGATATGAATGTCATGTTTTTGGACAAAAAAGCTATAATGGCGTTGCATTTGTTACCAAAAAAAAAATAGAAAAAATTAACACAAAATTTTTTAAAGACGAAAAAAGTCAGTCAAGAATCATTGTTGGCGAAATAAAAGAAAAAACAAAATCAATTACACTTTTAAATATTTATATACCGAACGGAAATCCTGTTGATACAGATAAATACATATATAAAAAAAAATGGCTTGAAAGTTTCTTAAAACAAATAAAAAAATCTCTAAATATAAATAAAAATATCATTATTGGTGGTGATTTTAACATTATTCCTGAAGAGATTGATGTTTATGATTATAAAAAATATGAAAATGATGCACTCTTTAGATTAGAAATAAGAAAAAAATTTCGTGAATTAATTAATTTAGGTTTTCTTGATGTTTATCGTTATTTTAATAAAAACAAACAAGATTATACTTTTTGGGATTATATGTCAGGTGCATGGCAAAAGGGTCACGGGATGAGAATTGATCATTTTTTAATTTCTAACAATCTTTTAAACAATATAAAAAATATAAGCATAGACAAAAAACCAAGATCATGGACAAAACCATCAGACCACGCTCCAATAGAACTAGAAATTAATTAGTTCTACCATATACATCTTTGTATCTAACTATATCACTTTCTTTTAAAACTGACCCCATTTGAACTTCAGCTATCACAACTGCTTTATTAAAAAAGTTTTCTATTCTATGAACAGTACCTCTTGGAACATAAATTTTTTCATTTGGGTTCTTGTAAAATTTGCTTTTTCCTAATGTAATTTTAGGTTTACCTGAAATTACAGTCCATCTTTCGGACCTATAATAATGTTTTTGCAAGCTTATGGATGATTTCGGATTTATTACCAATTCTTTTAACAGAAAATCTTTTCCTGAAAATAAATTGATATACTTTCCCCAGGGCCTATAAAATGTATTTTTTTTAATAAAATCTTTTGATTTATTTTTCTTAAAAAACTTCCATATTTCTTTCCAATTACCTAGGTCGGACAAGGAAATATTTAATTTAATACCATTGATGTTTTTAGACTTTTCTAAAATTGCATAATCAAAAGATATCTCTTTAGCTTTTTTAAAAAAAAATTTATTTAAATGGAAAATATTATTGTAAGACTTAGATTTTCTTACGGCTTCTAAACAATAATAAAACATTTTTTTTTGATATTTTTGAAAATTTCTAATAATTGAATCTTTTCTCATAAAAAAGATTCCTGAATTCATAAGACCTTTATTTTTTATAATAATTTTAACTTTATTTTTATTTGGTTTTTCGATGAATTTATGAACCTTGTTTAAATTTTTTGATATTTTTTTAGTTAAAAAATAACCATATTCAGATGACGGGGACGTTGGTTTAATTCCGAATATAAAAATATTATCTTCATCTAAATTTGTTTTGTTAGAATTTATTGATTTGTTAAATTGATTAATATTACTGATTAAATTATCTGAAGAAAAAAAAATCATAGGTTGGTTAAAAAGTGTTCCTTTAAGTAAAGCTGCAGTTAAAATAGCAGGTGCGGTGTTTTTTTTATAAGGTTCCAGGATTATTTGATAATTATTAATTTTGTGCTTTTTAAGGTTTTTTTTTACTAACTGTAAATAAGAGGAATTTGTAGTTATTATTGGACTATCAAAAATATCATTTTTAATTCTTTCTAATGTTTTGCCAAACAATGTCCATCCGCCCCAATCAATAAATTGTTTAGGTAAATTTTTTTTTGATTTCGGCCACAATCTAGTACCTGCACCGCCGCATAAAATTACTGGTTTTATTTTCATTTATTTCTTAAATGTCCGCATAACATTTTTTTTCCTTAGATGCGCCAGGATGAGTTACTGCTCCTTTGTATGCGGGGCCAACTGATTGAGAATATTTCCACAAAGTACCGGAAGTGTATTCTATTTTTTTTGGCTTCCATTTTTTTTTTCTTTTTTTTAATTCATTTTTTGATAAATTTACTTTTAATGTTCCTTTGTCTGCATCAATTTCAATAGTATCACCATTCTTTAATAGGGCTATTGGCCCACCAACAGCAGCCTCGGGCCCAACATGTCCAATCGAAAAACCATGGGTGCCTCCCGAAAATCTTCCGTCGGTAATAAGAGCAACTTCTTCTCCTAGCCCTTGTCCATATATTGCCCCAGTGGTTGATAGCATCTCTGGCATGCCTGGACTTCCTTTAGGTCCTTCATATCTAATAATAATTACGTCTCCAGCTTTAATTTTTCTATCAAGGACTGCGTTTAATGCAGAAGCCTCACCATCAAAACATTTAGCTTTACCTATAAATTTTCTTCTTTTCATTCCAGCAACTTTTACAATTGCTCCCTCTGGAGCTAAATTTCCTTTCAAACCAACAAAACCGCCTTTTGTACTTAATGGTTTGGAAGTTTTATAAATAATTTTTTGATTAGATGGAAAAACTATATTTTTATGATTTTCTCCGATAGTTTTTCCGGTGACAGTCATACAGTCTTCATGAAGGTAACCACCTTCTAATAATGCTTTAATTAAAACAGGAACACCTCCAATTTCATAAAGGTCCTTTGCTACATATTTGCCTCCAGGTTTTAAGTCTGCAATATATGGTGTCTTTTTAGAAATATTTGTCACATCTTCTAATGTAAAATTAATTCCCGCTTCATTTGCAATTGCTGGTAGATGCAAAGCAGCATTTGTTGAGCCTCCTGATGCAGCTACTATTACTGCGGCATTTTCCAAAGATTTTCTAGTTACAATATCTCTCGGTCTAATATTTTTTTCTAAAAGATTCATTACAGCTTTTCCACTTAAAGTTGCAAACTCATCTCTTTTTTCATAAACAGCTGGCGTACCAGCAGATCCTGGTAAAGCTAATCCTATAGCTTCTGATACACAAGCCATTGTGTTAGCAGTAAATTGACCTCCGCATGATCCTCCTGATGGACAAGCAACACTCTCAAGCTCCTGTAGGTCTTCTTTGCTCATTTTTCCTGTTGAATGTTTTCCTACCCCTTCAAAAACATCAACGATTGTCACATCCTTACCTTTAAAGTTTCCTGGTAATATAGATCCTCCATAAATAAAAACTGAAGGCACGTTCAATCTTAACATTACCATCATTAATCCAGGTAAAGATTTATCGCATCCGGCTAAGCCTACAAGTGCATCATAACAATGGCCTCTCATAGTTAGTTCTACTGAATCAGCAATCACCTCTCTACTGATTAATGAAGATTTCATTCCGGCGTGGCCCATTGCAATTCCATCGGTAACGGTAATTGTTGTAAATTCTCTAGGAGTTCCGCCAGCAGACTTTACTCCTTTTTTTGCTGACTGCGCCTGTCTCGAAAGTGTTATATTGCAAGGGGCAGCTTCGTTCCAAGTGGTTGCTACACCAACAAAAGGTTTTTCAATATCTGTATTTTTAAGTCCCATTGCGTAGTACATTGATCTATGAGGTGCACTTTTTACACCTACAGAAACGTGTCTACTAGGAAGTTTAGATTTATTGAATTTCATAATTAATTTTTAATACTATTTAGAATACTATTCAACTTTTTAAGCTCAATTTTGTATTGAATTAAGGCGCCCTTTTCGCTCTCTACTATGTTTTTTGGTGCATTTTTTAGAAACGATTTATTTTTTAATTTTACCTCTATAGAACCTATTTTTTGATTTAAGTCTCTCACCTTGATAGATAATCTTATTTTTTGTTCCCTTAAATTTATACTTTGATCAAAATAAAGTATCAGAGTTTCTCCACCAGAAATTATTTTAACTCCTTCTTTATTAAGTTTTGAATTGCTTACATTTGAAACCCTTCCTAGTCTTTTAAAAACATTCAAATTGTCCTTTATAATTGCTAATTTATTTGCATTCAGCTCAGATGTTGAAATATCAATAAATGAACCAGGCGAAATATTTAAATTAACTTTTGTTGATCTAATATTGCTCACTAAATCTATTAGCCAGTCGATTTTACTATAATTTTTACTAAAACTTGGCATGGGTTTTAAATCCCACTCTTTTAAAATTAATGGTTTTTTAAAAAAACTATTAAATTCAAAATCTGCCCAAACTTTTTCTGTAAAAAAAGGTATGAATGGATGCAATAAAATTAGTATATTAGCTTGAACAAAAGCTAACATATTGCGTGATTCTTTGTGATTTTTAACATTTTTAGAATCAAAAATTGGTTTTGAAAACTCAATAAACCAATCGCAATATGAGTGCCAAACAAACTGATATATTTCTTTTGCCGCCTCGTCAAATCTAAAACTGCTTATATACTTAATTGCCATATTATTTGTTTTAACTAACTCAAAATATATCCATTTATTTATATCTAAATTAATTTTTTTTATATTAAATTCTTTAGAAAGTTTACATTTATTTATTTTGGAAAATTTATTAGCATTCCATATTTTATTAAGAAAATTTCTATAGCCATTTACTCTATCTTCTGAAAGTTTTACATCTCTACCGGGCGCAGCCATTGAAATTAAAGTAAACCTCAAAGAATCTGCTCCATACTTACTTATAATATCAAGAGGATCAATAACGTTACCTTTAGATTTTGACATTTTTTGACCTTTTTCATCTCGTACTAAAGCATGAACGTAAACTTTTGAAAAAGGTTCTTTTTTAATTAAATAATTTCCCATCATCATCATTCTTGCTACCCAAAAGAAAATTATATCAAATCCTGTTACAAGAATTGATGTTGGATAAAATCTTTTTAACTCATATGTTTTTTTTGGCCAACCCAATGTAGCAAAAGGCCATAAGGCGGATGAAAACCATGTATCTAAAACATCTTCGTCTCTTTTTAATTCAACTTCTTTTTTGTAATATTTTTTTGCAATTTTTTTCGCTTCAACAATATTTTCGGCTACAAAAATTTTTTTATCATTTGAATACCAGGCTGGTATTCTGTGGCCCCACCACAGCTGCCTCGAAATACACCAAGGCTGTATATTGTTCATCCATTGAAAATAAGTTTTTGTCCAATTATTGGGAAAAAAATTTGTCTTATTTTTTTTAACTACCTGAATAGCTTTCTTTGCCAAAAATTTTGCATTGATAAACCACTGTTCAGTCAATAAAGGTTCTATAACAGAATTCGACCTATCGCCATATGGGATAGAATTTTTTATGTTTTCTATTTTATCCAGAAGTTTCTTTTCTTTTAGTGTTTTTACAATTAAATTTCTAGCTTCAAGACGGTCCAAACCAATTAAATTTTCTGGGGCTGAACTATTCAATTTTCCATTTTTTTCGAAAATATTTATAAACTCCAGCTTATGCCTTTTTCCTATTTCAAAATCATTAAAATCATGCGCTGGTGTAACTTTTAGAGCTCCTGAACCCTGGTCTATTGAAACATACTTATCGGAAATTATTTTAACTTTTCTTTCTATAATAGGAACTATAGCTCTTTTACCAACATATTTTTTATATCTCTCATCTTTTGGATTTACTGCTACGGCAGTATCTCCAAGCATAGTTTCGGGCCTAGTAGTTGCTATAGTTAAATAATTATTTTCATTTTCAATTTGATATTTTATATAATAAAGATTTGATTGAACTTCTTTCTGTTCAACTTCAAGATCAGAAATAGCTGTTTCTAATTTGGTATCCCAATTTACTAGCCTTTTATCTTTATAGATTAATTTTTTTTTGTAAAGATCAACAAAAGTTTTTATAACTGCATCCGATAAATCTTTATCCATTGTAAATCTATTACGTGACCAATCACATGAACATCCTAATTTTTTAAGTTGGTTTAAAATATTATCACCTGACTCTTTTTTCCATTTCCATACTTCTTCTATAAATTTTTCCCTTCCTAATTCATTTTTTTTTATTCCTTTTTCTAATAGTTGTTTTTCAACAACTGCCTGTGTGGCTATACCAGCATGATCGGTACCTGGCTGCCATAGGGTCTCATATCCATTCATACGATGAAAGCGAACTAACAAATCTTGTAATGAATTGTTTAGTGCGTGTCCCATATGCAAACTTCCGGTTACATTAGGCGGAGGTATAACTATAGAAAATCGTTTATTCCTGTTTTTTTTGGGCTTGAAAAAATTATTTTTCTCCCAATATCTGTATATTTCGTTTTCTATATTAGAGTGGTTGTATTTTGAATTTTGCATTATAAACAAACATATAATAATTTACATTAAAGCAAAAAATTGATTAAAACAATTTTGTTTTATTATTGGCCACGTGGCGGAATGGTTACGCAGAGGATTGCAAATCCTTCCATCCCAGTTCGATTCTGGGCGTGGCCTCCAAAAATTGAGGTTGTTTTGTTTATAAAAAAAAGTATCTTTCTTTAAGATGTAATTCCTCGGTAGCTCAGTTGGTAGAGCAGTTGACTGTTAATCAATTGGTCGCAGGTTCGAGTCCTGCCCGAGGAGCCAAAAAGACTACCCAGTTTTTTCCAACATTCTTGAATTTTTTAACACTCCAAGTATTTTTTCTTTTTGATTGTCAGACAAACTACTAAATAATTTTACAAGAAAAGCGTAATTATAATCTTCTTCTGCAGCATTACTTTTGTCCTGATTCTGGTAACCTGGATAATCTTCAAAAAAATAAACCACCGGAACTTTTAAGAAATTCGCTAGCTGCATAATTCTTAATGAACTTATTCCGTTGGTTCCCTTTTCGTATTTTTGTATTTGTTGAAATGTGACGTTGATGGCCTGTGCTACCTTAGTTTGTGTCAGCCCTAAAGCCAACCTTCTCATCCTTAGCTTCGCGCCTAGATGACGATTAAAATTTCCCTCCATTAAATCCCCCTTAAATAAAGACTAATACTTCATCAATACAACATTAATTTGAATTTGTTTGCAAGAATGAAAAATAAAAAAAAGCAACTTTTTCGTGCTTAAATTGTTCTGGATTAGCAGCAAGAAATGTAAAAAAAAACACAACTAAGTAAATTGTATACTTGACAATCATACTT
>MDTE01199940.1_pt1 | contig 21766 bp, 25 predicted proteins | sample 811231 | NCBI WGS metagenome assembly MDTE01 (sample SAMN05326651, study PRJNA326480) | marine metagenome | isolation source: seawater | place: Indian Ocean: Red Sea | collected 2010 | reverse complement strand
CATTTAAAATTTTTTTGATAGCCTATTATTATTTAATCGGAGCAATTTTGTTTGAGGTTACGGCAACGATGATGTTGCCACTATCAAAAAATTTTACAAAGCCATTTCCAAGTATTGCTTTAACGATTTCATATATAGTCTCATTCTATTTGTTAACCTTTGCTATAAAAGAAATCCCGATAGCTATTGCCTATGCAAGCTGGGGAGGACTTGGAATATTTTTAATTACTGTGTTAGGATATATTTTTTATGATCAGTCATTGCAGTGGCAATCAATTTTGGGACTTGCTCTTATAGCGTTTGGAGTTGCTGTCGTAAATATATATAGAGCCTAGAGGGAATTATGTTAAAAAACAATAATGGGGTTTTTATTTTGAGAGGGAGACTTAGATATGAATAAAAATATATTTTATTTCCTTTTAATTAATTTCATGGTTTTGAGTTTAAGCTGTGAAAAGGGAGATAAGGTCGAAATTAATAATAAGATAAGTGAGATCAAGGCCGAGTCAGAAAAATTAAATAATTATTTTGAGGATAGATTTAAAGATTATGTAGACAGGAATCCAATGTTCCAAACGAGACTTGGAATAAAAAAAGATTATGATAAGCTAGATGATATTTCACCAGAAAGAGAAAAATTTGAATTTCAAGAAGCTAAGAAGTCATTAAAATGGTTAAGCGACTCTATCAAAATTGGACTGCTGGATAAAACTACCCGGCTGAGTTATGACCTTTACAGGCAAAGGCTAGAAAATCAAATAAATGATTTTAAGTATCGTCTCTATAATTATCCAATCAATCAAATGTTTGGGATGCAGTCTAGAGTACCAGCTTTTATGATAAATATGCATAAAGTATCAACAAAGAAAGATGCAGAGGCATATATTTCAAGATTAAATCAGATTAAACCGTTGTTTCAGCAGTTAGAGGAAAATCTTAAAGAGAGAAAAGAAGCGGGTATTGTCCCACCTGGATTTGTTTTTGATCATGTTTTAGATGATTCAAGAAATGTAATAACAGGTTACCCTTTTGAAGGTAGAGACTCTTGTGCATTATTTAAGGATATATATTTCAAAATTCATAAGCTAGATCTGTCTGAATCTGAAAAGAATATACTTGTGGATCAGGCTAAAGGTGCGATTCTTGAGTCTGTTCAATCAGCATACATAAGCTTAATTGGTCTTTTAAGAGACATAGCATCAAAAACCAATGAAAAAGATGGAGTCTGGAGGTGGAAAAATGGAGATGCGTTTTATTATAATGCTTTAAAACGTACCACGACCACTGATATGACAGCAGAGCAAATTCATCAACTTGGCTTGAGTGAGGTAGATCGTATCCATATGGAAATGAAAAAGATTAAAGATCAGGTTGGCTTTAATGGGAGCCTCCAAGATTTTTTTAAAGAGCTAAAAGAAAATGACAGATTTTACTACCCTGATACTGAAGAGGGTCGACAGGCATATCTTGAAGAGGCTGTTAATATAGTTGAAAAATTTAAACTCAGGCTTGATGAGCTTTTTATTACAAAACCCAAAGCCGATATGATTGTTAAACGGGTTGAAAAATTTAGAGAAAAATCTGCTGGAAAAGCTTTTTACCAAAGACCAGCACCGGACGGTTCTCGGCCAGGCACATACTATGCCAACCTTTATAGTATGAGAATGATGCCTATCTATCAGATGGAAGCTCTAGCCTTTCATGAAGGCATTCCTGGGCATCATATGCAACTCGCAATTGCACAGGAACTGAAAGATATCCCTAAGTTTAGAAAATTTAGTGGATATACAGCTTATTCAGAGGGCTGGGGTCTTTACTCAGAATATCTCCCAAAGGAGCTGGGCTTTTATTCTGATCCCTATTCTGACTTTGGCAGATTAGCCATGGAACTCTGGCGGTCTTGCCGATTAGTCGTTGATACCGGAATACACAGTAAAAAATGGACGAGACAGGAAGGGATAGACTATTATTCAGAAAACACCCCTAATGATTTATTAGATTGTGTTAAAATGGTTGAGCGTCATATTGTAATGCCGTCTCAGGCAACCGCTTATAAAATTGGAATGAATAAGATACTAGAGTTGAGGAGGAAAGCAGAAAACAAATTAGGTGATGAATTTGATATAAGAAAATTTCACGAAACTATTTTAACTAACGGAGCGGTCCCCCTTGATATACTAGAAAGGCATATCGGTGAAATGATAAATCACACACTCTCAGATTAATATAAAAAACGAATCTCAGTTAAAGTTTTTTATATTAATCTGATTAGATATCTAGATGTTTCCTTTTGGTTTATAAAGAAATTTTATCCACACAAAAAGTCTGAAAAAAACAGAGAATATCAGGACTATATGGATTTGACTGGTCAAAAAATCAAGATCAAAATGATTCAGCAAATCAGTTTTTGTTAGCGCCCCTCCAAATAGTCCGCCAGCGAATGTACATAGTCCCCGGTAGAAAACTCTTTTTGAAGTTATTTTGATCATACTCTTATTGTTCATATGTTGGTAAAGTCTTGTGTCCATAGCCAGAGCTCTTCCGCTAAACATCAAGGATGCTAAGGACGCAAGTAAAAGTGAGATAGGAAGCCTCAGTTGTTCAGGGAAATAGTAAATAAGAATCCAAAAAAATGGAAAAAGACTAATTGCTAGACTACTTAGTCTTATGGTTAAATATGCTCCTAACTGGTCAATCTTCTTGCCCCAATATCTTAGGCTAAAAAGTCCCATAACTTGGCTTACATTTATTAGTACCGCAAGCTCTATATAATTAAAGTCTAGATCTCTAAGCCAGTAAATCATCATTAACGGTCCAGAGATGCAAAACGCAAATTCTGATAGGGAGTCATAGATAATAAAATTTTTTAATTTTTTGTAAGCATTATGTCTAAGGTTTATTTTTTCATCGCCTTCGTCAAATAAAGTGGTTGAAGGTTCAAACTGTTTTTTCAGGTAAAAGACTGATCCTGAATTTGCAACTACACCTATAAAAAATATGATACCAAAACCAATTATGGGATCAGAATCATTATATGCATTCAGGATCGCACCGGCTATCAAAGAAGAAATAAGCATAAAGATCCTAACTATTTGTGATCTTGTGCCAAAATATCTACCACGCAATCTTCCCGGTACCAGATACCCCATCCAGGATGTCCAGGGAGACATTTGGGCTAATGCGATTGCAAAATAAAAACAAATAAAGACTAAAAGGAGGTAGTAGCTTCCTGATTTATATCCAATATAGAAAATAATTGGTATAGTAATTGATTGGATTAATTTTAAAGTAATTAATAAAATTTTTCTGGATTTAAATAAATTGTAAAGTCTGATTGCAAGGTTTTGAAATATGGCTCCAAAAAATATTGGAAAAGTCATTAGAATAGAAATTTCATAGCTACTGTATTTTAGATATTCAAAAAAAGCACCAAAGTATGTTTCAACTGTCCCGTACATTACAGCCCACCATGAGCCTTCAATGGTAGAGATTTTTAAAGAGGACCTTATTTTTTCAGTTTCTCTTTTTTTAATATTATTCATTAAAAATAAATTTCAAATTTGATGGTATGATTAAATAATGATATTTGTATTTACAAATGAATAGGCTAGCATTCATAATTTTTTTTATTAATACTATAAGTCCAAAAACTTTATATGATTTTACCAGGGAAGATCGTTTTGAAGGATGGAGCGTGGTTGATGATGTCGTTATGGGCGGAAGGTCTTCTGGAGCCTTAGTTCTTGATGAGGATGGACATGGTATATTTTATGGGTATGTTTCACTTAGAAACAATGGTGGCTTCAGTTCTATTAGATGTGATATCAAAAAAATAGATGTTAGAGACTACAATTATCTTGTTCTAAAAATAAAAGGAGATAACAAAAAATACCAATTTAGAGTTAAGTCTAGCTACTATGATCGACATTCCTATGTTAAAGAATTTTTTGCTTCAGATGTTTGGAGTGAAATAAAGATACCTCTCGAATCTATGAGACCACAGTTTAGAGGGATGAGACTTAACATGGGTAAGTTCAGTGGAGATTTCATCGTACAATTTGGAATCTTGATTGGAAATAAGATTGAAGAAGATTTTATGTTGATGATTGATAGTATATATTTAAGGTGAAAATTATTTTAAGAATCTTTTAACTCATGATTTCAGTATCAGCTGGTGTAATAAGAAAGAAAAATAAAATCTTAATAGGACGCAGGGCTCCTCACGAGAGAGCGTCTGGTCTTTGGGAGTTTCCTGGTGGTAAGATGGAGCAAGGTGAGACACCAGAAGAATGTTTAAAAAGGGAGCTAATGGAAGAGCTAGGGATTAAAGCTGATATTGGAACTCTTTTTACAAAGTATGAATATAAATATCCTCATGTGACTTACCAGCTATATTTTTATTTTGTTGATAATTTTTCAGGGAAACTAAAATATAGCGCGCATGATAAATTGGAGTGGGTAAGTATAGACGAATTTACCAAATATGATTTTTTACCTGGTGACCAGCCTGTATTGGACCTTTTATCCAAATAGGTTGATATCTAATGAGTTATGTCAGAATGAATAATACTTTGTGCGTATAAATGAGAAAAGTTCATATGGCTTCTCTTTAAATGAATTTCCAACAATAGCACCATATATCCAGAATGAAAGTCCGCTGTAGTGGGCTTTTTTGTTTTTATTTTTAAAGAGTAGATTTTGTTATGAATTATTTTATAAATGATGTTAAAAGAGAGGATTTAGAATTTGTATTATCACTAAATCAGAATTTTTTACCTGCCGTAGGAGATTCAGATCTAACTGTTATGAATCATTTTCTAAAAATATCCACATACTTTAAAATAATTAAGGTCGAAGAAAAATCTATTGGATTTCTGATCGGTTTATTACCGGGTAAAAACTATGGAAGCGAAAACTACAGGTGGTTTAGTGCCAGATATGACTCCTTTATCTATGTGGATAGAATAGTAATCGATAGAAAAAACCAAAATAAAGGTTTTGGGAAAATTTTTTACGATGACTTAAAAGACACTATGAAAGATAAAGCAGGTATAATCGCTTGTGAGGTAAATATTAGACCCTATAACAAGAAGTCCATTGATTTTCACAAGAACTATGGATTTGAAGATGTTGGTACAAAAAACACTGAAAACAATAAGAAAACGGTTTCTTACATGGTATATCATATTTAAAAATAAAGGTTGCAAATTAATATCAAAAAATTATGAAAAAATTTAACTGGAGTGTCGCCCAGAGTTCTAAAATAGGTTGTAATCTTCCAAAATTATGGGAAATAATTACTACGGAGTCTAATCTGGAGTTATTTCATCCATTCTGTAAAAATAATAGAGTAGTTAAGTGGCTCGGTCCAGATTCTATAGATGAGATTGAATATTTAAACGGTTCAATCTTTCAGAGAAAATTTTGTAGTTGGATAAATGAGATTGGTTATGATTTATATATCAATCAAATAGATAAACCATCATCCTTTGTTACTTGGAGATTAAGCGAGGAGGGGAATCAATCCAGTATCACGATCACTGTCTATCCCTATCTTTTTAATAGGGGAAATAAAATTCTTAATTTTATTCCATTTTACTTTATTGTAAGGCCATTTCTAAAAAAATATTTAGAATCAGTAGCAGGCGGTCTAAAACTTTATGCAGAAACAAAAACTCAGGTAGAAAAAAATTATTTTGGAAAACATTTATGGTTTTCTTAATCAAACCCTAATAAAAATTTAGTAATCATTAATAAGTTTGAAAGACATTTTAATTATTATTTAGGTTATGGCATGGTAAAAACAATATTATTTTTAATTTTATTTATTGGCATTGTAAATGGACAATTTGATTACTCGTTAGAAGATAAAAATCCATCATCTCAGAGTTATGGGCTTGAGGTCGGGCCTTCTTTTTTTGAGGATCACGTAACTCTTAATTATTTTGGTCATTTCTACTGAGGATCCTGTACTGCCCGGTTCGGTCAGCTTAATGATATTGTTAATACCCTAAAAGCTCAGAATTATCCTGTAGAACTAATTGGAATTGGTAAAGAGTCCGATATTAATAGCCTAGGAAACTGGACTGATGATAATGATGCCCCTGTCTGTTCAGATGAGTCTCCGTTCCCAACCTGGAGCAATTGGGCTGCATCGCAGAGGGATCTTTATATTTTAGATCTTAATGGTGATTTGGTATTGCAGCAAAATGTAACCAGTGGGTTGCCGGATGATCTTATAGGTCTAATTCAGGGCCTTTTATCTCCAACAACAGCTCCGTGTATTATCGGAGATGTATATGTAAGTGAGGCTCATACTTCAGGCAATCCAGAGGACTACATTGAGATATATAATTCGGGATCATCAGACTGTTCATTAGCAGGGTTTCAGCTTGATGATAACCCTGAACTTGATGATTTTACATTTGGAGATGTAATTATTACAGCGGGTGGTTATTGGATTGGATATGAAGATTATGAGGGTAGTTTTTCTTCCGGTCTAAGCTCAGAAGGAGATATAGTTGTTTTTGCAGATTCAAGTGGTAATTCTTTGACGGTTACGTTAGAACCTTCTGAGCAGCTTGATGGTGTCCAGCTTTCTCAAAGTTTTGATGAGGATGGAGTTGGTTGTTATACAAACCCTACCCCAGGAACTCAAAATAGTGAATGTGTTAGTCTTAGTACCAATGAATCGGAATTATATCCATTTAAATTTTCATTGAAACAGAATTATCCTAATCCATTCAATCCAAGAACCCGTGTGGGTTATTTTTTGTCTCAAGATTCGCATGTTTCTCTTTCTATTTATGATATGCTAGGAAATAAGGTCACTGATGTTATAAATGATAAACAGACCTCAGGGTATAGGTCTATATTCTGGGATGCCACAGATGATAAAGGTCGCTCTATTCCAGCAGGTGTTTATCTATATAAAATGAAAGTAGGCGATAACAGTCAGATAAAGAAGATGCTCTTCATCAAATAATGAAAAAAAAAATCAACCTAAATGATAAACTGAAAAAGATAGCTGAACACTGGAGCCCTAAGGTAGTAGCTGAGATGAATGATTACCAATTTAAATTAGCTAAAATTAAGGGAGAATTTATATGGCATACTCACAAGGACACGGATGAGGCATTTATAATAATAAAGGGCTCAATGAAAATTCATTTTCGTGATCGAGAGATTGATTTGGCCGAGGGTGATATGTATGTAGTTCCGGCGGGTGTTGAACACAAGCCTTATTCAGAGAAAGAATGCCAGATTATGCTTGTGGAACCAAAAGGAGTTATAAATACTGGAGACAAAGTTAGTGATCTAACTGCTTCTAATGATTTATGGATCTAATCTTTGCCTTTGACATTGAGGACTAATTTTTTAAAACCTTTTCCCAGGATAAATTTTAAGTTTGAGATATGGAGTATATTCAAAAAGTAGAAATAGACTGCAATGATATTAAGAAGGTAAAGAATGAATTTAATAACCTGATGTTTTTAAAGCATCTGACAAAACCTCTTCCTTTAAAAATTATAGAGTGGGATGGAACGGATGATGGAGCTAAGGCTCACCTAGCGTTTTGGTTTTTTGGTTGGAAAGATTTCATTGTAGAACACGCAGAAAACATTGAAAATGAGATTGGGTTTTCATTTGTAGACGAAGGGACATGCCTACCTTTTCACCTGAAAAACTGGCGGCATAAACACGGAGCTTACAAAACAGATCAGCGGATTTTTATTAAAGACGAAGTATGTTTTACAACAGAGAGTAAATTTCTGGACATTATTCTTTTCCCTATACTTGTTTTGCCAATTATTATTCGCAAAATATTTTATAAGACCTACAACTGGGAATAAAAGATACATAAATTAAATCAGATACGGATACTTAAGTTTTTTAGCATCATTTTAGGTTCGTAAATTTTGACTTAGGCCAAATAAATCAAAATTAGGAGCACAAAAAATAATTAGATTACTTAAAGATAAACTTGTATTAACCATTATCATACTACCAGCAATTCTCATTGCCCATGGAGTGCCAACTGGTGATCAGGGATATATACAAGAAGTAAGTGGTGTGAAATTTGCTCCATTTATGTATTTAGGTGCTAAGCATATGGTTACTGGTTATGATCATTTGCTCTTTCTAGTGGGTGTTATTTTTTTTCTGTATCGTTTAAGGGATATTGCTATCTATGTTAGCCTTTTTGCGGTTGGTCACTCTTCAACATTGTTATTTGGTGTTTTCACAGGCATTCATATTAATGCTCATATTATTGATGCTATTATTGGACTCTCAGTAGTTTACAAGGCGCTTGATAATTTAGGTTTATTTAGAAAGTGGTTTGGTACACAGCCAAACACAAAAGTTTCAACATTCATTTTTGGCCTTTTTCACGGTTTTGGTTTGGCTGCAAAAATTATTGAATTTGACTTAGATCCGATTGGTCTTTTTACGAATTTGATTTCGTTTAATATTGGTGTTGAAATAGGCCAATTACTTGCTTTATCTACTATATTGATTTTAATCAGCTATTGGAGAAAGAGACCTAGCTTTTTATCCTATGCTTATACAACAAATATTATATTAATGATGCTCGGCTTTATTTTAGCAGGACAACAAATTTATGGATACTTTAACTCAATTTAGATTTTATTGTGATTAATATAGAAAAATTTTCAAAAAAAGAAATACCCTCAGACTCTCAGCTTATGAGGTTTTCAATTATTGCTGTATTTATATGGTTAGTGATTTATTTTTGCATTGTACTCCCGGCAGAGTATGGAATTGACCCTAGCGGATTGGGTAATGTGTTTGATCTAACAGAGATGGGACGAATAAAAATAAAACTTATTGATGAGGCAAATGATGAACAACACAGTTTCAATAAAAATATTTTATCTAATGATCAAAGCATAGAATTAACTAAATCTACTGGGGAGAATGAAGATGCTTTCAAGCTGGTGCTTAAGCCTGATGAGGCAATCGAGATAAAATTGGAAATGCAAGAGGGTAAATTAGCTAGATATAGATGGTCTACTAAGGGAGGTGGATTAAATTATAATTTGCATGGAGATGGATACAGAGGTTCCAAGCGATCTATAACCTATAAAAAAGGGAGGAAGGTCGAATCTGATTCGGGCGAGATAAAAGCAGATTTTGATGGGTATCATGGGTGGTTTTGGCGAAATCGCAATAAAGCAAATGTTACCGTATTTTTAGATACAGAAGGAGATTACATTCAGGTTAAAAGAATGAAATGATTTTTATCCACTTAAGATAGATTATTTTAATTCTGAAAAGATCACCTATGCTTTTGTTACAAAATTGTGTATTGAATTGATACATTTAACATATTGTTACAAATAGAATAATTATTTAATCAGAAGAAGGAAGATCAATATCTATGATATATTGATAATCCTAGCCTAGTGGCATAGTTTTTGAATTAAATTAAGGTGTAGAGAGATTTTATTACTAATGGAAAGTAAATTTAGATGAAGAACAAAGGTTTTACTCTAATTGAATTAATAATTGTTACTATAATTCTTGCTGTTCTGGCAGCGGTTGCAATACCCCGTTATGTTTCAACAGTTTCTTCTAATGAGGCAGCTGCTGAAGACGCTGTAATAGCAAGCATCAGGTCGGGTCTTGATATTTATGCTACGGATATGCTAATAATGAATGGCCGTGAATACTGGCCTGATAATCCTTTCGACGCTTTACAAGAAAAACCCAAGGGTTATATATCTTCAATCGATAATGATGGTACAACGGATGGAAATGCTGATTCTGATGGAGAATGGACCTATAACACATCAACAAAAAGAATTACACACCAAAGAGGAGATAACACTAGATACTACTGGAGCTATGATGCGGGTGTAAACGTTGATCTTAACGATGGTGGCGGTTCTAGTCTACCACCTTTCAATCCGCCTTGGAATGATGGGAACACAAGCAATTGGTCTGATTGGTGTGATTTCGAGCTTAATGAAGGCTGCTACGCGTGTCAAAATAATTCTGGCGCAGGTTTATACTGCAATGACCAATGTGCGGCTGCTGGTTGTCCAGGTTTTACTGCATCTACTCCGCCTACCGATGATAATAACTCTGTAGGTCAAGGTGTAGGTAATAGAGGTTCTTTTTAAAAAATGAAAACAAAAGGTTTCACGCTAATTGAGCTTATTATTGTAACGATTATAATTGGCCTGCTTGCTGTAGTAGCTATTCCTCGTTTTTTAACAACAATTTCATCAAATGAGGCTGCCGTTGAGGATGCTGTGATATCTAATATGAAAGCTGCCTTGGAGGTTTACGCTACGGATATGTATACAACCACTGGAAGAGCTTTTTGGCCGACTGATCCTTTCGATGCTTTACAAGAAAAACCCAAGGGTTATATATCTTCAATCGATAATGATGGTACAACCAATGGAGATGCTGATTCTGATGGGGAGTGGACTTACAATACAACAACAAAAAGAATTACCCACCAGAGACAAGATAACTCTCGTCATTATTGGACTTACGATAATGGTGTAAATGTAATTGGTGGTGACGTCGAAGCTTGGCATCCGCATCACCAAAATGTTGGTTATTATGATGATTTTTTTGGCATACCCACAAGCGTTTATGATGCCAATCCATCAGCATTTAGTTTTTTAACTCCAATCACTTTGGTTAATACCTCTACCGGTTCGCAGCATCAATTTCATATTAATAATATTACTGGACCAAACTCTGGTGTAAGATATTTATACGTTCGAGTCTCACCTTGGAAATGTAATGACCCCAATAACGACCCATTTTGCCAGCAAAGGATTTCTTGGGTTTTAGGGGAATCAATAAAAATTGCAGATTCATGGTTCTTGACAAATACTGTTCCTAGTGATGACAACAGAAGCACTGGTGCTGGAATAGGAAACAGAGTCTCCTTCTAAGTTTTTTTCTTTTTATATTATCAACAATCGATTCTTAAGCATTTTTTTTCATCCTTACATAATTGATTAATAAAATCAGTTATAATTTTTATCAACTTTTTATGGAGTTAGTTTTAAAGTTATGGTATCAGTAAAAAAATTATCCTTGCTTTTTAGTAATTATTCGAAAATGGATCAAGGGCTTTTATTTATCAGATTAATTTTTGGTTCTTTGATGTTTATAAATCATGGATTAAATAAAATATTATCGGGCACTGAGAGATGGGAACGATTAGGTGGTGCACTCACCGATTTAATTGGACTCGAATTTTTAAAGATATTTTTTGGTTTTATGGCATCATTCTCCGAATCATTTTGTGCACTGCTGATTATGGTTGGGTTATTTACACGTACCTCATCCTTTTTGCTGTTTTTTACAATGTTTATCGCATCAGTAAACCATTTAGTTGATGGTGATTTTCCTGAGATGGCAATTATGTATGGTGTGTTTTGCTTTTTTTTGATCCTAACAGGCCCGGGTAAGTATAGTTTAGACAAAAAGTTTTTCTCTAATTATTTTAAAAAATAAATTTTTTATTTAATCAGGTTTTTTAAAAATGATTATAAATAAAAAATTTAGGATGAAAAATATTACTGATACTATGAGTTTTAATGCTTACCATGAGTTAACAAGAAACAAATCTGATCTTTCAGAGATTGGTATGTTTAATGATCTTGAAATTGCTCTTGAAATATCAAATCAGGTAAAAAAAAGTCCAGAAAAATATGGTTTGAATAAAGATATTAAGACACAAATCATTCGTATAGTTGATGAGTCTCTTCAGAAAGGCTTCCTTCCCTCTGATGAAGCTATAGATGGATACATTTTATTGGCAAAAACAGTATAATATTAAATATTATACTTTTAATATTCTCTTCGCAACTAGTGGATAATTATTATGAAAAGCTTGATTAAACTCTATAATTCCCTTAGCGAACCTTCTCAGGCTGTTATTGGAGGTCTGGGATGGTTAGCTTTGATAGGCCGTACACTAAAGAAACTTTGGAGAAAGAAATAGTTAATATTTCTCCTATCTCAAAGTTTGTAATTACCGCGATTTTTATTTTTGCAGGCTGGACACTATTTTATGATTTATATATTTTACCCGATGGTGATTTTGAAACTTTTTTAAGTCTATCTTCAGTTAGTCTAGCAGCTAGTATTCTAAAAGTTGTTGGTATTGAAGTAGAAAGTAATGGAAGGCTGATTAGCTGTTTAGGGTCCAAGGCAGTTCAGGTTAATAATGGATGTAATGGATTACAACTGATTGGTTTGTACTCTGGATTTATTATTGCTTATCCAGGAAATTGGATACCCCGGATGTTTTTGTTAATAACAGGTATAAGCTTATTACTTTTTGCGAATGTGGTTCGAATATCCTTTTTTGCAATTTTTAATTCTAATTTTCCCGAACACTGGGACATCGCTCATGATGCCAGCTCTTACATTTTTTTCTATCCTATAGTTTTATCTCTATGGTACGTTTGGACCATTATAAGTGGAGAAAATTCTTTATTAAAAAAGCAATTGAACTGATACTTAGACTATTTGTCTTCATCCTTCTTTATTTTGGTTTGGTAAGACCCATACAAGAAATCATACTTGGAGATATAGTTGTTCCAAGATTACGACATTGGAATAATGTAGAAAATGATATTTTTATTGATCATAGTCAGGATGATTTACAAGTAGAATCGAGAGGCAATCAATTTATTGATACAAGAGTAAGTCTCCCATTTAGTGCATACTATTTTTTAGCAATCACATTTTTTTTCTCAAACCAAAAAAGCAGATTACTTGGTTTTATCCATTTGTATAATTTGGGACTTTTTATTGTTTTACCTATTCTTTGTTATCATTTGATAAATGGTCTTTTTTGGTTAGCGCCACTTATTAATGCTCATGAAATGGCCTACAAAGCTCTTTTTCTTTCAATAGGGATGCTCGGACTAAAAAAATATTTTTCAGAAAAATAAAAAGCATTTATCTAAATGTTTATATCAAATCAATACTAAAAAAGGAGTATAAAATGAAACTGTATCTTCAGGGTATGCTAGGGGGAATATTCTTAACTCTGTGTGTGATTATTTTTATTGGTGCAAAAGACCCGACATCCAGAATAGGAAGGTATCAGATGTTGAAACAGGCAAATAATGATGCTTATTTTTTGCTTGATACCGAAACGGGGGAAGTTTTTTTTAATAGGCTAAACCAAGATAAAAAGAAATATCATTGGAGCAAGGAGCCTTTCATCACAACCTGGCATGACTATATGGCTCAATAGAGGATAAACTATTTGATTGGAGTTTTTAATTTATTAATTATAGATCCCACTAATAAATTTGATACTGAAATCTGGAGGGTAAATTAAACGTGCTTAGTAATCAAAACATATTTATTACAGGTGGCAATCGTGGTATTGGTTTGGGGCTTTTAAAAGGTCTTTGTGATTCAAATAATGTCATTTTTTCTGTCAGGGATAAAGTCAAAGGTAAACAAACTTTAGAAGAACTAAATAATTTGAGAGCTGATTATGTGGTGATGGATGTTGATGATTCAAATAGTATCGAAGTTGCCATTGATGAATTAAAAAGTAAAACTTCAACAGTAGATATATTATTTAACAATGCTGGTGTTTTATTAAAAGAGTACGATGTTGATGCCGTTGATACGTCAGAAAGATCTATTTTAGAAACTTTCAATACCAATACCTTAGGTGTGCTTAGAGTCTCTAGGTCAGTTATTCCACTCATGAAAAATGGTGGTAGAATCATTAACGTTTCTAGCGGAATGGGTCAGTTAGAGGATATGGAATCTGGATCTATTGCTTATCGTTTATCAAAAACTTCTTTAAACGCTTTATCAAAGGTAATGTCAAATGAATTGGCATCAAAAAACATTAAGGTGAATGCAATTTGTCCAGGTTGGGTACAAACTGATATGGGAGGAGCCTCAGCAACTTTGACTGTCAAGGAGAGCACAGATCGAATTATAAAATTTGCTTTAGAAAATAATTTTCCAAATGGAAAATTTGTTCAGCATGGAGAAGTTATTCCATGGTAATTATCTTAATAGGTATTTTCAATACATAAATTGGATACATTATTTGCTTAAAATTAAGATAACTTTTTTTTCATTATTTTTTCATGCCTTGCTTCTAGGCAGCGAACAAATATCAATCGATGGTGATGTAGAAATTGTTTCTGATTTTTCATCGAGGACTTGCCCTGATGTAGTCGACTCCTGTATTTATATTTGTAGTGATGGAGACACTAATCCCTGCCATCCCTCTGAGATAATTACCATTTCTGTTGATACGATTCCTGGAATTGAAGATAGTGACGGCTCACGTTATCGCATTTATTTTCCTTGGGAACATGGAGGGATGAACGCAAGCAAGTTTAGAGTAACTGCTTCTTGGCCTTGTTTAAGTCCTACCCCGGTGGCAGCAGCTGGGAACTATGCATTCTGGGATGTTATTGGAAATGACGCATGTCCTGGAACTGTAGAGGGTTCCATTTGGTACGGAGATGATTGTCAGGATGAGAGCGGTAACATTGGTAGTGAAGACTGCATAGAGCTTATTGGTAGATTTTGTTTTGCTCCTGGTGATACACTTGATTGGCCAGATGAATCAGACCAAAGTATTGCCAATGATTATTGTGATGCCTGTTGGATGTCCGCTCCAGCATGGGGTCAGTACGATACATATGAATATTCTGATAGTCTACTATCGCCGGGGTCTTGTAGTGCTTTTGACCATTGCCACCACAGTACTTCAGATAATATCCTTTGTGGCGTCGGTTATCTTGATGACAATTTTGTTTCTGTTAAAAAAGATAAACAAAGATTGGTACCACAAGTATTAAACTATCCTAACCCGTTTAATCCATATACATATATCTATTATAGTTTATTTGAAGATGCAAAGGTAGAGATAAACATTTATAATGTGATGGGGAAAAAAATCATAGATTTAGTTAGCGGGTGGCAAAGTAAGGGAGAAAAATTTGCTAGATGGGAAGCGGTAGATTCTAGAGGAATACCCTTAGCGGGTGGTGTTTATATCTACACGATTCAGATAGGGAAATACAGAGAAACTAAGAAAATGATATTTCTAAAATAGCAGTAATTTTTATCAGTGAGGGATGCCATTATTATATTTAAATAAGATGAAAAAGAACTTTATATTAATATTATTATTCACTACATCTTCCTTATTATCAAGGAGTGAGTATAACATAGATAGCTTGGTAAATATTGAAAAAGAAATATGGAAAAAAAAATTTTCAAGTGAAAATATAAGCGGCTCGGTATTTAAAATTTTTCCGGATAAAAAAGTCACTCTGGGAGAGCTTACAAACAGTAGAAAAGTGGGTGTATGGGAGGATTGGTATGAAAATGGTGGCGCGAAAAGTAAAATTAAATATATTAATGGTCAATCAACAGGTATAGCAACTGAGTGGCACCAAAACGGTAATAAACTTTCAGAAGGCACATATGTTGTTGGTTATAGGGTTGGTACGTGGGTCTATTGGTATGAAAATGGGATAAAATCTGTAGAAGCAAACTACAATAAAGTACTTCAAGGAAAATACAGAGACTGGCACGATAACGGAGAAAAAAGAATTGAATGCCACTATATGGATGGAAAAATACATGGTACCTGGACTTCTTGGTATTCAAATGGAAATAAGGAAAGTAGGGGCCTCTATAAGAAAGGTCAAAAACACTTGAGTTGGGTCTATTGGCATGAAAATGGACAAAAATCATCCGAGGAAAATTTTCTAAAGGGGAAAAGGGATGGTATCCTTAAGAGTTGGTATAGAAATGGTAAAAAAAAGTATGAAGGTGGTTTTATTGACACGGTAAAGTTTGGATTGCATCTTTCTTGGTATGAGAGTGGTAATTTTCAATCAGAAGGTGTTTTTAAAAATGGTCGAAGAGAAGGCCTACATAAAGGCTGGTATGATAATGGGAAGCCTAAGACCGAGAGTTATTGGAAAAATAATAAACTGACAAGGTATACTCTTCGATCTGATAATGGTATAAAAATTCAAGAATCTAGGTGGAGAGAAAATTTAATGGTTTCTACCTATTGGACTGAATATGGAATAATCAAACGGAAACAAATAATTGAAATTGGTAAGCCTTCCATAGAGATCGGCTACCATGAGAATGGCAACAAAAAGTTTGAAGGCTTTTATCAAGATGGTAAATGGGTAGGTAATTTCATTGAGTTTAATGTTGATGGCATTCCTCTAAAGAAAACAACATATGAGGATGGTAACGCGGTTGATGTTGAGGTTATGACGGCTCCTTCAATTTTCGAATTTAAAAGGGATGGGTATTAATGACCACGGTGACTATTTTGCCAAAGATGGTTTTTGCAATGCAATTAGCATCGCTTAAGTAATTGGTAAAATAAAGAAGAATAATTTTTTTAATCGGTAACTAGAAATTTTGGTGGGGACCTATGCAATGTTCCTTGTTCGTATGCGAAAGCTATTTCAATTAGTATAGGTTCGCTCCATTCCTTGCCAAAAAATGATATTCCTACCGGTACATCATCGATGAATCCCATAGGGACACTGATATTTGGATATCCTGATAATGCAGCATATACGGAGGTTGAAACTGATATACCGCCATCACCGTTAATTTTATCTGTTTTCCATGCAGGAGCTCCGCTTGGAGCAACAATAGCATCCAATTTATATTCATCCATAACTTTATCAATCCCATTTTTTTGATAAGCTTTTAACATATTTTGAAGGAAAACTTTGTAATCTGAAGTCTCAATACTGGGCTTAGAATTTGCATTTTTCATCCTATAAAGATCAAAAAAATGCATCTCAATTGAATCTTGGGAGGTAGCTTCTATAATTTCTTCTAAGTTTGAAAAAGCTGCAACATCGCCTAAATCTTCAAAATATTTTTTTATTCCATCTTTAAACTCGTAGGCTAGCACTTCAATAGAATTTTGGTACGGGGTTCCTTCTACAATTTTGTCAAGGTTTATAATTTCTGCTCCTTGGCTCTTTATATAATTAACCGCTCTGTTCATTAAAGTATCAACTCTAAAGTGTTTCCCCCCCTCTGTTTTTAAGTAGCCTATTCTTTTTCCATTAAGACCGGATGTTTTCAGAAATTGTGTATAGTCTTTAAAATAATTTCCTTTGCTTCGGATAGATTTTTTATCTTTTTTATCAATCCCAGTAAGTGCCCCAAGAAAAATTGCCGCATCTCTAACAGTTCTTGCCATAGGTCCTGCAGTATCTTGGGTATAGCTGATTGGCAAGATTCCTGAGCGACTCCATAGACCTACCGTTGGTTTAATGCCCACGATACCATTTGCATTTGATGGACATATTATTGAACCCCAGGTCTCGGTTCCTACTGATACTGCGCATAAATTTGAAGAAACGGCGACAGCAGATCCGGAGCTAGATCCACAAGGATTTCTATCTAGAACATATGGATTTTTTGTTTGCCCTCCTAGGCCACTCCATCCACTAGATGAGAAAGAGGCTCGATAGTTTGCCCATTCGCTTAGATTTGCTTTGGCGATAATTACTCCTCCAGCATCACGTATTTTTTTTGCAACCCAACTGTCTTTTCGAGGGAAAGAGTTTTTTAAAATTCTTGACCCTCCAGTGGTTGGCATTTTATCGGCAGTATTTATGTTGTCTTTAAGAACTATAGGAATACCGAATAAAGGACTATTATTTTCTCCAGTTTTAATTAGTTTGTCAAGAGAATCTGCGATTTTTATAGCATCTGGATTAATCATTAATATTGAATTTAGTTCAGGCCCGGCATCATCAATTTCCTGAATTCTATCCAAATATAAGGTTACAATTTTTTTAACTGTATATTCTTTATTGTTGTATCCTTGTTGAATTTTTGAGATAGTAATTTCGTTAAGAGGGAATGAATCACTGTTTGCCAAAGGTTTTGTTTGTTGGCATGAATTGAGGATTAGTATTAAAAAGATAGATTGAAAAATATTGTGTTTAAAAGCAATTAACTTCATATAGAACCTCATATTAAAATTTTTACAAAGAAAAAAATTTATAAATATTCTTTTTTCCAAATATTTAATTGATCCATTGTTATGCCAACTCCTCCACAAACAATAACCACGATATTATTTTTATCCTTAAAAAAATTATTTTTTTTGTATAAAGGAACCAGACTTGCTCCGCACGCAGGTTCAACTAAAACTCTATGATCATTTAAAAATGAATCTAATGCCTCTACGACATCATGATCTTCGACAAGTTCACAGAATATGTTTTTTTCTTTTGATAATTCATATGCACGCCTAGCAACCTTCTTTGTACCCAGAGATGTTGCAATGCTTGCTATATTATCAATTCCAATATAGTTGTTTTTTCTGTTCGCATTGTGCAATGAGTCTGCTCCTTTAGTTTCTATAGCAAGTATTGAGGTTTGACTTAGATTGTTTTTTTTTAATCCTTCAGCAATACCACATAAAAGACCACCCCCACCAACAGACAGTACAATTGTATCAGGAATAACACCATCTTGAATAATCTCATTGATAATCCAGGAATACGCTTCCCAAAGATAAGGGTCATCAAATGGGTGGATATATTTATTCTTATTATTGACTAGACTTTTTGCGTGTAAATGTGCTTCATCCCAGTTTCTTCCATTTACAATTACGTTTGCGCCTTCATCTTTGATCATGTTGATGGCAATTTTTTTTGTGGTTTCAGGAACGACAACGGTTACAGGGATATTTAATAATCTACCAGAGTAGGCAACTGCCATTCCAGCATTTCCGCCTGAGGATGATATAAATTCTTTTGCGCCTTCCTTTATATATTGTTTACATGCGTGGCTAATTCCTCTCAATTTAAAGGAGCCGCTAGGTTGTAAAAAATCCATTTTAAGCCATACTTCAGACTTAATTAACTTGCCCATCTTACGGGATTGAATTAGCGGTGAATTGATATATAGATCTTTTGTCATCAAGGATACCGAAAGATAAAACAAATAAGTAATAGAATTATATTACTTATTTAATAAAAATTTCGTGTTATTTTATGATCAAATTAATTTATTAATTATTTTCAGGATAATTTAGTAACATAGTATTTTGAATTTGATCTTTGAATACTCAATTCTTTTTCTAAAGGAAATGTGGTCTCTCTGTGTAGAGGTCGCACCTTTTTTGCTATTGGGTATGCTTTTTTCTGGGCTCATATCAATTTTTATTGATAGTCGTTTTGTAGTGAAGCATATTGGGGAAAAAAGTTTTTTATCTATTTTTAAGTCTACGGTTTTTGGAGTTCCTATTCCATTATGCTCTTGTGGCGTTATTCCTGTAGCAGCTACTTTAAGAGAGTCCGGCGCTTCTAAGGGATCAACAGTATCTTTTTTAGTAAGCACTCCTCAGACAGGAATTGATAGTATTATATTAACCTATGGTATGTTAGGACCTCTATTTGCATTTTTTAGACCTTTTGCCGCTTTTCTTTCTGGTTTGATAGGTGGTATAATAATAAACACTCTAGATGATGAAACTCATCATCATAACATAGACGAAGGAATTAATCGGGAAGAAAATAAAAAGCCTATAATAGCGAGAGTGTTATCTGGATTGGAATATGGTTTCATAAATTTACCTGGGGATATTGTTGTTCCTTTATTTCAAGGTCTATCTATAGCTGTTCTAATTTCCATCTTTTTGCCTCCTGATTTTATAGCTGGATATTTTGTGTTCAATCAATATTTAATTTACCTCGCAATGCTATTGATTTCTCTACCAGTATATGTTTGCGCTACAGCTTCAATACCTATTGCTCTTGTTTTAATGGGTAAGGGTGTAACTGCAGGGGCTGTTTTTATTTTTTTAATGGCAGGACCTGCAACTAATGCTTCCTCGATTATTGTTGTCAAAAACATATTAGGGACAAAAACTATGTATCAATATTTATTTATGATATCTGGTTTAGCAATTTTATTTGGATTTCTCCTAGATTTATTTTTTAATATAAGTTTGCCTTTATCTCATTCAGGACACCATAGCCATGATATGGATGGGTTTGAATCAATAATTACTACAGTCATTTTTATTTTGATATTGCTTTATTCATACATAAATCATAAAAAACCAAGAATTTCAAATCCTCCAGAGCAATTAGATAATATTGAAACTCAAAATAAGCGTATCTCATTTAATGTGATCGGGATGACCTGTAGCCATTGCAAAGAGAGTGTGGAAAATGCTGCTAATAGTATTGATGGTGTTGATAGCACCTTTGTAGATATCTCAACTGGTCTTGTAACAGTGATTGGCAATAGTTTTAACGATCTAGCATTAAAACAAAAAATAAAAGATAGAGGATTTGAAGTAGAGTAGACTCTAATCCCCTAACTTAAATCAAATTTTTCCCTAACAAAAAACCAATAGATAAACTTTATAATAATCAGGCTTTTATAAGGTGATTATAAGACAATGGCTTAATAATTTTTTTAGTGCGGTAGTAGTTGTTTTTTTCCCCTTATCATTTTAAATAGATAAAAATGGAGACCCTAAAATGATCAGGACGTTTTTTATTTTAGTTTTTTTTACAACCTTCTCTATTTCTCAAGAAATTGATCCAGAAACTGGTTTAGTTGTTAAAGCAGAACAGAAAAATGAAAACTTATCTATTAAAATTCCATCTGGTGTAAATATAGAAGTCGGTGGTAAAGTAGAATTTGAGTTCGTTGATGTTGAGGGTAGTGGTGGGGCAACAAACTCTGACGAATTTATTCAAAAAATTAATACCAGAAGTCCATACGTGCGAATAGATAAGGCTGTGCTTAATTTTAAGATTTTGTATTCAAAAAATATTTCTTTCCGGTTCGGCTTACGCTTCAATGATGATAATGCGTACGTGGATAAAAGTTATCTTCTTTACAAAAAAAATAATTCTAGACTTGAGATTGGAAGTAATCGTCCTTCGATTGCTTTAGACCGGGAAATTGAGGGATATCCGTTAATCGGGACAGCTTACTGGAAGGGAAGACAGTACCATATAGATTTTGAGCAAAAGGTTGCGAATCTTACTTTAGGAACCTCAGTAGCACTTAAAAGGCCTTTATCTTTTGATGCTGTGGCTGAAGATGATTCCTACTCAATGCTGGTATATGGGAACATGCCAACTAAAACCAGAAGCTGGGATGGCGTTACAACTGAATTTGGGCTTAGAGGTGAGTTAGACTTGTTTCCCTTAAAAGTCATGGGATGGGGGTATTCTGGCAAGCTTTATGATGATTACGATTGGAGAATTCTTTTCGACAACTTTGAATATTACAGATATACCCAAGGCATCGTGCTTCCAAAAGACGCAAATCGAGATCATTATTGGTATGGAGGCCGCGTAGAATTACTTGCCTTTGGATTTTTGACAAGAGCAGAGTACATATATTCTTTAGATGGCTACTTAGACCGTGACGGGTTTTATGTTGAAACAAGGAGAAAGTTCTACCCGTCATTGTTTTCCAGCAAAGAAGTGCTACTTTTAGCAAGATTTGGGAGCCATAGAATAAAGCCTAATGGAGCTTGGGAACCTATACTTGATGATCCGCACAGTTGGGATAGAACACTAATTACTCTTGCTGCCTCATATAGTATTACAGAATATGCTAAGGTAAAATTTGAATACTACATAACTGGAGAGAAAACTGGTGACACTTTAGAAAAGGCTGAAAGTTATAATAATAATGAAGGAAGAGCGTATCAGCCAGATATGGAAGACAACCAATT
>MDTE01082009.1_pt1 | contig 21766 bp, 24 predicted proteins | sample 811231 | NCBI WGS metagenome assembly MDTE01 (sample SAMN05326651, study PRJNA326480) | marine metagenome | isolation source: seawater | place: Indian Ocean: Red Sea | collected 2010 | reverse complement strand
GTAATAACAATATTAAAATTGAATGTTAGATATAAAATTTTTACTTGATAATATTTCAGATATTAAGGAAATATTAAAAACTAGATCATTCAATCTGGATATAGACCTGATCAATAATCTGTCCCAAGAAAGAAAAAAATACATAAATGAAAAAGAATCTATTTCTGCAGAAAAGAATAAAATAGCTGATATTTTCAAAACCATTGTGAATGATACGGAAAGAAATAAACTTAAAGATAAATCTATAAAATTAGATAAAGAAATAAATAATATTAAAAAATTATTAGATGAAGTAGAAACAAAACTTAATGATTACTTATTGGTAATACCAAATATACCTTTAAACGATGTACCTGTAGGTAAATCTTCTATTGATAATAAAGTTATTAAAGAGTGGGGAACAAAACCAAAGAATTTTTGTGATCATTCTGATGTTTTTCAAAAAGATCAATTATTAGATTTTGAATCTGGAGTTAAGCTAGCAAAATCTAGATTTACTGTTATGAAGGGTAATATTGCAAAACTTCATAGAGCATTGATTAATTATATGATGGACGTACAAACTGAGAAAAATAATTATTTAGAATACAATGTGCCATATATAGCAAATCGTGAAAGTTTGATAGGTACCGGCCAATTACCTAAGTTTGAAAGTGATTTATTTCATATTCATGATAGCAATCTATACTTAATACCAACTGCAGAAGTACCTTTAACTAATTTATACAGAAATCATCTTTTTGATAATTGTAATTTACCAATAAAATTAGTTTCACACACTCCTTGCTTTCGATCTGAAGCAGGTGCATATGGTCAAGATACAAAAGGTATTATAAGACAACATCAATTTGAAAAAATAGAATTGGTTCAAATTGTAAATCCTGATCAATCTGAAAAAGCCCTTGAAGATATTACCCTAAACGCTGAGATGATTTTAGAATCATTATTTATTCCTTACAGAAGAGTATCATTATGCACTGGTGACTTAGGTTTTGCAGCATCTAAGACTTATGATTTAGAAGCATGGTTTCCTAGTCAAGACAAGTATAGAGAAATATCATCATGTACTAACTTTAAGGATTTTCAGTCTAGACGATTGAATATTAAATATAAAAATTCAGATAACAAAAAAATATTTGTCAACACATTAAATGGGTCAGGACTTGCTGTAGGAAGAACTTTGGCCGCATTAATAGAAAATAATTATAAAGATAAAGTTATAAATATTCCAAAAGAACTTCATAGTTATACTGGATTTAAAACTATTGAATTATGAAATTTTTTTTAATTGAACTATAATGTCCGATATTAGGAGAGATGGCAGAGCGGTTGAATGCACTGGTCTTGAAAACCAGCAAGGTTTAACGACCTTCCAGGGTTCGAATCCCTGTCTCTCCATAAAACTAAAATACTAGTGAAAGATAAAAAAATTTTTAGTTGGGTTATGTATGATTGGGCAAATTCTGCATATGCAACTATTGTTCTTGCAGGGTTTTATCCAATTATCTTTGCTGAAAATTTTGCTTCATTATTTTCAGATGTTGAGAGAACATTAGTATTGGGCATATCAAATTCTTCAGCAAGTTTATTACTTATAATTCTAGCACCTTTAATAGGTCTAATATCTGATAGAAGACAGGATAAAAAGAATTTTTTAATATTTTTTGCAATAATAAGCATATTATCTACACTCTTTTTATCATTTGTAGGCAAAGACAGTTGGATGTTAGCCTCACTGTTATTTAGTATCTCATTATTTGGATTTATGTTATCTAATGTTTTTTATGATTCTATGTTAGTTAATTTTGAAAGTTTAGATAAAAATTATGATTCAATCTCATCATATGGATATGCTATCGGTTATCTTGGCGGAGGAATTGCATTTGTTCTTTCGTTACTTTTTCTTTTTTATTTTAATGATTCAACAATTGCATTAATTACTGAGAAAAAAATTGTTTTTATATTTACCGCATTTTGGTGGTTATTGTTTATGATTCCACTGATGCTCTATTGGAAAAATAATAATAGCAATATTTCATCAGATAAAATTAATATAATTGATACATATAGATATGTGAAAAATGATAAACGATTGTTATATTTTTTATTTGCATATTGGATATATATTGATGGTGTAGATACGATTATTCGTATGGCTGTTAATTACGGAATGACCATTGGATTTACATCAAGTGATTTATTGATTGCTCTTTTGGTAACACAATTCGTTAGTTTTCCTGGAACACTTTTAATTAACAAACTAGCAAATTATTACACAATCGATATAAGCATTAAATTATGTCTAATTGTTTATATCATTATAACTTTTATATCTTTTAATTTAACATCCATTTATGAATTTTATTTGATTGCTATATTAATTGGAATTGTACAAGGGGGTATACAAGCACTTAGTAGATCTTATTATGCAAGATTAATTCCAAAAAATAGAAGTTCAGAGCTTTATGGAGTATATAATATGCTTGGAAAATTTGCTGCACTAGTCGGCCCTTTAGTAGTCGGGTTTGTGTCATATCTATTTGATAGCACCAGGATAGGTATCTTAAGTTTATCCCTTTTCTTTATATTTGGTATATATTTATTTAACAAACAAAGTAAAATCTAAATTACTAATAATTTAAGGAGAGGTGTCCGAGTGGTTGAAGGAGCACGCTTGGAAAGCGTGTATGCAGGAAACTGTATCGTGGGTTCGAATCCCACTCTCTCCATGCTAGAATATGTTTATGAAAAACTTTTCATTTATATTTATTTTATTTATATTGTTCGTGCTGCCACATGATAGATTAGATGCGGAATCAATTTCCACTAAGAACGCAAAAGTATATTTTATTTCTCCATTGGATGGTCAAACAGTAAATAATCCCGTAAAAATAGTTTTTGGAATATCAGGCATGAAAATATTGCCAGCAGGAATCAAAGAAGAATATTCGGGACACCACCATCTGTTAATTGATTTGCCTGTATTACCAAATTTAAATCAACCGATACCTTCTGATGATCAACATATCCATTTTGGTAAAGGACAAACTGAAACAACGATTCAATTAACTGAAGGCGAACATACTCTACAATTATTGTTTGCTGATTTTATACATATACCTCATACTCCTCCATTGTATTCTAAAAAAATTAAGATCAACGTTAAGAATTATAATGATTAATGTTATCAAAGAAGAAGAAAGAAATAATATTAGGTTATCTATAGATTTTTTAGTTCCATTTATTAGTTCTTTGATTAATTTATTATCATCACAAAATATAAAAAAATCAGACTTTATTCAACAAATGAAAAAACTTAAAATGGAAAAAATATCAGATAGTAATTGGAAAATTGAATCTTCTGCTACTATTTTAAACTTTAAGTTTTATGTATTATATACCGGAACAAGAAGTTTTGTTCTTAAAGTTGATGGTCTATCAGATTATAATGGATTTAGTTTTATGGAAACGAACAAAGGTATTAATATTCATGATTCTAATTCTAATCCTTCAACATACTTGACAAAAGCATTGAAAGAAGAATTTTTAAAAAAATATAAAAGCCCTTATTTAATTACAGACTCTTATAAAGAATTTTTATCAAATTAGCTATTATCTACTTCTATATCATTTTCAACACATTCTTCTCCGTGTTGAACTTCAATTATGTGACATGGTTCATTAAAAGGATTATGTCCTCTATGCCAACTTTTTGCTGGTATATTATATGATTGTGTCAGAGGATTTAGGGTGTCATTGTTAACCATACATTTGCCTTTTACCACATACCACATTTCTGATCTTTTAAAATGCCTTTGATTAGACAGACTTTTACCTGGTTCTATAACTAATTCTTTAACCTTTATAGTTTTACCTATAGTATGTATGACTCTATAATAACCCCAAGGCCTTTTAACTTTCGCTTCCAAAATTAATTCTCCATGATAAGCTAATGACATGAATAATAAAGATAGTATAGAAATTTATAAGAAAAAAAGAAATACTAAACCACGTCGCATTCATCGTAACACAGGAGGCAGATTAAAAGGAACGTTAAAAAAACGTTAATGTATCTATGATAAGAACAGACTATTCTAAAAAAGAAGTTGTTAATACAGCAAACGAGAAACAACATAATTCTCCATCAGATGGTGTTACAAGAATCTATCTAGAGAGAGATGATGGAGGTGAATATGCTGTAGCTACATCTATTGTTAAATTTAACGCAAACAGTCATTTTACAAAACATACTCACGATAAAGGAGAAGAGATTTTTGTTTTGGATGGAATATTTTCAGATGAATTTGGAGATTATCCTATGGGAACCTATATTAGAAATCCAGATGGTTCTAGTCATAGTCCATTTAGTAATAATGGATGCACTATATTTGTGAAATTAAGACAATTTCATAATAAAGATCAAAACAGAATAATAAAAAATACACATAATGAGCAATGGTTGCCAGGTCTTGTTGACGGATTATCTGTAATGCCATTATATGAATTCAACACAGAACATGTTGCTCTTGTTAAATGGATGCCACATACTCATTTTACTACTCATAAACATTTTGGTGGAGAAGAAATATTTGTAATTAAGGGAGTTTTTTATGATGAGTATGGAACATATCCACAAGGAACATGGTTAAGAAGTCCTCATGAAAGTATTCATACTCCATACACCAAAGAAGAAGAAACTATAATTTTTGTAAAGACAGGCCACTTATTTCAAAATGAGACATGATACAATGATAATATGACCAATGATGTATTAGCCTTAAAATATAGACCTCGATTTTTTAGTGAAGTTACTGGACAAGATTTGACAGTAGATATGCTGTCGAATTCTATAAAACTTAATAAAATACATCACGCATATTTATTTTCAGGAACACGCGGTGTAGGGAAAACTACATTAGCTAGATTATTTGCCAAATCTTTGCTTTGTGATACAGGCATTACAGATACACCATGCGGAAAATGTAATTCGTGTAACGAAATTGATAATGGCAATCACCTTGATTTAATTGAAATTGATGCTGCATCTAGAACAAAAGTTGAAGATACAAAGACTTTAATGGAAAATGTACAGTATTCTCCTACATCATCTAGATTTAAAATTTATTTAATAGATGAAGTACACATGTTGTCTGATAAAAGTTTCAATGCTTTACTTAAAACTATAGAAGAACCACCTGAACATATTAAATTTTTATTGGCGACAACCGAACCTGATAAATTACCTGAGACAGTTTTGTCAAGATGTTTGCATTTTAAGCTTGCACAAGTAGATTTTAATGTTATTTCGTCACATCTTGAGTTTGTTGTAAAAAGTGAAAATATAAAGTATGACAATGAATCATTAGACCTAATATCAAGAAATGCTAAAGGAAGTTTGCGTGATTCACTAAGTATACTAGAACAGTGTATAGCTTATTGTAATGGATCGCTAGAAATAAATAAAATAAAGATGTTAATGGGATATATTGATGATGAAATTATTAAAAATATTATATCTTCTATTATTCATAAAGAACCTGAAAATTTAATTAATACCATTGAGGAAATTGAAAATAGTTCAAGTTTTGAAAAACTATTAGATTCAGTTATAGACATTTTATATAGATTATCTTTATATAAAATAAATTCTAAAATTAAAGATAATTTATATAAAAATGATGTATTTTATCAAAAATTAGCAGCTAATATATTATCAGAAGATATTCAGCTTTTTTATCAAATTGCTGTTTCTTCAAAAAAAGATATATCATGGGCTCCTAACCAAAAAGATTATTTTTCCATGATTATGCTTAGAATGATTTATTTTTCTGATAATGATTCTGAAAATAAGGAAGAAGATAATCTCCCAAATAGTATAAATGAAGAAAATGATTTTGATTGGAATAAAATAGTAAATAAACTTAATTTGAATGGAATGGCTTTAGAATTAGCTAGACATTGTACATTATCAAAAAAAAATGATAATACGCTTTTAATTATGATTGATATGCAAAAGCAAAACATTTATCCAAAATCATGTTTATCAGATTTTTTTAATATATTAAATAGTTTTTTGAAAAAAGAATATAAATATGAAGTTATTTATCAAGAAAATCTAAAAACACCAGATTATATTCAGAAAGAAAATAAAAAAAATGAAAATAATTTAATTTATGATAAAGCAAAACAAGATCCCAATATAAATAATATAAAAGAGATATTTGGATCTGATATTGATAAGAAATCTATAAAAAAAATTAAAGATGTGGAGGGACAATCATGAGTTTTTTAGACAAAATGAAAGATGCTAAAAATGTATATGACAATGTAAAAAAAGCACAACAAGAAATTGAAAAAATATCAGTTGAAGGACAAGCTGGCGGAGGATCAGTTAAAGTCAAGGTTAAAGGAAATCATCAAATAGTTGATATAATAATAGAAGAACCAGTTAGAGTAGGTGATGCAAAGATTTTAAATGATTTAATTATAGCAGCATGCAATGATGCTATGAATAAACTTGATAAAGAAATTAAAAGCAAAATGGGAGGGATTATGAATATTCCTACTGGTTTTAAACTACCTTTTTAATCTATGAAAAAATCAAGAAAATTATCTGAACTTATTGAAGCATTAACTATATTACCTGGTATAGGAAAAAAATCAGCACAACGTATGGCTTATCAAATAATTAGATCTGATAGAGGTATGGTTCTAAATTTGTCTAAGAAGTTAGAAGAGGTAACAACTCAAATATCTAATTGTAAAATATGTGGGATATATTTGGATCTTGAGGATGTATTGGAACAAACGGAAGATGAATGTTTAAGTTGTATACGAGATAACAGAGATAAATCTAAGATATGTGTAACTGAATCACCATCAGATGTTTATGTAATTAATAATAGTACAGATTACAACGGATATTATTTCGTATTAGAAGGAAATCTCTCACCAATAGATGGTAGAGGACCAAGAGAGATTGGAATAGAAAAGTTAGAAAAAAGACTTAAATCCAATACTATAACTGAACTTATCTTAGCAACGAATACAACTGTTGAAGGAGAAGCAACTGCCCATTATATTCATCAGATGGCAATAAATTTAAATATAAAAATTTCTAGAATTGCTTTTGGTATACCACTAAATGGTGAATTAGGTTATCTTGATAGCGAAACAATCTCACATGCTTTTAATGAGAGAAAAGTAATCTAGATGTTTGTTGCTAAATCAATTTTTGATGCACAAATGAAATCATTTTCTGATAATCCATTAATTGCATACGTAAAGTAAGTAACTCTAGCAGTATTATATGAAAAAATAATTTCTGGATGGTGATCTTCTTTATTGGATAGCCATATTACAAGATTTATCAATGATGTTATTTCATGATAATTTTTAGTTTTATAATCTTTATAAATCTTTTTTCCATCTTTTGTTAATATCCAACCCTTTGATAATTTTAATAATAATCGTGATGCTTCTTCATAAGACATTGGGTCAAGCCCACCTTCACATGGCATACATTTTTTTGTAGACAAATCATCATGAATATCATTCATATTTTTATAATTTTAAATTACTAATGCGTTCAAAAACTGTTGGATGTGTATAATAGAATTTTGAATAAATAGGACTAGGTTTAAGAATACTTAGATTTTCCTTATAAAGTTTTAATAACGATGATACCAAGTCATCTTTATTAGTATATTCTTTGGCATAATTATCAGCCTCAAATTCATTTTTTCTAGATATATATGTATATAATGGAGTCAAAAAGAATTCTATTAAAGGAAATAATAATAAGAAACTAATAATCATAGATGCTGGAGTAATAATTGTTACTCCTGCTGAAACAAAAAATGATGATGTATTCATTAGAATATATAGTAAATAAAAAGTAATCATGCTTATGATTGAACTCATTATAATAGATTTAGTAATATGTTTTTTCTTATAATGTCCAATTTCATGTGCTAATACAGATTTAATTTCATTAGCTGATAACATCTCTAGCAGAGTATCAAAAAAAACAATTCTTTTAACATTACCTAATCCGGTAAAATAAGCATTTGAATGACTAGATCTTTTCGAACCATCCATTACAAAAACATCTGTTACATTAAACTGTGTTTCATCAGATAAATCTTTAATTACATTTAGAATTTTTTCATCTGTAATTTTTTCAAATTTATTAAATAATGGTGAGATAACAGATGGGTATATTAGAATAACAAATATATTAAAAATCATAAAAAGGAGCCAAGTAAATAACCACCAATAATTATTGTAATTATCATATAAATATAAAAATGATTGAAACAGTATAATTATAGGAATTAAAGCAATAATAAGTGATATAAGTCTATCTTTGAAGAAAAGGCTTATTTTCATTTTATTAAAACCATATTTTTCTTCTACAATAAATGTTTTATACATACTAAGTGGTATATTAACTATATTAATAATTATAAAAAATATTAAAATAATTTGTAAATCAAAATTGATGAAATTTATTGATGTTGAACGAACAAAATTAGAAATATAATCTATACCTCCGCCAAAAAGAAATAATACAAGTATAAACATTTGTATAAACAAATTAATTACTGATAAAAATAATTTGTCAGTATTGTAAGAGTTAGATTTCTGTATAAAATCATTATTTAAATTAAGCATAGTTAATTCATCAGATTTTATCTGCACCTTTTTAATATATTCAATCTGAATAATATCTAGAAAGAATTTTACTAAAAAATAAAAAAGTATTGTAAATATGATTAATGTTCCCATTATAGTAGTATTTTTTTGAATTCTATTTAGATATACTACTCTATGACGATGAAAGATAAAAGTAATTTAATATGGATTGATTTAGAGATGACTGGACTTGATACCCAAAGAGATTATATTATTGAAATTGCATCTATTGTTACAGATAAAAACCTCAATATTATTGACGAAGGACCTAATTTAGTGATTCATCAACCAAATGAAATTTTAAATAATATGGATGATTGGAATACAAAAACTCATTCGAATAGTGGTCTTTTAGATAAAGTTAAACAAAGCTCCATAAATGAATCAAAAGCTGAACAAGAAACTATAAAATTTTTAGGGAAATATATCATCAAAGGACAATCTCCTTTATGTGGAAATACTATTTGCCAAGATAGAAGGTTCTTAGCAAGGTGTATGCCAGATCTTGAATCTTTCTGCCATTACAGAAATGTTGATGTTAGCTCATTACGTGAATTAGGTAAACGATGGTTTTTTGAAGACACAGATAAATTTCAGAAAAATTCTAGACATAGAGCTTTGGATGATATTAGAGAATCTATTGAAGAATTAAGATATTATAGAAAGAATTTATTTAAACTTTAATTTTAGAATGAACTAATTTCATAAAATAATCATTGCTTTTTCCTTTTATAAGCGTATTTTTTTGAAACTCATTACTAACTTCTGGATAATCAATAGAAAAATGCAAACCTCTACTTTCTTTTCTTTTTAGAGCTGAATCTATTATCAAGTTTGATATCTCTATTATATTTCTTAATTCTAATAAATCTTTATCTATTTTATGATGATGATAGTAATCATTAACTTCATCTTCTATTATTTTTAATCTTGTTTTTGCACTTTTTAATCTTCTATTGGATCTAACAATACCAACAAAATTCCACATAATCTTTCTAAGTTCATCCCAATTATGAGAAATCATTATATTTTCTTTTGAATCTGTGACATAACTATCATCCCATAATTTTAATTGATTATAATTATTTATATTTTTTTTATTCATAGAATTATATATTGATTCCGAACACATTTTAGACATTACAAGACACTCTAAAAGTGAATTACTTGCTAATCTATTAGCTCCATGAAAACCAGTATGCGCTGCTTCCCCTATAACATATAAATTTTCTATTTCAGTTTTTCCATTTAATTTTGTTTGAACACCACCACACGTATAATGTGAAGCAGGAACTACAGGTATAGCTTCTTTAGTTATATCTATACCAAGTTCACTACATTTTTTATAAATTAATGGAAATCTTTTTTTTATAAAATTAGAAGGTTTATGACTAATATCTAATAAAACATTAGTGTAACTATATTTCTTCATTTCATAATCAATAGCTCTTGCTACAATATCTCTTGATGCTAGTTCTCCTCTAGCATCATATTTTTCCATAAATCTTTCGTTTGTCGGAGACAATAATTTTCCACCTTCACCTCTAAGAGCCTCAGAAATCAAAAATGATTTTGCGTTTGGATGATATAAACAGGTTGGATGAAACTGAACAAATTCCATGTTTACAATCGTACAACCAGCTCTCCAAGCCATAGCAATACCATCACCAGTAGATGTATTAGGATTAGATGTATATTGATATACTTTGCTTGCTCCACCTGTACTAATAATTATATTATTAGCTGAAAAAGTAGTAACTAATTTAGTTGCACAATTAAAAACATACATTCCTAAACACTTTTTCTTTTTTTGATTTTGATTTACTATTAAATCAATAGCAATACTATCTTCTATAATTTCAATATTTTCTTTTGTTTTTAAAATTAAACATAATTTATCATGTATTATTTTTCCTGTTTCATCTCGTATATGAGCAATTCTTCTTTCACTGTGACCACCTTCCAAAGCTAAATCTATTTTTTCTTCATGTTTATTGAAAATTATTCCATGTTCTTCTAACCAGTTAATACAGCTGGGAGCTTCTTTTATAATTAATTTAGCAATATCTTTATCAACTAAATTTTGACCATTTTTAACTGTATCTTCAAGATGTTTTGTAAAAGTATCAACAGAACTAAGGGCGGCTGCAATACCACCTTGTGCCCATGCAGTTGAACATTTATTTAATTTTTGTTTTGTAACAAGTGTAATTTTATATTTTTTAGATAATATTATTGCTGATACTAAACCAGATAAACCAGATCCAACAATTAAAATTTCCGTTTTTTTGTAGTTATTCATATATAATAAAAATATATTATATATGCAATTTTATAGAAATACATATATTAGAGATGTATACCTATGGAAATAGATGATCAAAGCATAATCAGACAATGCCAGGATGGAGATGTAGATGCTTTCGAACTGATTGTTAAGAAATATCAAATTCGTATCATTAATCTATGCTTTAAATATACAAAAAATCATGCAGATGCTGAAGATGTTGCTCAAGAAGCCTTTATTAAAGCTTTTAATGGACTTTCAAATTTTAGGTTTGAGAGTAAATTTTATTCGTGGCTACACAGAATTGCTATAAATTGTTCTCTAAATCATATAAATTCCAAAGAAAAAACCAAAGAAAGGGAAACTATTTCAGAAAATTCTGGTCTAATAGATAATGTTCCAGAGTATAATTTGGAGAATATACCTGATAACTATTACAATATGCAAAATTTGGCAAATGAGACTGAAAAAGCATATAATAACTTACCAGAAGAGTTAAGACTCTTGGTAAAACTTAGGGAAATAGAAGATTTAAGTTATGAAGATATATCAATTAAAACTAAAATGCCTATTGGAACAGTTAGATCTAGATTACATAGGGCTAGAGAAATATTAATTGCAGAAATGAAAAAAATAATAAAAAATGGATAAAAACAAATTAAAACAGACAGAATTTTTATATTTTATAAAATCTTTTTTAAAAAAAGAATATCCGCATTATATTTCTAAAAATTTTTCACATGATACAATTAATAAAATTAAAGAAAATAACAATAAACAAAATATTGGTTTTTTTCTACAGTTTGCAACAGCAGCATCATTTGCTATAGTCACCTTATTCTTGATAAAATTTTCTACAATACAAACTCTTGAGTTTTCAAAAAAACCCGAAACAATAATCAATCAGAATTCTAAAACTTATAATGTAACTAATGATAAATTTATCGATAAATGTAATTCGAATGAGAAATCAAATAAATCATTCAAAAAAGATTGTAAATAAACAATGATAAATTTTTTAAAAAAATCTAGATATATTGTTTTATTTATATCTTTTTTTTATTCTTCATTGGTTTTGTCCCAAAATCAATTACCAGATTTCACATCTATTGTTGAAAAAAACATTAAAGCAGTTGTAATAGTTAATGCTGTACGTAATATTTCTAAGAAACCTTCAGATAAACAGCTCAATAATCCACAAACACCTGATGATATTAAAGAATTTATGGACAAATTTTTTAATGATAGAAATTTTGGAAATCAAAATAGACCAACACCAAGTTTTGGGTCAGGTTTTATTTTATCTTCAGATGGATTTATAATGACTAATTATCATGTCATCAAAGATTCTGATACAATCACTGCGACATTGAGTGACAGAAGTGTATTAGAAGCAAAATTAATTGGATTTGATGAAAGAAGTGATCTTGCTTTATTGAAAGTAGAAAGAAAAAAATTACCAATAGTTTCTATGGGAAAATCAGATAAATTGAAAGTTGGCGAATGGGTATTAGCAATTGGTTCGCCATTTGGTTTTGATCATACTGTTACAGCTGGAATTGTTAGCGGTAAACAAAGAAGCTTACCAAATGAAAACTATGTACCATATATACAGACAGATGTAGCAATTAATCCTGGAAATTCTGGAGGCCCCTTATTTAACCTTAATGGAGAAGTAGTTGGTGTTAATGCACAAATTTATAGTAGAACAGGTGGTTTTATGGGTGTTTCATTTGCGATCCCATCTGAAACTGTGAATAGTGTATATAAACAACTAAAGAAAAACGGTAAAGTTAGTAGAGGGTGGTTGGGAATATTTATTCAAGAAGTAGATAAAAATTTGGCTGAAAGTTTTGGTATGAAAAAACCATCAGGAGCAGTTGTAGCAAAAGTATTAGAAAATAGTCCGGCTGAAAAGGCTGGCATTTCTGCGGGTGATGTTATTTTACAATTTGATGGTAATAATATTAATAAATCAAGAGATTTACCGCTTATAGTTGGTAATACAGAAATTGATACGACTGTTAGTGTTGAAATTCTAAGAAATGGTAAGAAACTGATCAAAAAGATTAAAATCGAAGAATTGCCATCAGATGAAAAAATTTCGAAATTGAATACCACTGAAATTGATAAGATTAAGGTGGCTGGTATTACAGTTGTTGATATTGACCCTAAAGTCAAAGGTCAATTAAACATAAATGGAGGTGTTATAGTTAGGAAAATTTCTAATGCAATTGCGAATCAATCTAGACTTAGAATAGGTGATATCATAACTCATATGAATAACATCCCAATATCAAGTGCTACAGATTTTGAAAGTAGGTTTAAGAAAGTAAAAAAGAATGATTATGCTAATTTCTTAGTATATCGCAATTCATCTCCTTTATATTTAGCAATAAAAATTCCTTAATTATTGATGTTTATTTATGCTTATATATTATATAAGTTAAATGAATAATATTCGTAATATTTCTATAATAGCTCATATCGATCATGGCAAGTCTACATTAGCTGATAGATTAATTGAGAAATACGGAGATCTACAATCTAGAAAAGTTAAAGATCAAGTTCTGGACTCTATGGATTTGGAAAGAGAAAGGGGTATTACAATTAAAGCCCAAACAGTTACACTTCAATATAACGATAAAAATGATTCGAATAATTATCAAATTAATCTTATCGATACACCTGGTCACGTAGATTTCTCCTACGAAGTATCAAGATCTTTATCGGCATGCGAAGGAGCTTTATTAATTGTAGATGCCACTCAGGGAATACAAGCTCAGAGCATAGCTCATACAGAATTAGCACAAAGCTTAGGATTATCAATAATTCCTATTATTAATAAAATAGATTTACCTTCTGCAAATTCAATAGATGTTAAAAAAGATTTAGTAAATTTATTACAAATTAAAGATGATGATATACTTGAGATTAGCGCAAAAACAGGACTTGGTGTAGAAAATATTTTTCCTGAAGTAATCAAAAAAATTCCTGTTCCTAAAACTGAAAAGAACATGATGGCAAAAGCTGGAATAATTGATTCATGGTTTGATAAATATTTAGGTGTTGTTACATTAGTTAAAGTAATCAGCGGAGTTATAGAACCTAAACAAAAGATTAAAATATTATCAAATAAAAGAGAGTTTATTGTTGATAAAGTTGGTGTATTTACGCCTCAAATTAAATATTTAGATAAGCTAAATTTTGGTGAAGTAGGTTTTATTATAGCATCTATCAAAAGTTTAGATTCTGTCCAAGTTGGTGATACAGTTATCGATTCAAGATATTTAGATGCACATCCGATTCCTGGCTATAAGAAAATCCAACCAAGAGTATTTTCTGGATTTTATCCTGTTGATTCTAAAAACTATCAAGAATCAAAGAAAGCATTAGACAAATTGTCTTTAAATGATACATCCTTTACGTATGAACCTGAAAATTCACAATCATTAGGATATGGGTTCAGATGTGGTTTTTTAGGTTTACTTCATATGGAAATAATTAGGGAACGTGTACAACGTGAATTTGGATTAGAATTTTTAATGACCATACCATCTGTTACTTATAAAATAGAAAATAAGAAAGGAGTGATTGTTTATATTAAAAGCCCCAGAGAGTTACCGGAAAGTAACTTTATTAAAGATTTTTATGAACCAATTGCGTTAATTAAAATTATTACGCCACAAGAATATTTAGGTTCTATCATAGAATTATGTATTAAAAAAAGAGCAAGGCAAACAAATATACAATATCTTTCGAAATCAGTAGAAATACAATTTGAAATACCATTATCGGAAATAATTTTTGATTTTTTTGATAAATTAAAATCATATACTAAGGGATATGCGTCATATGATTATGAGATAATTGATTATAGAATAAGTGATATGCTTAAATTAGATATTTTAGTTAATAAGAAAAAAATTGATGCTTTATCTCAAATAATGCATAAAGATGAAGCACAAAAAAAATCAAGAGTATTAATAGAAAACTTAAAAGAATTAATACCAAGACAAAATTTTGAAATAACAATACAAGGATGTGTTGGAGCTAAAATTTTATCTTCTACCTCAATAAAAGGATATAGAAAAGATGTAACTGCAAAATTATATGGAGGTGATGTGACTAGAAAAATGAAATTATTAGAAAAACAAAAAGAAGGAAAAAGAAAAATGAAGAAAATTGGTAATGTTGAAATACCCAGAGAAGCTTTTTACAAATTTATGTCACCAAAGCCATAATGTTTGATTTTACTTTAATACTTATAGTTTTAACGTTTATTACTGCTCTTATTTATATATTGAGCAAATTCAACAAAATTAAATTTAAAAATAATAGTTTTATTGATTTTTCTGTATCCATTTTCCCAATATTACTTATTGTTTTAATTATTAGATCTTTTATTGTAGAACCTTATAGAATACCATCTGGTTCAATGATACCAACATTAGTTGCTGGTGATTTTATATTAGTTGATAAGAATATATTTGGTATTAAATTGCCATTATACAACACAACTTTGTTAGAGAACAAAAAACCAGACTATGGAGATGTTATTGTATTCAAATATCCTTTAGATGAGAAAATTAATTATATCAAGAGAGTTGTTGCTCTACCCGGTGATAAAATTGAATATATAAATAAAAATATTTTTATTAATGGAAAAAAAATCTTACAAAAAAAAATTCACCACAGTAACATTCCTAATGAAAATCATGGATTATCAGAAATATTTGAAGAAAAAATTAATACTAGACAATATAAAATATTAGTTAATAAAAAAGATTATTCTCAAAATTTTTCATATATTGTTCCAAAAGCATCTTATTTTGTTTTGGGAGATAATAGAGATAATAGTAATGACAGTAGATATTGGGGACCAGTTCCAGAAAATAACATTATTGGCAAAGCATTTTTTATATGGATGTTTTGGAATTACGAGAGTGAACACAAACTAGTTGATAGGGTAGGATTGTCAATTGAATAGTTCCGATATTTCTCAAAAAGATTCTATTCTCTTGCTTGAATCCAAATTTAAACATACTTTCAAGAATAAAAAATTAGCTGTTGAAGCTATTACACATAAAAGTATTAGTAAAAATAATTATGAAAGATTAGAGTTCTTGGGTGACTCAGTTATACAATTAGCAGCAACAGAATTACTTATATCAAAATATCAACAAATTAATGAAGGAGTTTTAACAAGAGAACGACAAAGAATTGTAAGTCGAAAATCATTAAACAAAATAGCGATACATATGAAATTAGATGAAGTTATTCTAGCAAAGAAAAATACTATAAATTTAAAGAATTCATTATTGTTAGCAGATGTGTTTGAATCTGCTATCGGTGCAATATTTCTAGATTCTAATTATAATTTATGTAGAAAAATTTTATATAAATTATTCTCAAAAGAGATAATTTCTATTAAAAAAATTGGAGAAAAAGATCCTAAAACAAAATTACAGGAATATATGCAATCTAAAAATTACCCATTACCACTATATACAACAAAAAAAATATCAAGTCCAGATCATAAACCTAAGTTTAAGATTTCATGCAAGGTTCAGATATTTAAAAAAACTTTTTCTATTATTTCTAGTACAGTTAAATCAGGTGAACAACAAGTAGCAGATATTATATTAAAAGAATTAGATGGATAATAAATATTATATTTCTGTTGTTGGAAAAAGCAATGTAGGGAAATCTACTTTAATTAATCATTTATGTAATAATTATGTTACATCATCAAGTTCCAAACCACAAACTACTAGAATAAACCTATATAACGATTTTAAAATTAATAATTTAGATATATCTATTATTGATACACCCGGAATATCAATTAATCAAAATAATTTATTATCTACATCTATGAAAAATGAATATTTAAAAACATTAGACAATATAAATTTACTAATACTGATGACTGATACATTAAAATTTAGCAAATTTGAAAATCAAATTATAAATTTATCATCAATTAATAACAAAATTATATATGTTGTAAATAAAATAGACAAACTAACTATGGATAATGACTATAGTCAATCAATAGAAACCCTAAAAGATCTCTATAATGAGAAAATATATTTTATTTCATTAACAAAAAAATTAGGCTTGAAAAACCTGATTGATAATGGGATAGTCAAAAATTTACTTTTATTAAAAAATAATAGCATAGATTCACATCATCATCTTTCAGACGATAAACTATTAATTCAGGAATTAATTAGAGGTGTTATTGTAGAAAATACAAAATATGAATTACCTTATGATTCTGCTGTAAAAGTAATTTCTTTTAACAAAGAAAAAAAATTAAAAAAGGTAATAGCTAATATTTATGTTGATAAAAACAATCAAAAGAAAATTATTATTGGGAAAAATGGTGAAATGTTAAAACTTATAGGGTCTCAATCAAGAAAAATATTAGAAAACAATTTTAAGTGTAAGTTTTTTCTTAATTTAGAAGTCTTGGTTGAAAAAAATTGGAAAAATAATTATGTTTTTTTAAAAGATATTGGTTATATACGTTGAATATTCTATTAGAAAACTCATTCATCATACATTCTCGTCCATATCGAGAATCAAGTATGATTTACCAATTACTCACAAAAAACAAAGGACTTATAAGTGTTCTTGCTAAAGGAATCAAATCTAAAAAAGATTATACATCTCTTAAACCTTTTAGAGAGCTTAAAATTTCATACATAGCAAAAGATAAACTATCACTGTTAACTTATTATGAAATTTTAGATGATTATAAAAATATAACCAACACATTTTATTTGGCTGGCATTTATTTCAATGAGTTAATTTATAAATTTGTCCCACAACAAGAGCCATCACAGAATATTTTTTCTCTTTATAAAGACCATATTATTTATATGTCAAAAACATCAGATTCAATAGATATGGTTTTTTTTAAATTTGAAATATTATTTTTAAAAGAAATTGGATACGAAATTACATTAAATAATTTAAATAAAAATTCAATCGATTTGAACAAAAAATATTATTATGATTACGAAGCAGGTTTTAAGGAAGTACAAAATAAAATAGATTTAAAAAATTCAATAAATGGAGATGATTTAGTTTTTTACTTGAATAATAAGTTATTTCTAATTAAGAATATAAAAACTTTCAGAGTAATAATAAAAAATATATTTCAACGTCTCAGTGGTGGGACCAAGATTAAGAGTTATGATCTTTTTTAATACCTAAATTTTGTTTATGAATTATATTTTTACCATTATCATATATATAGAAGTAAGCTGATTTATACCAATCTCCTAATACTATTCTTTGTACGCTTTTTCCTTCAATATCAATTTGATGTATATTGGGTCGATGTGTATGTCCATGAATCAATATATCAACATCATATTTTTTAATAACATCATTTACTGAATCTTGATTAACATCCATTATCTGATCTTCTTTTTCTTTTGTTTCAAGTTTACTTTTTTTTCTCAATTCATTAGCTATAGATAATCTTTCTTCAAGAGTTTTAGTTTTCATTTCATTTTGCCATTTTTCCGATCTAACTAATTTTCTGTACTTTTGATACTCTATATCATCAGTACACAATGTATCTCCATGCATAAGTAATATTTTTTTACTATTTAGATTAATTATTGTAGGATCATTCAATAATTTGATTCCATATTTTGTACAAAAGTCTTCTGACATCATAAAATCACGATTTCCTTGCATAAAATATATAGGAGTGTTATGAGATACTTTATGAATTGTTTCAAACACTTTATTTAATCCAATTGCTGGATCATCATCACCTACCCAATATTCTACAAGATCACCTAATATATATATGGAAGTAATATTTTTTTCTATATTAGAAAGATATTTTATAAAGAAATCAATAACATTTGGTCTACTCTGATCAAGATGTAAATCTGAAATAAATAATGTAGACATAAATTACTCTTTTATTATCTCAACATCTTCAATAATAATATTTTCTAATGGAACATCTGAATATCCTAATTTATTTCCTGTTGCAGTATGTCCAATCTTTTCTACTATCTCTATTCCTTCAACCACTTCACCAAAAACACAATAACCAAAATCATCTGGTGCATTTTCTTTATCTAAAAAACTATTATCAATTAAATTAATAAAAAATTGAGATGTAGCAGAATGAGGATCACTTGTTCTTGCCATTGCAATAGTTCCTTTTTTATTACTTATATTATTATTTGATTCATTGACAATAGGATCTATTGTTGATATTTGAGACATATCAGGTAGATGTCCTCCGCCTTGAATCATAAAATTCTTAATAACTCTATGAAAAATCGTACCTTTGTAATCACCATTTTTTGCATAATATAGGAAATTTTTTGTGGTTTCTGGCGCTTTATCGACAAATAGACTTAGTGTGATATCACCTTCAGATGTTTTAAGTTTTATCAATGTTGATTCCTCTGTGTTTTTTATTTCATGCGTACTTTCATGTATACTATCACTATATAGTGGTAAGGCAAGACAAAATAGGACAAATAAACCAAACACTTTTATTTTTATATATTGTATATTCATAATTAATCCTTAAAAATTATAATAACATGAGCATAAAAATTTTTAATACACTATCAAAGAAAAAAGAAGTTTTTAAACCTGTAAACGAAGATAAAGTATCGATGTATGTCTGCGGACCAACTGTTTATAGTAATCCTCACATAGGTAATGCGAGATCTGCTCTTATTGGAGATCTTTGGTTTAGAGTACTAAAAAATAGATATAAAAATGTTACATATATACGAAATATTACCGATGTAGATGATAAAATAATTGATGCTGCATCACATGAAAAAAAAACTGTGACCGAAATTTCTGAACAATATTCTAAGATATATAAAGACAATATGGAATTACTTGGTTTATTAATTCCAACTATAGAACCAAAAGTTACTGAATATATTTCAAAAATTATTAAAATAATTGAGAAAATAATATCTAGTGGTTATACCTATACAGAAGATAATCATGTGATGTTCGACACTGTTAAATATAGGGAATATGGTAAATTAACAAAAAGAATAGCTGATGATATGCTTGATGGTGTTCGTATAGATGTTGCTTCATACAAAAAATCTCCTAAAGACTTTATTTTATGGAAACCCTCTAAATCTGATCAGGTTGGATGGAATAGTCCGTGGGGCTTTGGAAGACCTGGCTGGCATATTGAGTGTACTAGTATGATAAAAGAAATTATTGGCCATGATACAACACTTGATATTCATGGAGGCGGCAATGATCTAATTTTTCCACATCATGAAAATGAGATAGCGCAAGGTAATTGTGTATCAAAAAATGAATATTGTAATTATTGGTTTCATAATGGAATAGTTCTTGTAGATAAGAAAAAAATGTCTAAATCATTAGGTAATGTAATCTTGGTTGATGATTTGTTGAAAAAAACTTCTCCTGTTTCTATAAGATATGCTTTACTGTCATCGCATTATAGACAACCATTGAACTGGACATCTGACGTACTTAATAATTCAGTCAATATAATTAATAAATATAAAAATTTAATTAGTACATCTACTGATCATGAATCAGAAATTCTTTACGATGATGAGTTAATTTCAATACTGGAAGATGATTTGAATACACCCGCAGCATTAAATTATATATCTTCTATTAGTAAGGAGATAAATAAAGATAAAAAAATATATGCAAAATTTTTATTTTGTATTAACTTTATGGGATTCGATATCACGAGTAATGTTTTGGACAATACAACTATGTCAGATCAAAAGGCCATTGAAAAATTAATAAACGAAAGGAACATTGCTAGATCTGAAAAAAACTTTAAGAAGGCAGACGAAATACGTCAAAAATTATTGTCGTTGAATATAGAAATTAAAGACGATGGTAATCAAACAACTTGGGAATATAAGCCTAAGTGACTTTTAATTTCAATATTCAAATCTATCTGTATAATAAGCTATATTACGGGGTGTAGCGCAGCTTGGTAGCGCGGCTGGTTTGGGACCAGTAGGTCGTAGGTTCGAATCCTATCACCCCGATATGCGCCTGTAGCTCAGTTGGATTAGAGTGCATCGCTACGAACGATGAGGTCGGAGGTTCGAATCCTTCCAGGCGCGTAATATATGTTAAAATTTTATTATGGTGGGCGTAGCTCAGCGGTAGAGCCCTGGTTTGTGGTACCAGTTGTCGTGGGTTCAAATCCCATCGTCCACCCATAAAATCTTACCGATATGTAGTTCAAAAATATGAAAGAATTAAAAGTAATATTAATAGATGATCAGAAACAAATTTCATCAAATAGTGATACTTTATATATGACTTTCTCAAAATCTTGTTACAAAAGATTAATAAAAGAGCATGCTAATATCGATTATTTTTTTAATTTAGATAACATAATAGATGAAGAAGATGAAATAAAGAATTTAGAGAAATCTCTTTATGAGCAATCTCAAGATAAAGAGAATTTTAAATGGTTATTTTTATCGTTCACATTTATTTATAGAATATTAATACAATATAATGCTATATATAATAGATTCCTGTCGTTAATTAAAAAATATCCAAGTATAAAAACTATAGAAGTAAGCTCTTCTATATCAATACTATTCAAACATGCTATTGAAAATATAGTTAAAAAACATAACTTAAGTTTAAAATATAATGATCAACCAGCGCCAAAATTTAGTTATTCACATAGTCAGTTAATTGCGAGCGACATACCATCAAGTAATTTGCTAGATAACACCAATATTTTTTTAT
>MDTE01169089.1_pt1 | contig 21772 bp, 16 predicted proteins | sample 811231 | NCBI WGS metagenome assembly MDTE01 (sample SAMN05326651, study PRJNA326480) | marine metagenome | isolation source: seawater | place: Indian Ocean: Red Sea | collected 2010 | reverse complement strand
CAGACGTGGTTCTGCGAGGACGTCACGCCACAGGCTGGTAGCGTGTAGAGCAGCCTGACGGACGGTGGCGTCTTCATCTTGCAGTGCTTCACGTACTCCCGCACGCGCCTGGGCTCCAGACATTTGGCACAGGGACCAGACCGCCTGCAGACGTTGAGCCGCATTTCCGGAGTTGCGCAGCGTGGATACGGCCTCTAAGGATCCCGTTTCATGATTTGCCAGCATGCGTCGGGCACGGTTCCGTACAGCAAATCGATTGGCAGCGAGCAAGTCTGATAATTGAGACGCACTTAGCGAGTTCCACTCAATTTGATTGCCGCGCGGATCCGGGATCTGGTGCGAGTTGGTTTTGCGAACGCGATAGATGCCGCCCAGGATGTCTGGTTTGGACAGCTGCGAAGTCGGGCAGCACAATTTGTACCACCCACCAGTGTCAACAACGATTAAGCTGCCATCAGCATCTTCCAGAACATCGGTGGGATGAAAGTCAAGGTTGTCGCTTACCAGGAAATCTTCGACACGTGCAGCAAATGTAGCACCGTTTCTTGAAAGGACATGCCGTGATATTTTGTGCATGTTGAACAGGCATGCCATCACGTTGTGCTGGTAATCGGTGCCTAATTGCGCGGATTCCAGGCGAGCCAGGCCACATGGTGCAGCCGCTCCCAGATGCGACAAGACCGGCATGATTGGGCCGGTGCGGGGATGTCCTTCCAGCACGCCGTGGACTTTCCCATAGATTCCTCCGTACACGGCGTGGATCAGTCCATCTCGCAAACCGTTTCCTGGATGTTGCAGGAACGTCGTCGAGAAAATCCGCTCGCCCCCCTGGGTAAACACGACTTCGACGGGGTTATCCATGCCACCAGTCATCACGGATTCAATTGGGCCCCCACTGGGATGACGTCGGAAAATATGCGCTGCGCGCGTCACCAGTGGGGTGCGCCCTGGCTGTTCATAATGCTGTTCAGCGAATGCCCCTTTGCACCAGTAGATCCAACCGTCCTGGCCCAGGTAAGGGCCATGCAGGTCGTTGGCACAGCCGGTCAGTGTCTTACCGTCAAACCAGATTTCTCGTTTGTCACAAACGCCGTTGTCGTCCGTGTCAGTAAATTTCCAGATTTGTGGTGGCGCGGCGACGTAGAATGATCCGTCGTGCCACAGTGCACCTTCAGGGAACATCAATCCTTCGGCGAACACGGTTCCTTTCTCAAAGGCCCCGTTACCATCCGCGTCTTCCAGACGAACAATTCGATGGGGACGCTTTTCAAGTTGGATCTTGACGTTTTCATTGGAGCCACTGGAATCGGTAACGTAGAGTCTGCCGTGGTCATCGAAGTCGGCTGAAATAGGACGATTGACCAGTGGCGGTCCGGCAATATGTTCGATTTCGTAACCGTCCGGCAACGTAAAGACGTGTCCATTAAGACGAGTTTCGCCACAGTGTCCTCGCAGTGCGCCAGCGGCTAGACACAAAATAAATGTCACTGTTGTGAGCTGCCAGCCTGAGTAACGCGTCTCGATAGCAGATCTGGTCATGAGGGCGGTTCCTGCGAAGGGGCGGTGCCAAGCGGGCGTAGTCTAACATTCCCGGAAATTGGCTGCCAACGTGCTTGAACGTTGCGTTATCTATTCGGGTTTTGCATAGAACGCAACTTTGTCTGGATCCAATTCAATTCCATGCCCTGGACGCTGTGGTGCCCAGGCACACCCCTGCTCTACCCTGATAGGTTCGACTGCCAGTTCATTCCAGATCAGATCCGAGTATTCGAGATACAGGCACTCGGGAAGACTGGCGGCCAGGTGGACTCCGAGTTCCAGTAGCGTGTTGCCTAGTGAGACAGGAACGCCATATTCGCCCGCGAGCATGGCTGCAAAGCGACCTTCGTGGATCGAATTATGGATGTTCAGGACATCGACTGCACCGGAGACCAGCAGTTGTCGCTTACCCGAAATATTCAGGTATTCACCAGTATTGATGCGGGTTGATTCGAGTTCGCTGCAAAGCTTCGCATAGCCGGCGTAGTCTTCACGAGTGATTGGATCCTCGATCCAAAAGATTTCGTGCCCTGCGTTACGGTATGCCTGTAGACGCTGAAGTGTCTCCTTCACTGACCAGGCTTCATTAGCGTCGACCATCAAATGGATGTCGTGTCCCACTACGTCGCGTACCAATTGAAGTCGTTTCAAGTCCCAGGATAGATCCGGATGACCGACTTTGATCTTGAACGCCGAAAATCCGTACTTATTCATCTGCTCCAATTTGGTTCGAAAGTCGTCGTCGTTGAGGTGAAAATCAAGCGTGCTACCGTAGGCCTTGACTTGAGGATCCGTGCCTCCCAGTAACTGGAAAAGCGGGACTTGGGCTTGTTTGCTTGCCAGATCCCAAAGCGCGGTTTCGATGGGGGGCGCGCGAAATCCGCAGCCGACATTGCCACCACGTGGGCGTTGAATTTTCATTGCCAGGTTCAGTGGATCCGCCTGGGCTAAAGAGGGCCAAAGTGCATATTCAAACTGCTCGCGAAGACTTGGCAGGCGAGCGGTTGGTAGTCCTTGCTGGCAATCAAATCCGACACCTTTGATTCCGTCATCGCAAACAAGCTCGATCGCGGTAATCCAGTGATCCGTAAAATGAACTTGTGAGTCTCCGATCGGTTCGCGAAGCGGCAGATGGAGGCGATGTATTTGATAGTCTGTGATTTTCATTACCAATCCTGTGGTACCTGTCTGTCCGAATCAGATGGACGTGTAGCCCGCCGCAGTGACTGATTGGTGATGAGTCGGCCGTCTTTGAGATGTCTTGGACAAGGGCCAGGCAGCCGTTTTCACGGCGCGATGTGCCGCAACTGCAAGCTTTTGCGGCCAGACTGCGAAGATAAATGCACCTCACCCGCGAATTTAACACTGCTCACGCGACAGACCGACTCCAGTCCCTCCTGGCAATAGAAGTATTTTACGGCCAACTCAAAGCGAGATTGACCAGTTTCACGCCGCAGTGGAACACGCAAGTTAAAGCGAGCGTTGTCCGTTTCCAATATTTGCAGTTTGTCGATCAGACTAGCGTCGACAAAGTCTCCTTGCAGAATGGTGTACTGAAGCGGAACGGATGAATTCAACTTGTTTCCGACGGGAAGTTGCAACTGCACATCGATTACGAGCTGTCGTTGCATTGCTTGGATATGGGCAGGTTCAAACTTGATTGTCTTTGATCCGGGAAGCAGGAATGCTGTGGGTGGTTCAGTTGGGTTGGGTGCTGGCAACCTGTCAATCACCAGCGTAGATACCGTCCGGTTGTTCAGGTCGAGTACGCGTATCGAATGGTTGTTTGTATCGGCGACATAGAGCTTCCCGGCGGCGTAGCTGATTCCAGCGGGTTCATCAAAGCGTGGCGGGTTGTCTGTGTTTCCGGGTTGTGGTGTCCCAGCAAGCGTACGAATCACGCGGGATTGCAAGTCGAGCATCTTGATCTTGTTGTTGTACGTGTCTGCGATGAACAACCGTTGGCCGACTGAGACGATACCGAGCGGATGCTGTAGCAAAGCCTGGCTGACGCGGCCATCGCGATCGCCGAATGTAAACAGGCGGTTGTTCGCCAACGCGGATGTTCCTAATACGGTTTGGACATATCGAGTTGCGCCAGTTCGCAGTGGCACAGCACGAATCGAACTGCCTTCGCTGTCAGCGACGTAAAGCCACTTTCCATCTGTCGCCAACCCACTGGGTTGCGCGTAGGACGCATAACCCAGTTGCCCGTAAACAGTTGATTTCAGCCGTCCGTCGACAATGTCTTCAACGCCGTTTCCTGAGAACCACTTTGCGATACCTCCTCGAGTGCTCAGCTTCCAGAGTTGATGTGCTCCCGCCATTGCGATGTAAATGGTCTCTTTATGCAGACATAGATCCCAGGGGCTGTTAAGGTGGCGGCTGCCTGGCCGCGGGCGGACCGAGGCTTGTCGGCCCGTTCCAGACACCGTGGACACCTTTCGGCTATCTAGGTCCACTTTGCGAATCAAGTGGTTTTCGGTGTCGGCGACGTATAGCGACTGTTTGAACAAAGCGAGCCCTTGCGGATGATTGAAGGAGCATGCTTGATAGCTCCCATCCTGTTTTCCAATCGCGCCACTGCCTACGACGTCAATGAGATTACCGTCAAGGCTGGTGATCACGATGCGGTTATGATTGCTGTCAGAAATAAATAGTCGACGACTGGTTTCATCGGCGAGTACTTTTCCAGGGAACTTCAGAGGTGTCGCTTTCGCGACATGGCTTTCCAGTTCAAAACGCAAGGGTGTTTCGTCCAGTTGCCTCATTTTTCGATAGCCAGCCAGTCGATTACGCAGGAATCGGTCGAGTGCTGGAAAACGAATCTCTCCTTCGTGTCGGGCCAGGAGTCGGCCAGTGGGGTCGATGATGCAGAGCGTGGGCCACATGCGGACGTTGTAGCGTCGCCAGATCAGGTGGTTGGGGTCATTCAATACAGGGTGCTCGATTTCATGGCGTAATACTGCTTCACGAATATTGTCCGCGTTGTGTTCTGTGGCAAACTTACCTGAGTGAACACCGATCACGACCACGTTGTTGGGATAGGCTCGCTCCAGTTTCTTGAGTTCTGGAAGGATATGCATGCAGTTCGAACAGCAGTACGTCCAGAAATCCAGAATGACGATTTTTCCACGCAAATTCGCTAGTTGAAGAGGGCCCGCAGAGTTGATCCACTCTCCTGCGCCGGTCAGTGATGGCGCAGCTCGCAGCGGCTTGACGAGTTGTGGTTCCCCACGCTGGGCGGGCGCTGGGCGAGGAAGAATGAGAATGCAACTGATCAGAGCGTACATGAGAGTCATGTACCACCGGGATTGTGTATTCATGCGAGATCTCCAGATTCACATTCTTGCACACGGACTCAGAACGACTCGGAAAGGCGGTATGCCAGCGTATTTTGCTAGGGCAGTACTCTTTGTTTACCTCGTCCAGACGGTGGTCGGCAATAGGCGTTCACCGGATTGATTGGCCGATTTACATGGAAGCTGTAATCTACCTGCACAGAGAATCGTTTGTGCCAAAACGTGCGGCGGGAAATTCTGTTTCTTGAGGACGTCGCGGATTTTCCGGACTTGATTCGCCACGATTTAATCGTCCAGGTCAGGCGTCCTGCAGTGCGTCTTGGAGGAAAGGGTTATGCATCGCTGTACGTTTGTTGGATTGGTTTTCCTGAATACCGGTTGCCAGTTTGCGCCGGTGCATGCGGAAGGGCCATGTGAAAAAACTGCCACAACATTCGAACAGTCTACGACGATTGTTCGCTTTGACTCTCGCGGGGTCCACTGTTGATATCCGTACCTGGTTCTGGCTTCAGGGAAAATGGGGTATTGGTTGTACGTTGTTGTGGTACACCAGGTTGTGGTACACCAGCGTTTACAACATTCTCGTGCGGACTCAATACGACATGTGCGGCGACGTGCAGCAGCTACTCGGCCGTCGCACGCACATGGCCAACGCGATTGAAGAACTCATTCGGAAACACACTCGCAGCGCTAAGGCCTGATACTGGCACCGTGGAATCGCTGAGGCCGGCAGGCTTCTAACCGCTGCGTGAAGGTGGCCTGTTCTTGGCCTATTGGACGTCCGTCCATTGACGGGACTGGGCACTACTTAACACTGCGTCACAGACTTTCTGGGTTTCCAGTGCATCTCGAAAAGATGGAGTTGCCGGATTGCCCGCAGCGTAGTCTTGCAGGAAATCCGCGACCTGGTGCACAAACGTGTGTTCATATCCAATCTGTAACCCAGGTACCCACCATCGATCCATGTAAGGATGTTCGCCATCAGTGACGTGGATTGAACGCCAGCCCCGAACGGTTCCTTCATCCTGATGGTCAAATAAGTCTAGTCGGTGCAGATCATGAAGGTCCCATTTGAGTGACGCGTGCTCGCCGTTGATTTCCAGAGTGTACAACGCTTTGTGCCCACGCGCGTAACGCGTGGATTCAAACAGCCCCAGAGATTCATTCTTGAAGTGGCACATGAAAGTGCACGCGTCATCGATGCCAACCGGCTCTACTTTGCCAGTCAGGTTGTGCATCCGTTCCTTGACGAAAGTCTCTGTCATGGCATTGACGTCAGCGATTCCGCCATTGAGCCAAATTGCGGTGTCAATGCAATGCGCCAGGAGGTCGCCCGTTACGCCACTGCCAGCCGCTGCCACGTCGAGCCGCCAAAGCGCGTTGCCACCCTGCGGGAGTTCTTCTGAAATAGTCCAGTCTTGTAGAAAGTTGGCTCTGTAATGGAAGATTTTTCCGAGCTTTCCTTCGTCAATGAGTTTCTTGGCAAAGGTGACGGCTGGCACACGGCGATAGTTGTACCAGACCATGTTAGCGATACCTGCCCGCTCGACCGCTTGGCACATCTCCTCGCCCTCAACGGTGTTCATGGCCAGCGGTTTTTCACAGAGTATGATCTTGCCTGCGTCGGCCGCGGCCAGGGCAATTTCTTTATGCAGGTTGTTAGGGACGCAAATGTCAACGGCGTCTATATCATCGCGTTCGAGTAGCCGTCGCCAATCCGTTTCGACGCTTTCGTATCCCCAGGTATCCGCGAAGTCTTGCGCATTCTCGGCGGTTCTGGCACAGATAGCCTTTAGTTGGACATCAAAGTCGAGGTCAAAAAAGTTGCCGACTTTTCGGTACGCATTCGAATGCGCTTTGCCCATGAAACCGTAACCGATCATGCCAATTCGAAATGGCTTTGCCATGTCGTTCGTGCTCCTGTCATTAACGACGTGCGATGTTGCGAATTTGTCTCTTGACCGTTGAGGATTTCCGTCAGGAAGGCTCGATGGCGTTGTCCGCTGCTAGTTCCAGCCGTGCGCATTGCGCACTTGAATCATCGCGTCGAGAATCGTATTCCAGGTATCCGGCGTTTCCAGGACATCATTGGGAAACATGCAGCCATCCCAGCAAATATGGTGGATGCCACGGTCGGCCGCATTATCCAGCCAGTAACCGGCAGTAGCGGTGATGTCGAGTTTGCCATTCGGGTCGTTTGCCAGACAGTGCCTTCCTGTTTTGTCATGTGAACCTGCGCCGTGTACAGTGCCGTCGTTTTGGGCGACATGGAAGTCGATCGTCCACGGGCGTAGTTTGTCAGTCAATTCGGTATAAGCTGCAGCAAACTCGTCTGGTGAATACCCCTCCTGCAGTAACGCATGCTCGGGAGCGTTGTATCCCATCAAATACAGGTAGGTGTGCGCCTGATCTGCCTGGAATCCGAAGCTCTCTGGCATGCCTACGCCTTCAAGCGTGTCCAGCATATCTTTCCAGCTGTGCATTCCAGCCCAGCAGATTTCACCTTCTGCGGCGAGGCGTTCGCCATGATCTGCGGCGATTTGGGTAGCCTTGCGGAACGTATCTACGATTCTCGCGGTGCCGGCAGTTGGGTCCTCTCGCCATTTGTCGACTCCAAATTCGGCAGAGTCCAGGCGAATTACTCCACCCTTGCGAATCCCGATGTCGTTGAACACCTTGGCGATACGGCAGGCTTTGTGAATCGCGGTGAGGAATTTTTCCTGCTGCTCGTCATCACCCATGGCGGAGTCGCCGACCGTTCCAGGCCAAATCGGAGCGACCAGTGATCCGATGACCAGATTATGACTGGCAATTAAGTCGGCAATGCGTTTGAGTTCATCTTCGCTGGCGTCGGGATCGGTGTGGGGGTGAAATAAGAAGTAGTCGACGCCTTCAAATTTCTGTCCATCGACTTCCGCAGCTGCAGTTAAATCCAGCATTCGTTCCAGGCTGATCGGTGGTTCCTGGCCTTCCTCCTCACCTTTTCCAACAAGGCCGGGCCACATTGCGTTGTGCAATTTCGGGTACGTGAATTGGGTAGATGTATCGCTCATCGGTCAAATTCCTTCATTGAATGTGGGCAACACCAATGGTCGCATGCGGCGACCCTCCTTCGCTGCGTCTGCTTGGTCTAACGGGTTAAAGAGGATCGTTTCGAAGCCACACGGCGCGTTGTCTTGTCGAACCGGATTGGCGAGACGATGGAAAGGTTTCTAATGCTGTCTTGAGACGCTGCATGTTTTATTCGCTTTCCCGGACGCTCGCAAGTAATACAGCAAGCACTGGTATGGCCTTAAGCCATAGCGGCCGGACGCCAAAGAGCGTAAATTGATACGTCAATCTTAAAGTGAATTTGTTTTGAATCATGGTCTTGCTGGAGTCCCCTTGAGATGGCCAAGAAAACCTGGACGATCACGGAACTCGCGAGTCGCACACACCTGGAGAGTTTGGCCATTGACCTGGCGGAACTGGGAGCGGCATTCGAGGGTTGCTCAGTTCGCAAGCAGACGTTGCGAGGAGGGCTTGCTGATGGTGTCGACGTAATTCGTGTGGACAACGGGGCATTTCGGTTTGACGTTTTGCCGACACGTGGCATGAGCATCTGGAAAGCGTGGGCCGGCGATTTGGAGATTGGCTGGAAGTCACCGAATCACGGGCCTGTCCATCCTAAGTTCGTCGATCTTGGAGAACCTGGCGGCCTGGGCTGGTTGGATGGATTTGATGAGTTGCTTGTGCGCTGTGGCTTGGAGAGCAACGGAGCGCCTGAATTTGACGAGAATAACAAGCTGGCGTATCCGTTGCATGGGAGAGTGGCCAACAAGCCCGCACACCATGTTGTCGTTTCTGCGGATGGAGAAACGGGAGAAATCCAAGTCACTGGCGTTGTCGAAGAAACGCGATTTCATTTCTTCAAAGTTCGCATGACAAGTACGATTTCAACCCGTCCCGGGCAAACGAGTTTCCATATCCGTGATGAAATCGAAAACATCTCGGCAAGTCCGACCGAAGTGCAAATGCTTTATCACGTGAATTTTGGAACGCCACTACTCGACGCTGGATCGCAGTTTGTTGCGCCACTCAAGACGGTTGTGCCACGCAACGACCATGCCGCCAGCGGTATCGGTGGTTGGCAGAACTACGGAGCGCCTGAGCCAGGATATGAAGAGCAGGTCTATTTTATGGAGCTGCTGGCCGATGATGCCGGAAACACCAGAGCGATGTTGAAAAATGCCCACGGGACGGCGTCTGTGAGTATGGCTTTTAACAAACGTTTACTGCCCTGTTACACGGTCTGGAAAAACACAACGGCAACCGAAGATGGGTACGTGACGGGTTTGGAACCGGGCACAAATTTCCCTAATCCACGTACTTATGAAGGCGAGCAAGCACGTGTCGTCAAGTTAACTGGAGGTGGCCGGACGACATTCGATTTCAGCCTCTATGCCCAAGTCACCGCAGCCGAAGTTGCCAAAGAAGAAGCGGCGATTGCTGCGTTACAAGGTGACATCAGGCCACGGGTATTCGACACGCCCCAGAAGCGCTGGTGCGCACCAGCTTGAGCTGGTCGCAACCTTATTGTTCTTGGGTTTTACCGAGTTGCTTGTGCTTTAGGTGATCGAGATAGGCTCGATATGCAAAATTGAGGTCTCGGCGCGGCTCGTTCTTCGGCTGAGCGTGTAGGAAGATGCCGAAACGGAGCTTCAGGGAAGCTCCGCGGGCAACAGTTACCTTGCTCTTTTCTCCACGGGTGAAGGCGTTGCGGCCAAATGGATTGGCCGCGCAAAAACCGTAATCACGGGCGTGGAACCAGCAGCGACGGAAATTCGCCGGGTCAGGCATCAGAGTCATGCCGATCCGATGGTTGTCGACAAGGCCGCTGTAGTCGCACCAGGCCGACATCTTGCCCCACACCTGTTTTTCGTTGGTCCGGCCGTCGCGGTTTCGGATTTGCCCACCTTGCGTGACGGCGATTGGCGTGGTGACGCGAATGCCCAGTCCCATTTCCTCTTGGTCACCGAATGTAAAATCGTCCGTGGAGGACGAAAAAGTACTGTCCCAATGCAGCAGGAATCCGGCAGGCATCTGCGATGAACCGTCCGAGTGCAGTGCCTGAAAGGTGTACTCCGCCACTTCAGTACACACGACTTTTTTCCCAGCCTCGTTCCAGTACTGATTGCGTACGGAGAACGAGGCGTGTCCAGATTTGTTCGCGGGCAAGTGAATGAACTCTGCGTGTTTGACGCGTGCTTTCAAACGCCAGTAATCTTGTCCGTTAATATCTCCGAATGCCATCCAGATACCGGGATGAAAAGTTGCGTGATCTGTTGCATCCTGGCCAGGTCGTGGGGGATGGTGACGCGTGACCTGTTTTCCATTTGGGGCAAAGACGTGGGCAAAATACGGCCGCGGTGTCTTACTGTCCCGGAAAACATATGTCGCCAAGGGTTGCTGCTCGTATTTTATAACGACCCGATCATCTCGCAGCTGGAATCGAATCCGATCAGTTGCAACAGCCTTGCCGGTGCTACTCCCGTTGGCTAATGCCAGGCTGATGCCAATGATGACGAGCACGCAGGTGGGTACACGTAGCGGATTCCATGTGTTTCGGATTGCTCCCATGTGGCGTTCTCGTTCACTGATCTTATGGCAGCCTGGTCGCGTTGTTCTTGGTATGTATCGCCTGATTAACTTGGGGTGATTGGTGCTCGAAAGAAGAAATGACATGTTCTTGGTTTCATTGTGGGGAGATGGGCGGGAGAGGTAGTTGTGCTGCTGCGGTGCCGTTTGCTTCAATCAGGTCAACGTATGAGCCTTGTATCAGATCTGCGTCTGCAATCGACAGGGTCTGTCGCAGGGCTGCAATTTGACGATGTCCAGTAACGGGGTCCATCTCCGGATCTAACACAGCTTCGAATTCCAGGAAATCTCCCAGGTGTGCGACGGTATCCAGATGGACTCTGACATTGTCGCAGAGATAGATTTCACGATGCTTGTCAACTCGGCAGCGAACACCGAACGCTCCGGTCAAGGCGGATTGGACGCCTTCTGGATCATCGATGCGAGCAATTACATAATGGCTGGTTTTCGATGTTGAACTGTCCGGTCGGGAATACCAAATCAGTTGAGTGGCTTGTTTGTTGATTGTACGCAACTTGAGCCGCCCTTGCGGTGCGCAAAAATAGATATCCACCTGGTGTTGATCATCGAGACGAGTCGTCGCGAGAGGTTGCACGAGCGAGCGGGTAGTTTCCAGTGAAGGCAGTTTTGCTTTGAGTTCTACATTGCGGCGGGCAGGTGAGCTTCCCAATTGGATGGTCATCTCAAGAGTATAGCAGTGGCCGTATGTTTGGATATGTGGATTTGGAAATGCGGTAGCAGTGAAGTGGTAGCAATGAAGACGGGCATTTGCAAACCGCGAATCGGAATTGTTTTGGATGAACGCAGGATTTGAATTTGTATTGGTTTCATGGGCAGCAATAGAATGAAGTGTGTGGGGCACACATTGGGATTCCGGTTATGTACGTTCAATCAATTCAACCGCGGCGCGGTCACAAGTTGGATTTGAGTTCCGTCGTGGCAGTCAGCGGCGGCGCTGCTGGGCTCGAGTCGGAACTGTTGCGCGATGTATTGCTTTTGCTGCGACCTCAGTCTCGAGAGCACCCACTCGAGACTGAGGGCACGGCAGCTATGCGTGTTCTGGAAGACGCCGAGTTTGTTCCCCAGTTGACGCCTGAACGACTATTGGACAGCCTGGGGACATTGCCGCCTGACCCCTCTGTCGAGTTGTATTTGAATGGGCTTGGTCCAGATCTGCGAGAAAAATGTGAAGTGGTGCTTTCCGCCGATGATTGGGCGGTGTTGCACCGGCCAGTTGTGACTGCTCGCGGGTTAGCGGACACAACGTTGCTGGATTTGTTTGCGCTGAAAATCACGCATGTTGCCAGAGGCGATGCCCCGGAAATCGTGGCTGCGACTTCGGCTTGCAGCCCAATCGACCATCCCAGTAATCCCCTGCAGTTGTTGCAGCAAGTAGACGATGTGACGCGGCGTGCTTGGGAAAAGGGGTTTGCTGAGGTACTGCCCGGGAATACCGTGACTCTCGACGATTCGCCACGAGTCACGCTAACCGTTCGTGTGGGAGCCGAGTTTCCCGAATTGTCGCTGGAACCGGTTGAACGGGTCCGTCAGTTGGCCGAGTTTCCCGCGATTGAGGAGTTGGGGGCTGGTTGCCAGCAGGTGGCTGCAGTCTGCTTGAGTTTGGTTCTATCTCCCGGGCGTTTGGTGTTGCTGGACGAACCGGCGCTACACTTGAACGCAGCGGAAGCATGGCGCTTGGGGTCTTGGGTCAGTCGGTATGCGCGGATTGGAAACAACCAACTCATTATCGCGAATAACAACCCATCGTTTTTGAGTGGACTACTAGCAAATGACGGTGCCGTCACACTGCTTGAAGCATCCGCGCATCGTCCCAGCGAACCGCTGAAAGCAGTGGCTGCGGTTGAATCGCAGCGAATGGCCGAATCCGCATTGATGTCGAGTCAATCCATGATTGGCTGCCTGTTTTCTCGGCGTGTCATCATTGCTGGGACAACGGAAGAGAAGGCGATTTACGAGCGCGTAGCGCAGCGGCAGTTTGAGCGCTACGATGTGACGTTCACGCACTCGCAGAGTCCCCAGAATTTGCCCATCGTCATGCGAGAATTAGTGGCTGCCAGGATTCCTGTATGCGCGATCGCGGAGTTGGAGGTGCTGGGTGCACAGGATCGTTTTGTCGAGTTAGTTGAAGCTGCCTCGACTGCCGCTATGGAGCCGACATGGTTGGGAACCTGTGACCGCTTCACCCGGATGTTCGACGGTCCGGGATTGAAGACGCCGACAGGTGCCAGTATTCGACAGATGGAAAGCGAATTGTTGAAGATGTCCACAGGCGAATTCCACGTCGCGGAGAGTGACGACATGCTTTCTGACGAATCTGTAAATTATGCTCAGCAAAGACAGCAGCAGATCCGAGAAGTTGGGTTAGACGCGATTGATGACGGTCTTCGTCCATGGGTCGAGCAGTTGATGGATGAGTTGCGACCGCTGGGAATCTTCATTGTTGGGAATGGGTGTCTGGAGAGCTGGATGCAATTTGGAACACCACTTTCCCGAGCCGATTGGTTTTTCAATGCCCTGCAGGAGATTGACCGGGGGGAGTGTCCCGTTCCTCTGGAGACTTTCGTAGGTGCAATGCTGGACCATCTTGACGTCGCGGAGATCGATGCTTGAGTGCGGGGTTTGCTCTGTTTCCAAGTGGACGTTGGCCGCGAGAGCAGAGGCCCTGCTGCCAGAGATGGGCGTTCTCAGGCAGCGTACCCTGTTTCCTGGTGGTGCCATCGGTACGGCCTGCAAAATCACCTCAGCGAGTTTGATGTGAGTCGCTTCCTCGCGTTATGATGTTTGTTGAGCATTTGTGGGCCATCTATGACGTCTGGATTTATTGCTGGATCGTACTGGACAAACCCGCTTGTCTCGTTCCCTTTTGTTCGCACCGACTCCTGGGAGGTTCGGGTATGAGTCTTCGTCACGTCAGCTGTCAGATTGCCCTCATCTTTGGTTGCCTGGTGATCACCTCGACGGTTTGGAGCCAGGAAGTACAGCGCGGGCGCGATCGCAAGGGGCCACCGCCGCTGAAGTTTTACCAAGGTCGCAAGATCGCGCAGACGATGCACTACAGCGGAGCGGAGTGGTTGATTCGTAATGAACGTGAACGTGAAGAACGTTGCACGTTGATGTGGGCGAACCTGGGTGTGAAGCCTGGCATGACGGTATGCGATATGGGATGCGGCAACGGGTTTCACGCGCTTCGTCTAGCCCGGATGGTCGGGAAGTCCGGGGCAGTACTAGGTGTGGACATCCAGCCCGAAATGCTGAAATTACTACAGAAACGTGCTGCCAAAGCTCGTATTCGGAACGTACAGCCTGTACTTGGCACGCTATCTGACCCCAAGTTGCCTGAAGGTAAACTTGACTTGATTCTCTGTGTCGATGTGTACCACGAGTTTTCCCATCCTGAGCATATGTTGTCGGCGATGCGCAAATCGTTAACGCCTCGTGGTGTGGTTGTCCTTGTCGAGTACCGTGCAGAGGACCCCCAGGTACCAATCAAACCGCTTCACAAAATGAGCAAACGGCAGATCATGAAAGAGCTGCCTCGCAATGGCTTCAAGTTGGTAAAGCAATTCGACAAGCTCCCTTGGCAGCACATGATGTTTTTTGGGCGCGACCCCGAGTTTGATGCCGCCAAATCAGATAACACTGACACGAGTGGCGATTAGTGGACTCGGCAGATTTCAGGAACCTGCTGTGTAGCGTGAGGCCATTGGAAGTGTTGCGGCCGTCAAGGATTCGTGATGTGCCGCTCGCTACTCGCGTTCGCTATTTTTTCCAGAGAAGTAATAGCGAGTAAGCGAAGTCGTTCGCTTTTGCTCCATTGGGAGTGTTGTCGTAGCGGTCGATGATGCCCACCTTGAGTCTCAGGTTCTCAGGTTGGTCGAAGCGAATTTCCCAGGCCAGATCAGCCGTAATGCGGAAGTCCTCGTCCCAGTTGTTCCAGGACGGCAGATAGTCGAATGTGGCCTTTACCTCTTGCTGTTCAGTCAGCTTTCGTTTCCAGTCGGCACCGAAAACTGCTTCTGGGATCCAACGGTTATCAGGGCCACCGAATTCACGGGAAACGCCTGCCCCAAATCGGCCAGTCAGTTTCTTTTCGTCACTGTCAGCAAAGCGATATGCGATACCTGAGTTGATCACCCACCGCAAGTCAAAAGCTTTGAACTCGTCGTACGCAACCTCCTGTTTGGTGAACCAGTTCCAGTGCGAGTGGTTCAGAAATAGATCCTGGCGAGTTTTTAACAGCGCGTAATGTTGGGTTTCCAGGTGATTGGCGGATGCCTTGGCATAGTTGATGTCAATTACTGTTTTGCTGCTGTCAGTTTTTCGTTCGAGTTCGGCGCCGGTCTTTAGAGTCAAGGTGTCCGAGTTACCAGAAGCTGCATTCATGCCCAGCTCGATTGCTGCCCCCCAGGCGCTCGGTTGAATCCAGGAAGAAAGAGTAGTGGGGATGTACCATGCGCTTTCAAACCATACGGTTTCAAGCTGGGCAGTTGCAGGGCTGTTAGAAGCAGGCTGGTCAGATTCAGATGAGGTCGCAGCAGCCTGGTTGTTGTCAGATTGGGGGGGAGTTTTTTCCGGAGCAGATTGTGCGGAGCTGGCGGAAGCAGCTAGCAGAGTCGTAACGACCAGCAAAACAACGATAGACAATACTCTCTGCATTGAATTCCTGAGCTGGTTGGCACCCTGGCTATTGGTGATGCGGCAGAGATGGGCCAAAAAACCAGTGATTTGAGTATCAAATCACTGGTGGCATCGCAAGATCGAATGCACACTCATGCCGCAAATTGCTTTTCGCCGAGTTCCGTGCTGTGCGCCAGGTGTGAGCCAGTCCCAGGGCAGATAAAAGTCCCTGGGCGCATAAAAAACAGGGGCCGCAGCGAGCGGCCCCTGAAACAGCGTATGGCAGTCAATTGGCGAGAGAAGTCAGGAAAAATCAACGATTTCGTCACAGGCTGCGGACGCGGCCAGGATTGGTTCCAGTACTTCCTGCTGCTCCGCTTCCGGAGCCATTGGTTCAGACTCGTCGACAGATCCTGATTCATCCACTGGTTCAGACAGTGTTTCAAGATGGGGCTGGTCTGTCTCATCGTCACGATTGATCGCCGGGATGCCCTCTGCATTGGGTTCCACGGACTCTGTTTCCTGATCGATCCGCGCGTACCCTAGATCTCGCAGCACTTCGAGGATTTCACTACACGTCGGAAACATGCGACCGCTGGCACGCTTGTAAGCGTCCAGAGCATGCATGAACTCGATTTCATCATTGCTGTAGTCTCTTTCGCAGGTTGTGGGGTCAATGTGACGGCGGCGTTGCACTGTACGCCGGTCTCCCTCACGACGGTCACTGGCGACGGTCACTTCTTCTTGACGCCGTTCCTCACCTGATCTTCGTTCACTGTCGATTCGTCGGTCCATCGTGATTTCAGTTTGGGTTGTCACGGTTTCGTGCTCCTCTTACGGAAGTCAGGTAGCCAGGGCAGTCAAAAGACTAGGCAATCACTTGTGCCATAACCGGTACATCGGAAGACTGGGGTGTAAAAAAATACCGATCAGGTAAAATGGGCAATTGTTCTGGATTCGCGGGATTGTATAGATGTTATTGTTCTGGGAAAGATTCCGGTTATAGAGGGATGGGTAGTTTGGGTTGACTTATCGCCCAGCACAAACATACAACATGAATCCATCAATGGACGGTACCGAATGTGCCAGACGGTCACATTTTGCCTGGGAAATGGACTGACGCTATAGCCGATGCGGCGCTAATCGAAATAGTATGGCGGTGTCTTTACTTGTGTTAAACCTTTGGTGTGATTGTTCTTGTGTCGCTTGGTGGTAGAATAATTCACCCCTCAGGCAGGCGCAGCGGATCGCGATCGGTGTATTTGGTCGCGCCTGCGGGTTGCGCGAATTACGCAACCGATTCCAATTGGGGCCACGCAGCAGCAAACAGGAGCTCGAAGGTGGTTCGACTGACGCTTTTCGCAGTCCTGGCGGTTTGTGTTTACCTGGTTGGCGATCAGGTGGCGCTGAGTCAGGTGCCTGCCGCAGCTCCCCACTCTAAACGGCAGGAGGAGCTGCAAAAGCGATTTGAGAAAGAAGTATTGCCTATCTTGCGAGAGGCGTGTTTCGATTGTCATGGTCCGCAGGAGGCGAATGAGGGCATTGCCTTACACAAGTATCCTGATGTGCAATCTGTGACCGCTGACCGCCAAGTCTGGGAACGCATTCTGCGGGCTTTACGGTTTGGCAAAATGCCGCCACAAGGGAGCCCTGCTCTTTCGCAGGAGAAACGGAAGCTGCTGGTCGACTGGATTCGGCCAGTCGTTACCGAGATTAATTGCGATTTGCCACGCCCATTAACTCCCGTCACGATTCGGCGCTTGAACCGCAGTGAATACGACAACACGATTCGCGACTTGTTGGGATTGGATATTCACCCTGCACGTGATTTTCCCTCAGATGATGTTGGTGAAGGGTTTGACAATATTGGTGATGTGCTCTCGCTGCCGCCCTTGCTTTTCGAGAAGTATCTGGATGCAGCGGAGGCGATTGCCTCTGCCGCAATTGTGATCGTGGACCCTGCTTCGGTTCCGCGCCAACGGCGGGCCAAAAAACGTCTGAAGTTTGACGGGGCTACGATGCTGAATAAAGCAGGAATTTACAGCATGTGGTCTGCTGCTAGTGTTGCAGGGACTTTTCAATTCCAGCGCGAGGGAAAATTTGAGTTGCGGGTCGTGGCAGGTGCCGATCAAGCGGGTCCTGAAGTTGCCAAAATGGAACTGGCGCTCGATGGAAAACCTGTCGGAGTTGTCGACGTAAAGGCATCGCGCCGACAGCCAACGCCAGTCGGTTTAATTACTGTCGTAAAGGCTGGTTCGCATCGCTTAAGTGCGCGGTTTATTAACGACTACTATCGCCCGGACGATCCAGATCCCAAGAACCGTGATCGCAATGTTTATGTTACCAGGCTGGAGGTTAATGGTCCTCTGGATGTTCCTGATGCGAAGATACCCGCGGTGCAAAAACAGCTCGTCAAGGCGAAGCCTGACTCGGTTGCTGATGCAGTGGAATTGGCTCAAGGATCGCTGCGGCCACTAATGAGACGCGCTTTTCGGCGTCCTGTGACCGATGCGGAAGTGGCTGCCCTAGCGGGTTTCGTGCAGTTGGCTATGAAACGCGGCGAATCTTATGAACGCGGCATGCAGGTTGCCTTGTCTGCGATGCTGGTATCGCCGCATTTTCTCTTCCGTGTAGAACCTGGTGGAGGTGAGGATGTGCAAGGAGGTGAGCGGAGACTGAGCGACGCACAATTGGCATGTCGGCTGTCTTATTTTCTTTGGTCCAGCATGCCAGATGCGGAGTTGTTTGCGCTAGCGGATGCCAACAAATTGAATTTCCCGGAAGAACTCGACCGTCAGGTTCGACGGATGTTACTGGATCCAAAGGCACAAGCGCTGGCTGAAAATTTTGCTGGGCAATGGCTCAATTTGCGCAACCTTGATGACATTAAACCTGACCCGCAGCAATTCAAGTCATTCAGCGATGAGTTGCGGTCGGATATGAAGCGAGAGACCTTCACTTTTTTCAATGCAGTTGTGGCCGAAGACCGTAGCCTGCTTGATTTTTTGAATGCGGATTTCAGCTTTGTCAACGAGCGTCTGGCGCGTCATTATGGCATCGAAGGCGTTGTTGGAGATGAGTTTCGCCGTATTTCACTGCAGAGTGTCAATCGCGCCGGCATCCTGACCCAGGCGAGTATATTGACGCTGACATCCAACCCGACTCGAACCTCGCCAGTGAAGCGTGGAAAGTGGATCATGGAGAATATCCTGGGAACTCCGCCACCGGATCCACCAGCGGATATTCCAGATCTGGCGGTGACACAAAAAGTTGCTCCTGAGTTGCCTTTAAGGAAGCAATTGGAGATTCATCGCCAAGACGCCAGTTGCGCTGTTTGTCATCGAGAAATGGATACGTTGGGATTAGGATTTGAGAATTTTGACGCGATTGGTCGATGGCGAATCAAGAGCGGCGACCAACCGATTGATCCATCGGGTGTCTTGCCCGATGGCAAGAAATTTGAGAGCCCGTTAGAGCTCGTAGCGATTCTCCGTTCAAGAGGCGATGGATTTGTACGTGCGCTGGCGGAGAAGATGTTGGTTTATGCTCTAGGGCGAGGGCTCACGTTTTATGATCGTTGCGCAATTGATAAGATAGTTGATAGCGTTGTCGAACAGGACTATCGTTTCTCTGTGTTGGTGACGGAGATCGTCAAGAGTGAGCCATTTCGTATGGTGCGTAACGACAGGGACCACGATGCAAACTGATGGTGTGGTAGTTTAGACCTGGCTTTCGCGGCCATTAATTAATGGAGCAGTTGTGATGGCATATTCCCCCTTGGCAAGAAGAACGTTTTTGCGAGGTTTAGGATTGTCTGTAGGGTTGCCGTTGCTGGATGCGATGGGCCCACGAGCCATCTCTGCAGCTCCCCCTGTTGCCCCTCGTCGCGCTGCATGGGTCTTTTTCCCCAATGGCGCCATTATGCAAGATTGGACGCCTGGCGTGGTGCGAGACGTTCCGCCTGAGCCAGCGGCGGGTCCGAGGGCTCAGTTTGAGCTTTCCAAGACTCTACAGGGCCTCTCTGATTTCAGAGACGATCTCATTGTCTTTACAGGGCTGGCACAAGATGAAGGTCGGGCCAAAGGTGACGGTCCTGGTGATCATGCGCGTTGCTGCTCGACGTTCCTGACAGGGGCGCACCCGTTCAAGACGGCAGGTGCGGATATTCGTGTGGGGAAATCTGTGGACCAGGTGGCTGCCGAATTAGTTGGTCATCAGACTCGTTTGCCTTCGCTTGAGTTGGGCATCGACAAAGGGCGCAATGCGGGCAATTGCGACTCCGGTTACAGCTGTGCATATTCGTCCAACATTTCCTGGAAGACTGAAACAACGCCGATGGCCAAGGAGATAAACCCACGTTTGGCTTTTGAGCGTTTGTTTGGTGCCGGCGAGTCGTCGCGTAGTCGAAAACTAAGAGATTACTACCGCAAGAGTATTTTGGATTTTGTTGCCAACGACGCGCGGCAGCTTCAGAGTCGGCTAGGCAAGAACGACCAGCAGAAGATTGCAGAGTATTTTACGAGTGTGCGCGAATTAGAGCAGCGGATTGTACGCGCTGAAAAGGCTAGCGAGGTAGAGCGGCCGGACTTCGATATTCCCACGGGTGTTCCGGGTAGTCTCGAAGAGCATGTGAGACTGATGTACGACATATTAGTTCTGGCTTTTCGTACGGATACTACGCGCATTGCGACGTACATGCTCGGTAACGCAGGAAGTAATCGCCCGTACCCTATGGTTGATGTGAACGATGGGCATCATCATCTGTCTCATCATGGTAATAACGCTGAGAAGATGAAGAAGATCCAGAAGATTGACCGCTATCTGGTCGATCAATTTGCGTACTTCCTTGATAAGCTTCGCTCGGTTGAAGAAGGCGATGGGACACTGCTCGATCATTCGATGATCGTCTACGGTAGCGGTTTAGCGGATGGCAATGGACACCACCATCACAATCTCCCCGTCGTTATGGCAGGCGGTGGCGGCGGGACGGTTACGACGGGGCGGCACCTTTCATATTTGGATTCTTCCAGGGAAATGCCCTTGAACAACCTATTCCTTTCAATGTTGGAGCGCATGGGCGCTTCGGTGGACCGATTGGGTGACAGTGATGGTCGGTTGCCTGACTTGAAAGTCTAGGACGAGACGGTGCACGGGGATTTGAAGACACAGCGTCCGCGGCCTGCCCGGCTGTGAGGCTCGGTTGTACCCGTCGACTAACAACGCAGGTGGTACTTTAAGTCAACGTCAAAAGGGCGACCAGATGAGCGACGAGACATCACCTTCGGAAGATTCACGCCCTGGCCAGACGGTTCAGCAGCAGCACGTGGCAGCGCGTGTGCCAGAAAAAATCAGTCGTGGCGTATTCAGTAATGGTGTTATCGTGATTGCCGGTGGATGTGAATTTGTTTTGGACTTTCTGCAGAATCTGGGGCATCCACCGCAAGTTGCCAGCCGTGTTGTGTTGCCCCATGTTACGATGCCACAGGTGGTTCAGGCGCTGCAACAGAACTTGGATCTGTATCAGCAGAAATTTGGTGCGATCGCTGAAATTCCACGACCGACATCAACTGGTCGCCAGCAGACTCCGCAGGAAATCTATGACGAACTCAAACTCCCTGAAGATCTGTCGATGGGGGTTTATGCCAACGGAGTGATGATTGGGCACACCGCCACTGAGTTCAGATTTGATTTTCTCGTCAACTTGTTTCCACGCCCGGTGGTTTCGGCTCGTATATTTCTGGCGGCCCCACAGGTTCCTCGGTTATTGGATTCGTTAGGACGCAACTGGAGGCAATTTCAAGAACGAGCTCGTCCATCAGAGTTTCCAGGGACGGGACAGGTTAGTACCAATGATGTAGAGAACATGCCGAAGCAAGTCACCGACCCGCCACCTCCCTCGGACGACACGACTGCTGGTCCCTGAGATTGTTTCAAGTGTCTGTTGTTACATTTGATTCTGTTTCTTGTTGGTGAAGGACACAGGGTGACTGCCCTGCACCAGTCTGGCGAGCGGTTGGCGCGAGCTGGTTTCATATGTGTTGCTGTTTCTGAACCTTGGTATCCTCTGGGGGGCTGTTTCTGTTGCAGATGTCGCGAGAATCAGTGAGTTGCCCTTCTTGTCTGGCAATGTTTGTAGTGCCTCCAAGGGCACGCCAGGTGGGATTGGTCCTTTGCCCCCACTGCCAGGGTGTGGTAGCCGCCAGCCAGAACGGAGCCGTAGTCGCTGCGGAGCCCTCACGGCCCACTCGGCCCTATTCTGCGGCGGATCGCTACCGATCACGTCAGAAATTACGGCAGCCTCAACGCCGCGGTGCCGGGTGGGTTATCGCGACCTCGGCCTTCTTGATGCTGGCGTTTGTGGGTTGGTATGTGTGGTCCCGACCTGCTGGCACTGAGGCAGTTGAGGTGTCGGAAGCAAATAAACAGGGTGTAGTTTCGCTTGATGTGGGAAGGGAAAAACAGGCGGTAACGGAGGAGCGGCAAGACGATCTGGGGCAGGATGGTGAACTCAGCCAACTGCTAAGGGATTTGAGCAGTCAAGATGTTCAGGTCCGTCAGCAAGCACTCAATGGTTTATTGCAGTTTCCGGTGCAGGATTCACGTCGCTCGGACGTCACCAATCGAGTGGAAAAGGTGCTGGAGTCTGATGACACGGT
>MDTE01152385.1_pt1 | contig 21777 bp, 21 predicted proteins | sample 811231 | NCBI WGS metagenome assembly MDTE01 (sample SAMN05326651, study PRJNA326480) | marine metagenome | isolation source: seawater | place: Indian Ocean: Red Sea | collected 2010 | reverse complement strand
TTATTAAGGTAATAATGGCAATTAAGGCTTCGGTCATTGGTTCAAATTGGTTAAATCCGGTTCGTTTTAAGTGGGCAAAATTTAGATGATTTAGTATGAAATTTTTACCGATTGTTTTAAAAAATTTTATTACACCAATTTTTCTGCCACGTACATTTTTAAAGGAATTGGGGCAGATGTGTAAATTTATTGAGGTGCTTTATTAATGAATAGCTGCAACATCTCTATATGACAAAAATGATTGTAATCCTGGGTCCTACCGCTACAGGAAAAACCCGATTGGCGGTAACAATAGCCGATTTATTGAATGGTGAAATTATTTCTGCTGATTCCAGGCAGATTTATTGTGGAATGGATATTGGTACGGGGAAGGATTTGGACGAATATTTTATTAATGATCGTGCCATTCCTTATCATCTCATCGATATTCTTAACCCCTCCCTGAACTACAGCGTTTATCAATTTCAACAGGATTTTCATTCTGCCTTTAACTCCATTGCAAAGATTAATAAAATGCCAATTTTATGTGGTGGTACCGGATTGTATATTGAATCTGTGCTATTGGATTATCAAATGCCGGAAGTCGTTCCGGATGATGATTTGAGAAACCGCCTAAAGCAGGAAACCCATTCATCCTTAATTGAAAAGTTGAAAAGCCTTAATCCCCGGCTTCACAATTTAACCGATTTATCAACAAAAAAACGGACGATAAGAGGTATAGAAATTGCTATGGCTGAAAAAATAGAGAAGGGAAAGCAGAGAACGGAAAACGAAAAAAGGGTTAATTATTGTGTAATGGGAATCAATCCGGGACGAGAAATTGTGAAAAAGAGAATTACTGAGCGGCTGAAATTCAGAATGGAAAATGGTATGATAGAGGAAACAGAAAAATTAATCGATGGAGGATTGCCTCTTGAGCGACTGAATTATTTTGGATTGGAATATAAATTTATTGGTAAATATCTTTCGGGTGAATTGAATCAGAATGATATGTTTCAAAAATTAAATTCAGCCATCCATCGTTTTGCAAAGCGTCAAATGACGTTTTTCCGACGGATGGAAAAACGAGGCATAAAAATTAACTGGTTAGAGAATCCGGATTCTCAACAAGCACTTGATATCATCCATCAATATTCAGAATAATATTGATGATCATAATAATGTCCTGGACATTTATCTGCTGATCCTGATTCATGTCCGCTGCCAGATATTCCTCAGGCGTTGGATCATGATTACCTAAAATGATGCCCACTGCCAGCACAATATCCGTCACATTAATGAGTCCGTCTCCGGATATATCGCCAGCCAAAAAGGTTGAGTTTAAATGAATTTCACCGGCAATCGTTTCATGCGGTAAAAACTCAATGTCAAATTGACCAATGTTTACATCACCAAGCATAACATCAAAAATATGAATACCCGCCGGCATACCAATGTGAACCTGACCCTCATTGCCTATGTCAAATGTTCGTCCGTCCAATTGTGAGCTGATTTCAGCATTTCCATTTAAGAGTTCACTGTCTGCATCATAAATGGTTCCTTCAAACCAACCGGCATAAACGGTGGGGAAGTCCAGTATATATAAACCATTCTGCATATCACTGGCATAAACAAAACCGTTTTGAGTATAAGGAAAAGCTCCCCAGCAGCCGTAATACCCGCCATCGTCATTCTGTGGGTAGGTATCGTATCCGGCGACCTCCACAGGATAAGTCGGATCAAAAATGTCCACAATTCGGATTCCCGTTGTATAATGAGAAATATAAACAAGATCACCCATTACATGCACATTATGAGCCAAGCCATTTTCTGCAAGATATTCACCGGCAAGCGTAATGTCATCGTAATCCCGGATATCCCAAACCTTTACGGTTCTGTCTTCAGTTTCCTCAGTAGTGACAAGAAAATTTCCATCTTCCGTTGGCCATGCATTGTGTGCATACCCACCGCTCACCACGGGAATCATAGCCAGCAGGTGAATATTCGTAAAATCAGAAACGTCATAAATGCCAAATTGATAATCCCAGCCTTCTGATACATAGGCAATATCATTGTGAGTATAAATATCATGACAATTCGAAGCCATGTCACCAAATGTGCCAGCATATCCCGGACTCAACGGATCTGAAAGATCCGCAATATGGATTGCATCACCCCAGCCATGTTCAATGTAGGCATAGCCGTCAGCATCTATCCATAGATTATGGGATTGAGACATGCCGGTATAGGTTGTATGCTGCGCTGGTGGATTTTCCGGCAAGGGAGAAAGATCAATTACCTGCATGCCAACATCTCCGCTGTGCATTTCACAAACGGTGTATAGCACATCTCCATAGGTTTTGTAATCTCTGTGGTAATAATAATCTCCACTTGATGGTCCCGGGATTGAAGCTACTTCAATGGGGTATGCCTGATTTGATGAGACATCAAAAATAACGGTTCCGTTTAAATAACCTATGATGGCGTATTCAATGCCGGTTTCATCGGTATAACCCCAAACGTCAGATACACCGTAATTATCCGCACTATTTTGAAAGGTCATCGTGCTCTTTAGCTCCATATTGTAGGAAGCAGCACTCCAAAGTTGTGCGGTTAAGCAAATAAGGGCAGCATATTTCATTCGTTCATCATTTCCCGTACTGCCGGAATAAAAATGTTATCAATCTGGTTTAGTGTTTTTTTCATTTCCGATACTGCCGCCGCTGAACCGCTGTCGTCTCCTTCCAAGTCTGCCGAGTCCAGAAAATAATCCTTTGCATCTACGCAATATTGGCGTGCGGCATTAAAATCTTCATAAACCTGCTTTAATGCAGATTGGTCCCAATTTTCCTTATTAGATTCTTCAACAAATTTGGTGCGTGCAGGCTCAAATGTCTCAACTGCCATTCTCTGATAAAGGACACCAACATTGTAATAGATATCGGGATCTGACGGAAATTCGCGGATAGCTTTCATTGAATATTCGATAGCAGCATTATAATCCCCCATGTCTATGAACACATAAATGAGCTTTCTCAGAATTTTTCCTTTATCTTCAGCTATATTTAGTGCTTTTTCATAATAATTGACAGCTTTATCAAGGTCATTTTTCTTCTGGGCAATATCGCCATTGATCTGAAGTAAAAATATGTCTTTCGGGGCTGATTTAAGTCCATTTGCGGCTGTTTTTTCCGCTTTTTCAATATTATTCTGCTCAAGATAAATTGAAGCAAGTGTGGCATAAGATTTTGATTCATCAGGAAAAACATGAATGGCAAGATTAATTTTTTCGGCGGCTTCTATTAGATTGCCGGCGGTATACAAATCCACTGCCTGATTAAAAATCTTTCCCCACTCTTGTTCGCGGTACAATGCTGCACCTTCTCCAACCGTCATATATATCTTTCTATCAATGACAATAGGCTTTTCAAGTCGAGTTTCCGGATTTCTGCGAACAGCTTCATCAAATTGATCGGTCATTTCTTTCCACCGTTCAGAAGGGAGTAGTATATCGCGAGCATAATAGTACGGTACTAAAGAGTTTTCCGGTTCGATGGTGAGTGCTTGTTTAAAATATTTTTCAGCTTGTTCCAAATTATTTTCGTTTACATACATCATTGCAGACGTAAACTCCGGACTTCTGCAGGCGCTGAAAACCAGCAAACAGCAAAAAAGTGTTAAGATTATATTTTTCATGTTCAAATCTCCTTTAAACTAAAATTTTATTTTCTGACATTAACGATGAAATTTTTTGGCTTCGTAGTGTAATTTCTTCCATCGTGAGCGATTTTAATCCTTCTACACCAAAATCAGATACAGTTACAGATGCAACAGCAGATCCGGTAAGTACAGCCTGCGTCAAATCCTGTTTTTTCCCTGTGCTCAACATCCCTAAAAATCCACCTGCAAAACTGTCTCCTGCACCGGTTGGGTCTTTTACTTCCACACCGGGATATACCGGAACTGAAACACAATCACCATTCTGAAATATTAAGGATCCTTCAGCGCCTTTTTTAATAATGACTGTATCTGGTCCTCTTTCAAGCAAATGTTTACCCGCAAGACTTAAATCGTCTTTTCCTGTCAATTGGACCGCTTCTTCATCATTCAGAAGAAAAGTATTACTTTTGGCAACAACATCATTAAGTTCGGAAAGGGCAGTATCAATCCATAAATTCATTGTATCTGTTACAATCAGCGCATCATCTTTCATTTGATCCAGCACATGTAATTGCAATGAGGGGTGGATATTACCCAAAAACACAAAAGGTGTATCACGGTGATGTTGTTTTATTTGAGGCGTGAATGTTTCAAAAACACCCAATTCTGTAAATAGTGTTTCTCTTGAAGAATAATCGTTTGAATAGCGCCCTCCCCAACGAAAAGTCGTTCCTTGTTCAATCTGAAGATTTTCAGCATTTACGTTTGGTTTATGAAAAAGCGCATGCCCGTCTTCCGGAAAATCGGTGCCGACAACGCCGACAACTCTAACTTCGGTAAATAACGATGCTGCCAATGTGAAATAAGATGCAGAGCCTCCAAGAATATCAAGACGATTGCCTTTGGGTGTTTTTATACTGTCGAGCGCAATTGACCCAACAGCAAGTAATGGATTTGGTGGATTCATTGGGCGCAAAATTAAGGCTTTTTACCCATCTAAAACCACGTTGGTTTCCGTAGATAAAGCGGGCGAAATTATCCTATGGCGCATCTTGAATTCTGTTCTAATTGCGGAAACTTAAATCACCGTGGTCAAATTGATGGTAATCTGAGATATCATTGTACTGTTTGTACCACCATTCATTACGAAAACCCCAAACCCACGGCAACACTGATCTGCCCCAAAGGCGAAGAAATTTTGCTGGTCAAACGAGCTGTTGAGCCCGGAAAAGGATTATGGGGGCTCCCCGGAGGATTTATTGAAATGAATGAAACACCACAAATGGCAGCAGTTCGTGAATTAAAAGAAGAAACAGGGTTAACCGGTGTTGTTGAAAAATTTCTGGGTACATCCAGCCATTTTAACACGATTCATGGTGATGTGCTATTGCTAGGTATGCTGATAAATGTTTCGGATATATCCGGATTACAAGCAGGTGATGACGCAGATGAGGCAGAATGGTTTCCATTGAAATCCTTGCCACCGCTTGCATTTCGCTCACATACCGAAATTGTAAATTTATACTTAGAAAATTTGAGTTTTGCCTGAATTACCCAATAAAAAAATTCTAGTAATTCATGGTCCCACCATGAATCTGATTGGAATCCGCTCTGCACGAGAAGGAACACGAATAACTTTGGATAAAATAGATCGTGCGTTGCGGCAAAAGGCTCGGGAATTTAATGTAACTCTTAAAATTTTGCAAACCCATGATGAAGCCAAAGCTGTAGCATTTTTACTAAGGAACCGAAACAAAGCAATGGGGGTTCTCATTGCGCCTACATCTTGGCATCAAGGCGGTTTTACAATTTCTGATACGCTGCATTTTCTACAATTATCCTATCTAACCATTTCAATTGATAAAACTAAACATTCCCTTTTTGATCTAAACAAAAATGTGTACAACAGCAATCCGATTAGGGCATACACCGAGGCCCTAGAGTCCTTAATTAAGGTTGTATAAAATGATGCTGCCTTACCTTTTCAACAAACTTACTTCTTTGCGAATCTTAAAAAATAATTCAATAATTTTTGCCATTCTGTTGGTCTTTTGAACCCAATTGTCGGTTGCCAGGAAAATATCAGAGCCATCACATATCAAAGTAACGCTGAAGTCCTTTTTCATTTTATCAATCTCAATTAATGCAGGTAAGATATCAGAATTAAGGATTGCTGATGAATATGTTTCATCATCAATGAACATTTCAAAATTTGAATTTTTTATTGGTAATTCTGAGGAAGGTACCTGGTTTTCATATCTTTTGCTGTAATTTCTTTTTGCCATATTGCCCTTAATTGTTGTCAGCAAACTACTGTAGTTGGGGAAAATAACAAATCTTGGCAGATTCAATCCCGCCTCACGGACATAACAAAGAACGGTTGATTGCTGGTCTGATTTATTACCATGACTTATAAAATAAGACATATTGGCAAAAATGAACTTTGGCGATTCGGAGATGGATTCTAATAAATAATCAGACAAAATTATTTTATTGGATTTGTTCCTCAAATAATCAAATCCAACCCAGTTGATGTGGAACAAATTTTCCTTAAGCATTTGAGGAACGAGATCCATGTATTTATCAACATGATCGGATGTAATGATCAATTTCATTTTATATCTATTGGACAATCCTTTTAGAAAGGATGTCTGCTTACGCTTGACATCCTTTAAATACAGGGTGTAAATAAGGACAATCGCTACCGAAAAAAAGATACCAATAAAGACTCCGAAAAACATAAAAACGACACATGCAATAAACATGATGATGAGAATTATCGCTGTTAGACGGCAGTTATGCTGCATTTTTCATACCTCCAATTCATAAAAAGTAAATGTATTTCTATTTTGGAATGAAGCATTAATTTTGACTGTATTTCTGATGCCAATAAATGACTCATGATTGGATTTAAGCAGTTCACATTCATCTGCCTCGATTTTCCAGACCACATCGCTGAAGCTATACGGAAAATCCGCAGAAAAGTAGATCCTGTCATTGCCTGGAAACCAGTAGTAGTTACCCTCGCCGGCTCTTCAGGTTGTGGACATCTATCAGCAGATCAGGATATTTTGAAAACACATGAGGTTCTTGCTGAAATCTGCAGAAAAACGTATTCGTTTGATGCCCAATTTTCAGGAATTGGGAATTTTAAAAATACCGATATTTACTTTTTTGAATTTACAGATGAAACCCCTTTTTTTAACCTGCAGTCTAGGTTGGCGGACAGTAATCTTAAATTCGCAGAAAATCCATATCCGTTTAAACCTCATTGTACGGTACATTTTAAATCAAACATGACAACAGAAAAATTGGCTCATATAAGCAATATTGAAATTCCGGATGAACCATTTACATTTTCTCAGATTTCACTTATATCTGATTATACTCGTATGAGTAGATTCAGTTTGTCTGCGGTCACATCCACAACACATTTTTAAAGGAAAAAAATGAAAAACATATTATCTCTATTTTTTATATTTTCAATCGCTTGTCACAGCGGCTCTGTCTATCCATGGTATAAAGGTAGTCTTGATGAACTGCGCGCCATTACCGGCAGCAAACCAATCATGATGGAATTTTATACCGATAGCTGAAGTTGGTGCGGTCGGCTGGAAGCCGACACATTTCTAGACGCTGAATTTCTAGCATTGGCCGAACGATTCAACAGTATTAAAATTAACTCAGGTGAAAAGAACGGCAGTAAAATTGCTGACCAATATAATGTGGCAGGTGTTCCACATGTCATTTTTACCGATGCAGAAGGCAGTGAGATTGACCGCTTGATAGGCTATTCACCGCCTGAAGAGTATATTCCGATGGTAAAGGATATTCTTAATGGTGTCAATACACTCCCCGCTCTCGAAAAGGAATACACAGAAAAATCGGATGACATAGACGTTTGGGTTAAGCTCGCCAAAAAATACAGCAAAATGGGGCGGAGCGATGATGCAAAAAATCTGTACAATCAATTGATTGCTGCTAATCCGGAAAATAGGGCTGAAGAATTGGAAACTGCGCATTTCTACCTCGCTAAATACGATTGGGAACAGAATGACATTTCCAGTTTGACAAAGTTTATCGCACAATTTTCAAGTTCGACACATATAACCAGCGCATGGCGGCTAATTGCACGCTACCATTCAGCACAGGAAGATACCTCCGCAGAAGTCGAGGCAATGCAGAAAATGGCAGAGTCCGACCCGGAAAATCCCGGCACATTGAATTCATACGCCTGGCGAATGACGGAACTGAAATTGAATCTTGAAGATGCGTTAATCAAAGCCCGTAAAGGTGTGGAACTCTCTGATGACGATGGCAAACCGATGATTTTGGACACAGAAGCGGAAGTTTTATGGCTGATGGGCAAACCTCAGGAAGCTATTGATGTGATCAACCGTGCAATCGAGATGGATCCCGAGGATGACTACTATAAAGAACAACTCGAAAAATTCACGGAAACGCTTCAAGAGAGTTAATCACTCACTAGTCATTGGTCATAACTAACGAGCGAATCGAACGAAGAATCCCCAATCATCAGAGACTTAGGTTAAGACCACAAAGTGGAATTGGCTTAAGTCTCTATTATCTATAGCTCATTGTCTGCCAGTTGTTGAGTCAAGTCCGAACATCTACAATTCTGTTAATTCTTTTTTCTTCCTCTCTCTTCCTCTAATCCCTTATTTTAGCCCCCCTCGAAAAATTCGTTAATACAGGAAGATAGATGGCATCCAATGATTTAACCCAAAAACAGGCAGAACAGCGCTCGGCGCATATTTCAAATGTGAGTTACTCGATAAAGCTACATTTGGAAAAAGCCGAAACATGCTATACCGGTGAAACAACGCTGAGCTTTGATTATACTCCCGGAAACATGGAAGAACTGATGGTGGACTTTATCACCAAGGAGGTTACATCCGTTTCCATCAATGGAAAAGTAATTTCAGATTATCGCAAAGATGAATGCTGGCTGTATATCACTGTTTCCAGCCTGAATAAAGGCATGAATAAAATTGACATTGCCTATCAAAATGACTACGACAAAACCGGCTCAGGCTTTCATCGCTTTGTAGATCCCGAAGATGGGGAAGTTTATATTCATACTGATTTTGAACCCTACGACGCACACAGGCTTTTCCCCTGCTTTGACCAACCTGATTTAAAGGCAACCTATCAACTTACGGTTACCGGTCCAACAGACTGGGAGTTTATCCATAATTCTGATCTTATTCCGGGAAAAAGCAGAATGATAAGCGAAACCATGAAGACAGCTGTATTTAAAAAAACAGCATTATTTTCTACTTACATTTTTGCTCTCGTGGTTGGTCCGCATAAAAAATGGGAAGATCGATATCATAATATTCCACTGCGATTGTATTGTCGTAAGTCATTGGCAAAATATCTGGATCCGAAAAATTTATTTGCCATCACTAAGGAAAGTTTTGATTTCCTGGAAAAATATTTTGACATCCCTTACCCCTATGGGAAATATGATCAGATCTTTGTGCCGGAATTCAATTTTGGAGCGATGGAGAATGTCGCCTGCGTAACTTTTACTGAAAATTATATATTCCGCAGCAAAAAGTTATATAGTGATTATCTCAACAGGTCCAATACTTTCTTTCATGAAATGGTGCACATGTGGTTCGGCAATCTTGTAACCATGAAATGGTGGAATGATTTATGGTTGAACGAAAGTTTTGCAGATTACCTATCCTATTATGCAATGAGTAAGGGCAGCCTTTTCCCTGATTCGCTGGAGCACATGTTCTCACGGAAAGAATGGGCGTATATGCAGGACCAGCTCTCTACTACTCACCCCATTGTAGGAACAGCAGAGGATACAGCTGAAGCATTTTCAAATTTTGATGGCATCAGTTACGCCAAAGGAGCATCCGTTTTAAAACAAATGATGTTTTACATTGGTGAGAATAAATTCCGGGAAGGAATACGCGTTTATCTTAAAAAATACCGTGAAAAAAACACGGTGCTTGAAGATTTTCTATCATGCATGTCTCAAGCCAGTGGTATTGATATTGTGGGTTGGAGCAAACAATGGTTAGAAACAACCGGGGTAAATACGTTCAAACCTGCAATCCATGGAACAGATTGCACCGTAAAACAAATTCCATCTGCAAATAATAATCAGTTGCGTGACCATGCGGTATTATATGAATGTTATGCTGTTGCTAATGGAAAACCACAAAAATCTGAAAACGGGAAAATTTTTATAACCGGTTCAACAACAAAAATTTCTCTGAAATCGGCTGCTGAATTTATTCTTTTAAATGCTGGTGATCATGATTATGCAAAAGTATATTTCCGCGATCAGGATCTAGACTTCATTCAGGAAAATCTGACATCAATAAAAGAACGGTTCACTCGAAGAATTATTTGGGGGAATTTATACCAAATGGTTAGAGACAATGCGTTGTCACCTATTAGATTTCTCGAATTGATTGAATCTCATTCCGGAAATGAACCCGATTCTGCAGTCCTGCAAACACACTTAAATCAAAAAGCGACCATGGTGAAAGCATGGTATCTTACAGATGAAAATCGAAAATTATGGTCTGAAAGATTGTTCAATTTAGCCATAAAAAATCTCGAAAAAGAACAAGATGATCAATTCCAGATGAGTTGGTTTAATCTGCTTCATACCAGCGCTGAATCTGATAATTCAATTGAGTATATGAATAGTATTCTTGATGGGGAAACAGCCTATGCAAATCTTGAAATTGACCAGGAGAAACGTTGGAAAATTGTAACAAAATTATGTTCATTTGATTTCCAGAATGCTGAAGAATTAGTGCAATTGGAATTGAAAAACGACCCTGGTGATCTTGGTGAAAAAAGAGCATTCAGCGCTAAAGCTGCATTTCCTGATCTTAAGGTAAAATCTCTGTATTGGGACATGTTTACTAACGAAAAACAGACTCATTCTACGGATTATATGCGTTATGGTATGGGTGGATTTTTCTGGTACAGTCAGAAGGCATTATTAAATCCATATGTAGACAAATTTTTTCAAGATTTGAAAACCATTTATGAAACTAGAGATATGCATTATTCGTCTGCGTTTGGCTCCGCACTGTTCCCAATGGTTATGGATGTTGAGCAGACGTTAAAGCACACAAAAGACTTTTTGGATAAAAATTCAACCCTACCCAAACTATGCAGAAAGGACCTGATTGAGAATGCCGATCATCTCGAACGAAGGCTCCCAATCCTGCAGAATCAAGGATAGAAATAGTCCGGAATCAGTTTTTCCATTGAAAAATACCTGTTCTATTTAGAAATTTAGACTGGTATTCGAGAGATTTTTTAACCAAAAATGACACAAAAACAGACAAACATTCTCAAGTGTGGTATATTAATTTTAGGGCTTATCCTGTTTCTTTATGCTGTAATTATAGACCGATTTGAGATTTCAATGATTTTCGCATTTTCAGCTATTTTATCCTGGCTGTCAATATCCTATGCTTATGATGAATTTAGGAATTATAAGCAAATTGGCAATGTGTTGATTATTTCCGGTGTAATTATTGGAACTGCCTTGTTTCTGAATTTTGGCGTAGAACAGACCGCAATTCCAAAGGGGGGTTTTGTTTTTAATTCTGACGGAATTTGGAAGTCATTATCCATTGTGTTTTTATTTTTCATAGCGGGCATGCTGTTTCATTATTTAAAAGATATTCTTCCGGAGCAAATAGAACCAAAAGCAGCACCTGAACCCGTCGATCCATTGATTGGAAGCGATTGGGAATTTGCATCTGCTGAAGATTTCAATTCTGATGAATATGAACTGGTCGAAGATTAACTCTCAACCAGCTTGTGCATAACGCCCCACCTCAATCCTTTGTCACTCACATAAATTTTTTTTAATCCAAAAGTTTCACAAATCGTTCTTGTAATAACTGCGCCAGCAGGAATTACTGCTGCTCTTTCCGGATTTAGTCCTTTAATTTTTTTTCGTGTATCCAAATCACAATTTATCAGCAATTTTTCGCATGAATTAATGTCGGTATAGCTTAACATTGATCGATGGATTTTGTCGCTGTTATAGGGTTCTATTCCGTTAATAATTGCACATAGAGTTGTGACTGTGCCTGCTATGCCAATTCCAATATCCGCCTGTGTTGAAATTATTTCAGAAAGTTTTTTAGTAATGTCTGTATGAAGAGCTTTTATTTCATCGTGAACAGGAGGGTCTTTAGAAATAAATTTTTCAGTCCAGGTTACGGTGCCAATTTTAAAACTTTTTTTGTATTGACATGTTTCATTTTCAATAAGGGATATTTCGGTGCTTCCGCCACCAATATCAAACAAAACTGCCTTTAGGTTTGATAAATCAAACTCATTTTTTGTAGCCTCCATAACCAAATCTGCTTCCTCTTCACCAGAAATAATTTTGATGGGAATGTCAAATTTATTTATGAGATTCTCTTTAATTTTTTGACCATTTTCAGCATCTCTGAGAGCGCTTGTTGCTGTACACAATATTTTCCCTACATCATATTCGTTCAATTTTGAATGAACAAACTTAAATCCTTTTTGACAGCGTTTTTCTGCAGACAGCGATATATTGCCAGTTTCTGCAATTCCTTCCCCAAAACGAATAATCTTGGAATGTTCAAAAACCGGAATTAAATTACCCTTTACCTTTTCTGTAATGAGTATATTCAGCGTATTCGTTCCCAAATCAATCGCTGCAAATCTTTGGATAGATTTCTTCAATTACTTTTTCAAAAAACCGTATATATTTCTGACCATATCGTATTTTAATAGAGTTTTGCGTAATTTATTTATTACCAAACCTATCCGAAGTAAATATATACTATTATGATTTTTATATTTTTCCATCAAAATGGAAACAGCACATTTATATTCCTGAGGATTGAGAGATATATGCGAACGGGAAAAATCTGAATAATAATTGACGAGTCCTAAATCAATACCGCTTATCTCATATTTTTGCGCAATTCGAATAAATAGATCATAATCTTGAAGAACTGGCAGAGATTCATCGAATAATCCGATATTATCAAACACAGTTTTTCTTATCAAAGTACAGGATGTTGTTCCAATATAGTTTTTAGCAAATATTGTTTTTTTAAGCTTAAAATAATTCGATTTTTCAAATGAATACCATTCCTTTTTACCGGTAGATTCATTGATAATGTTTTTTCCTGTATAACACAACCCTGAGTCATTTTTTTTCATGAATCCAATTTGCATAGAAATTTTATTGGGCAGCCATTCATCATCATCATCAAGAAAAGCAATAAACTCTCCCCGTGAATTCTTAATACCAATGTTTCGTGCCGCATTTGCGCCTTTTTTGCCACTTGTATGTAAAAGAGTGGCTTTATGCTGATAATTATCCCTTAGCCAACCTTGATCTTGTGGGTCAATGCTGTCATTCACTACAATTAACTCAAGATCAGAATAATCCTGAGCGAGTACACTTCTTATTGCCCTTTGTAATTCCTCTCGTCTGCAAATGGTAGGAATGATGACAGAAACTTCAGGCATCTGTTCCAACCAATTTTAAAAACTTATGTGATTGAAATTCCCAGGTTAATTCATTCTTTTTACCTGCGTAATTTCTATTCTTTGAAAAGATTTTATTTACTGCCTGAACATGGTCATCCTTGTCCTTGGGATTAACAAGTTCACCTAAGTTGTATTGTTGAACAAATTTTTTCATTTCCGGAAGATTACTTGCTATAACAGGAACTCCGCACAAACTGTATTCAAAAATTTTATTTGGAAGTGCTTGATTGTAACTTTTCGTAATTGGTTGAATGATTGCAAATCCAATATCTGCACATTGAGTATAATTCAAAAGTTCGGAATAGGGAATGTTGCCGGTAAAAAAAACTCTTTCCATCATTTTTTTTTCATAGGTGTAGTTTTGAATATCATTTAAAGCTGAACCGCTACCAATAATAACCACAACAGCAGTTGGGAAATAATCGAGCAAATCAATCATTTTTCTAATTCCACGATGGTTATGGATGACTCCCTGATATAAAAAAATTTTCGTATTGGAAGATAAGCCCAATTTATCTCTTAATTGATTTTGTTTATCAGGCATAAGACTATCAGAAGGAAAATTATAGATAATTTCAATATTTATTTTACCAAATCGGTTGACCAAATATTCTTTATCTCCTGGTGCAGTTACAAATGTTAAATCAATTTTTTTAATAAAATATCTTTCGATTGTGCTCCAGTAAAATTGTATAAAGGGCTTATTTTTTAATCCGCCATGTTTTGAGTAAAGCTCGCGCGAATCGAATATTTTTCTGATGATTTTAGATTGTAATGCAACTGCAGGTAGAGAATAAAGATCGCTTGCAATAGCAATGTTAGCTTCCAATGACTTCAATAAATAACTTAGTCCCCGATGCCATAGAAAATATCGTTTAATGCCACTATTTTTTATACCTGTGTAAATTGAGATTAATTTTACATCACTATTGAAATTTGTAGTTTCTTCAGTTTCTTCATGAATAACTGAAACATCATATCCAGCAGTAATTAAAGAATTCGCCATATTAAAACAGCGGGAATCAATATTGTAATTACCGAGAAATGCTATAATAATTTTTTCAGACAAGCGGTGTTTTTCTAATCTTTCGTAAAAAATTTGCTATACGGTAGGAATTTGAATAGTTGAAGGCAGCCAAAAGTCTATACCAAAAATTTTTGAAATCTCGCGGGTGCACACAAAATGCATTGCGATAATTTTCTTCAGCCTTTTGAAAATTGCCTGCTCTTTCAAAGACTCTTCCCACACGCCTGTAATGGTCACCTAATACTTTACGGTTGCAAAGTTTTAAAATATCCTGACAATGTTTTTCGGTGATATACTCCAATGCATTGCCCTCAGCATTCAAATTTGATGATTGGCTTATATTAGAAAAATTCCAAGTAAACCCAATATGTGATGAATATGCCACTTTGGGATTTTTATTAGATAGATTCATAAAAAAATCCCAATCTTCAGAAGGAATTGCTTTTGTATCAAATAATTTTTCGGGTTTTTCAAGCAGCTTTCGTTTAAACATACTACATTGGAAAAAAGGACCTGGCTTTTTGTGTATTGTTTTTTTAAAGTTCTTAGCGAACTCTTCCATTTTATGAATAGTTGATGAATTGCCATTACTTGAAATAATATAATCGGATAATACTATGTCTATATTTTTTTCGGTTTTTATTTTGTTTCTCATTAATTCAATATGATTACGAGTCCAGCTATCATCGTCATCTAAAAAGGTGATAAGTTCGGTTTCCGAAGCATTAATACCATCAATTCTTGAATGACAAACGCCCTGGTTAATTGTCCTTTTAATGATCTTGATTCTATTATCATTAATAGAATTTAATAATTCTATGGTGTGGTCGGTAGAATTGTCATCTATTATTAAAATTTGAAAATTTTTATAGGTTTGATCTAATACTTTTTCAACCGTAACCTTTAACAAATCTGCACGATTATATGTAGGAATTATAATTGAGACATCTTGCATTTAACTAATCTAAATACAATATTTGGTTATGTTCATAACTCTTTTCTGTAGGCTCTGCGTATCATGCCGGTTGCACCGAATTGTTCTTTAAATTTTATTAGAGAGAGATGTGGTGCGAGCAAATGTGTTCCGTCTGATTTTTGAGATACGCCAAAATCTAACCATTTAAAGCCTGATTCTTTTGCCCAGCGAATGGTCTCTGATATTTGAATTAGAGATGGCTGCAAATTTGCAAATTCATGGCGTATCATGTTATAAAAAATTATTGCGACTTTATTATTTGCGGTAAAATTTAATGTGCCACCAATAGGGATATTGTTTTCATACAGCATAAGCAGGTTCAATAAATCTGGGAATCGTTTCTTCAAATCTAACAGCTCATTTAAAGTATGTGTAGGTGTCACCCCATGTTTGGCTTTGTTTTCAACTAAGATAGGATAAAATGATTCATAATCATCGTTCCATTCCAGGCGAAAATTTTCACTTAAATCCAGCTTGTTTAAATATCGTTGTTTTCTAGAGTTTAGACGATCATGCGGGTTTCCACTTAAATCTATAGCACTTGAAATATACATTTCATCTGTTTTGTATTTGTTCCACCGTAAGAGATAATCTAAAGATTCATCAAAAAATTCACCATAAAGTACGGGTGTCTGAACAAGGAATATTTCATTGAATTGATTTTCCTTTAAATACCCTTCAAAAGAAAGGATTATTTGTTGAAAGATTTCAAAAGATGGTTTTTCATAGACCATACCTCCAAAACTTGCCCCGGGGTGGGAGTAATAGATTTTCATTCCATTGGTTATATCCTCAGCAGCTGGAAGAATAGCACATAATTTATTTTTCCAGTAAAATAACAGAGAATGGTCACAAAAAGACCTTTTTTGGTGATAATTCAAAAAATTCCGGTAGTGAAAAAGGGTGCCATTGTTTGAATTTAACACAAAATTATCCCATTCGGATTCCAAATTTTTCTGGTAGCGTTTGATTGTAATACTCATTTATTCTGTAGCAATTCTTGTTGTAAATTAATCTGTTTCCCAACAGTAAATAAATGAGAATGTTTCAATAAATTGTCAATCTGATTTAATAAAAATGAAAGCAAATTAACATCAATGAGTAAAATCAGCACCATAATAGCAAGGCAGATTTTAGATTCACGTGGTAATCCAACTATAGAAGTTGATGTTTTCCTTGAAAGTGGCGCTTTAGGGAGAGCTGCAGTTCCAAGCGGTGCATCAACAGGTGAATATGAAGCACATGAAATGAGAGATGGCAATACGGAATACCTTGGAAAAGGAGTGTTAACTGCGATCGATAACATTCATTCTGTAATCCAGCCGACCCTGAAGGGAATGAAATCCAATGATACACAACGAATTGACCAGACTATGATTGATCTTGATGGATCTGAAAACAAAAGCCGGCTTGGTGCCAATGCAATTCTTGGTGTTTCTCTTGCGTCTGCCCATGCAGCAGCAAATGACAATAAAATTCCATTTTTTGAATTCCTTGGTGAAAATAGCGGAAATCAATTTACTCTTCCTGTTCCAATGATGAATATTCTTAATGGAGGTCAACATGCCGATAACAAGGTAGATATTCAGGAATTTATGGTTTTTCCTTTTGGAGCAGAGTCTTTCAGCCATGCATTGCGTATGGGCACAGAGATCTTTCATCATTTAAAAATGGAATTAAAAAATAGAAATTTGAGTACCACCGTTGGCGACGAAGGTGGGTTTGCGCCGGATTTAAAATCCAATGAAGAAGCCATCCAAATAATTATTAAGGCTGTAACAAACGCTGGATATAGTGCGGGAAATGATGTTTTTTTAGCACTGGATGTGGCAGCGAGTGAGTTGTATAATCGTGAGTCTGGAAAATACTATCTTGAATCAGAAAAGGAGACTTATTCCTCCGACGAAATGATTGCATATTTAACCGAATTGACAAGTCGCTACCCCATTGTTTCAATTGAAGATGGCCTTGACGAAAATGACTGGTCCGGCTGGTCAAAATTGCAAAATACAATTGGGAGTTCCGTCCAAATTGTTGGAGATGATTTAACGGTTACAAATCCTAAAAAACTCAATAAAGCAATAAACGAAAAAGCCATGAATGCAATCTTGGTAAAACTCAATCAGATAGGCACCTTGTCTGAAACACTTCAAACCATTTCAATGGCCAAAAACGTGGGATTTGGTGCAGTTATTTCACATCGTTCAGGCGAAACTGAGGATACAACTATTGCTGATTTGTCTGTTGCTGCAGGAATGGGGCAAATAAAAACCGGGGCATTATCCCGAACGGATAGAACAGCAAAATATAACCAGTTGCTCAGAATTGAAGAACAGTTAGGAGATAATGCTGTTTTTGCCAACAAATCTGTATTGGGTTGTAATTAATTGGCAAGACGAAGACAAAAAAAACAAACATCCCAAAAAACACTATTTATCTGGAGTTGTGTTTTAATTTTTCTGACAATAATGTTGTTTTTTAATGACCTCGGATTAATTCGTATGATTGAACTTAAATCAAAAAGGGATTCTATCCGAGCTGAGATTGAACAGTTAAAAATGGATATCGATCAAAAAGAAGAGGAAAAACATCGCTTAGAAAATGATTTAGAATATATTGAAAAATATGCTCGTGAAAATTTTCGAATGGTAAAGCAAGGTGAAAAAGTATACAGAGTAAGGGATGAGCGCCGTGTAAAATAAATTCTATCATTCAAAATATAAACCATGAAAACCAAACTTAAAATTATTGTCTTATATATCCTCAGTTTACTTGGTTCAAATTCTTACGCAGCGTTTGAATCACCCTATTATTCTGCCCTGCCGGTTTCTATATCTCAACCAGAGTTTAGGGTATTAAATATAAATTTCAATCATTCTCGACTCTATAATCTAAATTACCTAAATAACTCAGGTTTCTCCCTTTATTGGATTCCAAATTATCATGAATTTGCATGCAAATTTTCTTTAACAGGGGACTCTGTATATCAAGAGCAATTTTTCAAATTCATCGCTGGCAAACCTATTACAGCTGATCATAGCATTTTTGCAGGGATAAACTTCAATGCTCTATACATTAAGAATTACGGTTCAGCAAAATTATACAGCGGGGACATCGGGTTTCGTTTCAATCTAAATAACAATTTATGGCTATTGGTATGGTTTAGGAATCTACACAAAGACAATTCCAGCTCAATAATAAATGATGTGCCTCAAATTTTGGTCCTCGATACAAAATATTTAATTAATAAAAAATTGGTTGTTAATTATTCGTTTCAATCTAGTGAAGATAAACCAATTTCAAACGAATTTTCCTGGAAATATTACCCTATCCAATTTTTGGGGCTTTCAGTTGGATATAATACAGGAAATGGCGAAATAAGCACAATAGTTGAGATTGGAAAAAAATTTCTGATAGGAAAATGTAAAATTAATATTCATCCGGATCTTGGACTTTGGTATGACTCTACAATTTCATTATCTTTCTAGGTGTTTAAAAATTATTTCCAAAATTTTATGGGTAAGTTATTTATCATCTAATCCTTTAATTCCAGATGAAAGTAGCGCAAATGAAGCTCGAGATAAATTGGATAGATTATTTTTTGCCGGATCTATCAAATTTCAAATTCAACGCTCAGTTTCCCAATCTTCAAATAAATTCCATACCAAATATTTTTGGGATAAGGGTGGAATTAATGCCGGCATAAGAACAGAGGGGTTCCCTCTTGAATCATCATTAGATCTAACTAGAGCTTATCTGTGGAAGAAACTAAAATGGTTCACCGTTTTTACGGGATCACTAAAAATTGAAACCGGACAAGGGCTTGTGTATGCATCACCTTTTGGAAGAGCTTTCCGCCCATCTGATGGTTTGGGATTAGTACGATCAAAATGGTCCTTTCGTCCAAACCTTTCTTCATCATCAACTCAATCTATTAACGGTGTCTTGGCGGAAGTTAATTTTTCCCATGGTCAAATAGGTTTTTTACAAGATTTGGGTGAAAATGAATCGGTCATATTTTCAAAAATCTCCGCAAATCATCAGCATATAGGAATTATTGGTAATGCTGATAACAAAAAAATTGAGTCCATAATCATTGGAATAAACGGCCTCAACATCAAATTTTCTGGTGAAATCGCAAATGATAACCATGTTTTATCGCTTTCATCTACTTTGGATAGATTTAGCTGGTTGATACAATCTCGATGGTTAACTTCCTCAAGCACATCAATCTATTCGAATCCCTATCAAAAAATAAGCCGGAATATTGGAGAAAAGGGTATTGTGATGGGATTTAGATACAAATCTTCTATTTTTAATGTAGCCGGAGGATTCGATGGATTTCGGCCAAATTCACTTGTAGATGATTCTTTTGCTTTACCACAAAGAATTTGGTCCTTACGTGCGGAAGTTCCTCTTTTTGAATCAAGCCCTGCAATTGAATTTCAGGAGTTCATAGAAATGATTCCACATTTATTAAGTGATAATGGTTTGGAAATACATCTTTATATGCAGGAATTAAAAAGGAAAGCGTCAATACAATTTTCAGTTTCAAATTTTCTTATTATAAAAACTCAAGGAATATTCATTTATAAAGATTTAAAAAAAGTAGAGAGTGGATTTGGTGTATCTCTTCGAACTGGTGAGTATAAAATAAGATTATATTCTACAAAAATTTCAGTTCACATGTTTTCCACAGATTCATGGGATTCTCGGATTTATGATTATGTGCCAGGATTGTCTGGTGAATTCAGATTATTCTCTCTTTACAAAAAAGGTATAATTTTAAATTTGGTGCATAAATTGAAAATATCCGATAATTCGGTATTACAATTTAGAAATTCTGTAAAATATAAATCTGTTTATCAATCTCCCGAAATTCAATTTGGGATACAGTTGAACATTGGATACTGAAATCTATTCTAAATAAATTTTAGCATCTTATGACCAAGTCATTTTACCAAATTGGGTTGCTTTTATTCCTGATTTTTTCAACCTCTTCAGCAAAAACCGAATATTTTTTGCCCGTCCATAGAATTGACAATAATCCCTATGTCCTTTCTGAAGATCTCGAAAAGCTTCCTGAATTATCAATCAATAAAATCAATGATTTTGAAATTAAGATTTCAGTATTTACCTCTAAAATTAGTTTCTATGCCGGTGGATCATTTGTAGAGATTAATAAAAAATTATATCAAATGCCCCTTTGGACTGTAAAGCAAGAAAATAAATTTTACATTCCCTACCATGGTTTTTCCCGAATTACAAAGGAACTGGATTTACTTAGTGTATCGTTAAATCCAGCGGATGATATTGTTTCACTGCAATTTATCAAATACAATATTACAGGCGTTTCTTTTGAAGAAAAAACCAATGGTAGTGTAATTCGTATAAAAACAAATACAGATTTTAATCTAAATGAAATTTCTTCTACAGTCGTAAAGAATCCAGGTGAATGGCTAAGCATGACCATTCCAGGCGGAAGAGTAGATTCTGTAGCATTTGTAAATCAAAAAGTGTTTCCACCTTTTAAAAAAGTTAGATGTACGCAGTTAGATCAAAGCTCGCAAATTTCGTTTCTACTAAATACTGCTGTTGATGATGTTGATATTCATAAGGATGAATCAAGTAATGATATTCTTGTTAACCTCAGGGTCAATCATAGCGAAAACGCAGAAAAAATTAAAGAAATAAGGAAAAAATGGCTTCTAGATACCATAGTCATCGATCCAGGACACGGCGGCAAAGACCCTGGCGCAATTAGTCAGAACGGAACTGATGAAAAAGATATCACTCTTGATATTTCCCTTCGCCTTGGAAAACTATTAGAAAAAAATATGGGATCAAAGGTGATTTATACTCGCAAAACCGATGTGTTTGTTCCATTGTGGAAACGCACAAAAATTGCAAACGAATCAGGTGGGAAAGTATTTATCAGCATTCACGCAAATTCAAATGGAAACAAAAAAGTAAAAGGGTTTGAAACCTACCTTTTACGTCCTGGAAAATCAGAAGATGCTATCTCTGTAAGTCAGAGAGAAAATGCGGTGATTGCTCTTGAGGAGGAAAATCACTCCTATCGTGATTTTTCAACAGAAAATTTAATTCTTGCAACAATGGCACAAAATGTTTTTATGCAAGAAAGCGAATATTTGGCTTATGTGGTTCAACAGGAGCTAGACAAAAAAATAAAATCTAAAAACAGAGGTGTAAAACAGTCTGGATTTCATGTACTTGTAGGCGCGTCCATGCCAAATGTGTTAATAGAAGTTGGGTTTCTCAGCAATTCTTCAGAGGAAAAAAACCTTAAAAAGAAAAGCTATAGGAAGAAAATTGCTGAAGGCATATTTAATGCTTTGGTCATTTTTAAAGATAAGTATGAAAATGGAATCATCCAAAATTAACAATCGTTCTATTGGAATTTTTGACAGCGGACTTGGAGGGTTAACTGTTTTAAGAGAGTTAGAAAATAAACTACCCAATGAATCTTTCATATATTTTGGCGATACAGCCAGAGTCCCATATGGAAATAAAAGTTCTGAAAATGTAAAGAATTATTCACATAGAATCATTAAATTCC
>MDTE01181190.1_pt1 | contig 21779 bp, 19 predicted proteins | sample 811231 | NCBI WGS metagenome assembly MDTE01 (sample SAMN05326651, study PRJNA326480) | marine metagenome | isolation source: seawater | place: Indian Ocean: Red Sea | collected 2010 | reverse complement strand
TGCCGGCCTTAGTTTATCAGCAGCATCAAAATACTTGGCGAAGAAAAATGGTCTAAAGAAAAGCGAAGTTTATAATTTGATTTAAAATTAAAATGAGCTATTAATTAATATGAGCTTATTTATTAAAAAATTATTCTTCACAGTAATTTTCAATTCTTGTTTATTTGTGCTTTTGTTTATTGGTATTCAAAATAGTTCAAACAAAAGCAAAGTAGACTTATTGATAAACGAGACTATTGAACTTCCAATAAGTTTTGTAATCGGTTCTAGTTTTATATTAGGTTCTATTTTAGGGAGCTTTGTTGATTTTAATATTGGTAATAAATAAAAAATAGCTCAAAGTGCGATTAGATTTTCAGGGCAAACTATTCTTGAAATGCCTTTAGCAATAAGACTAGGTGATGCAATTCTAAATACATCAGTGTTTGGGACCTTAAGTACCTTTTGCTCTTTATTACAAGATCTTTTAGCAAGATTTAAATCAAAAAATATTTCTATAACTTTTCTGCTCAAATCATCTTGAGGTAAAAATTGCCATTCCGGAAAATCTTTTAGTAGTTTTATTTCTAATTCAATTTTCTTATCCACAACCATGTAAACAACTTTAGGGAGATTTATCTCGGTGATGGCAACTGAAGATAACTCCTTTCGAGATGAATCATCCATTTCATAATCTATAGGCGCAATTTCAAAGAAAGAATCAATTGGAGAATAGTTTGTAGCAGTTATATTCTCATCTATAACTTTGGAATTAATTGAATCCTTATTATCAAAATTCAATTCTTGTAAATCATTATTTTGATTTTGATTTTTTCTGAATTTTCCTTCATGAGATTTATTTATATTTAAAAAATCCTTATATTTAGAATCTCCAAGACTTTTCTTTAAATTTCTTATGATTGTGGGAACAGTACAATTATACTTTTCTGATAACACATGAATGGATACACCAGATATAAAACTTTTCGCCATTTCTTTTTTTTGACTTTCAGAAACTTTCTTTGGCAAAATTTTATTTTAAGTTTTATTTTATAGTTTATATTAGCTAAAAGTATGTATAGTTAGATTTAAAAATTTTATAATAATACATTATTTATTTAATAATTAATATCTTTATCTACATTATGAATTTATAATGCATTATAAAAATAGTTTTGAAAAAAATAAATCAAAAATTAATTTCTGATTTCAGTGTAATACCAGTAATCCTTTCAGGTGGAAGTGGTTCAAGGCTTTGGCCTTTATCTCGCTCAAGCTATCCTAAACAATACTTAAATCTTGATAAAAGAAATAAATTTTCACTCTTACAAAATACATATTTAAGATTAAAGGGACTTAAAGATTTACAAGATCCCATAATAATCACGAATGAAAAACAGAGATTTATTGTAGCTGAACAAATGAGGGGTATTAATATCAAGCCAAAATCTATTCTTCTTGAACCTATAGGACGAAATACTGGGCCTGCAATAACTTTGGCAGCTTTAAAAGCTCTAGAAGATTATGAGGATCCTTTACTACTTGTCCTTTCATCTGATCATAAAATTGAGGATGAAGAGCAGTTTAGAGAAGTAATTAAAATTGGGATTTCTGAAGCTAACAAGGGCAGACTAGTATCTTTTGGAGTTGTTCCTAATAGGCCAGAAACAGGTTATGGGTATATAGAATGTTTTGAAGAAGTCAGGGTTGAAAATAGACCAAGTAAAATTAAAAATTTCATTGAAAAACCAGATCTTGAATTAGCAACCAAACTTGTAAAAAATAAAAATTACCTTTGGAACAGCGGAATTTTTTTGTTTAAAGCATCAATATTTTTAAATGAACTAAAAAAATTTGAACCCAAAATAATTGAAATATGCAATCAATCTCTTAAAAAAGGTATTAAAGACTTAGATTTTTTTAGAATAAATGAAAAGATTTTCAATGAATGTCCAAATATACCAGTTGATATTGCTTTAATGGAAAAAACTAATTTAGGTAGTGTAGTATCTCTTAATGCTGGTTGGGATGATATTGGGAGTTGGGATTCTGTATGGAAAAATTCCATAAAAGACAAAAATGGAAATGCAATTAAGGGTAAAGTCCTTATTGATGATTCAAAAAATTGTTATTTACGGAGTGAGGAGAGATTAATAGTTGGAATAAACTTAAATAACCTAATAGTAATAGAGACAAATGATGCTATTTTAGTTTCTGATAAAAATGCCACTCAAAAAGTAAAGCAAATTGTCCAGTTAATGAACGAAAAGAATTATGAGGAAGGTAAAAATAATAAAAAAGATTATAGACCTTGGGGAAGCTTCACAAGTATTGAGAAGGGACCTTCATGGCAAGTCAAAAGATTAGAGATAAATCCACAAGCTTCGATTTCTCTCCAAAAACATCATCATAGGTCTGAACATTGGATTATTGTTAAAGGCACAGCAAAAGTCGAGATTAATGGAGAAGTATCATTTCTAGAAAGTAATGAAAGTACATATATTCCCAAAGGGACTATGCATCGACTCTCAAATCCCTCGGATAAAACTCTTGTTTTAATTGAGGTTCAAAGCGGTACATATCTTGGTGAAGATGATATCGTGAGATTTGAGGACGATTATGGACGTAAAAATTATTAATTTAAATGATTGATTATCTTTTAACTATTCAACCACAATTGATAATTATATTTTTTTATGATTTTCTAATTGATAGACCTTACAACTCTGTATTAATATTAAAATATGCTTCCTTAGCTCAGCTGGATAGAGCAACTGCCTTCTAAGCAGTGGGCCGCAGGTTCGAATCCTGCAGGAAGCGTAATATTCGTTAATTAAGTTCAACTAATAGATGTTTTTCAAAATTTAATTTTATTAATTTAAATCCTCAAAAAAAAAAAATTAAGATAATATTAAAATTATAAATAGATATTATCTAACCATATTTTGCTTAATAAAAATAAAAAGAAGAAAAATATCTTAATCGTTGCTAATTGCTGCTGGTATATATACAATTTTAGACTTGATCTTATAAATATCCTAAAACAGTCAAATCAAATAATATTGCTTGCGTCTAGAGATTTATATACTGATTTGTTATACAAAAATATTGATATTTATGAAGAATGGAATCTTAAAAGAGGCTCAATTAATCCTTTAAGAGAATTAAGATCTATATCTCAAGTTATTGAGATCACTAATAAATACCAACCAGATATTATCCACAATTTCACTATAAAGTCTTGTCTATATGGTTCAATAGCAGGCGCTATTACAAAAAAAAATTATATTATAAATCACTTTACAGGCATTGGTCCTTCTTTTTATGGTTATACAAAATCTATAAGAATTATTAATACATTACTAATTCCGATTTATAAAATCCTCTTCAACAAATTAACTACCAAAAATATTTTTCATAACATAAGCGATAAAAAAAAATTTATGTTTTTGAATTTATCAAATAGATATAATTCATATTTAATTGAAGGTTCGGGAGTAGATACAAATAAATTTAAACCAATCAAAATTAAAACAAAGTTTAATAGCCCAATTAAAATACTTTTTCCAGCAAGAATAATAAAAGAAAAGGGCATTAAAGAACTTTTAAAAGCTTGCTCTTTTTTGTGGAAAGAAAAATATTCTTTCTTGTTGGAGATTGCAGGGTCGATTGATGAAGAAAATATTAGCTCCTTATCTAGAGAAGAAATAGAAATTCTTCATCAAAATAAAAATATCAGATTATTAGGTAAGTCAAACAAAATTCTGGAAATATATGAAGATTGTGATTTTGTTATTTTGCCCTCATATAGAGAGGGTTTGTCAATGTCTTTACTTGAAGCTGGATCTATGGGTCTTCCAATAATTACTACTGATGTACCAGGCTGCAGGGAAATAATAGACCATAATATAAACGGAATTTTAATAAAATCAAAATGTGTAGATGAATTAAAAAAAGCTATTATTTTTTATCTAGATAATCCCTCAATAGCAATAGAATATGGAAAGAGACTCAGATCAAAAGTAATCAAAAGATTTAATAAAAGAACTATTAACAATAAAATTATAGAAATATATAATTCTTTTTAGGAATGACATTCTATATTTTTTCTTTTATCTTTCTTTCAATTCCAGCTATTAATGAGATTGAGAATTATCCAAAAATTAAAAGGAACAAAATATTTTATTTAACTCCTTTCCTTCTATTTTTTATTGGATTTAGAGATCAAATAGGATGTGACTGGGCAAGTAATTTGAGAAATTTTAACTTTTATTCATCTATAAATTTTTCTGATTTTTTTTATCAAAATGATTTTCCACTATATTTATTTAAGCAGGAATATGGCTATGCATTTATTAGTAAATTAATTGGTAGTTTCACAAAATCATTCTATATTTATAATCTTTTTCTTTCATGCATATTTACAATTCCATTAATTTACTTTTGTTCCCAATTAAAAAGACCTTTTTTAACTTTGCTCATATCATTTCCTTACTATATAACCATTATTGGTATGGGTCCCCTTAAACAATCACTCGCAATATCATTTCTATTATTAGCTTTCCACGAATTACAATCTAATAACATATTAAAATATTTTTTATTAAATTCTATTTCTATATTATTTCATAGGACTTCCATAATATTTATTGTACTTCCTTTTTTCATCAAGGATAAATTAAGAAATCAAAAAATTATTTCGAATAAATTTTTCTATGTAATTTTAATTATTTTCTTATTAATTTCTATTTTTATTCAAAAGGAATCTTTTTCAACATTAGTTTATGGTTATTTTGTAATAAGACCAAAAGATCCCATTTTAAATACTCTATATCTTTGGACAATTGTTAGTTATCCCTCAATTATTTATCTATTTTTTAAAAATAAATTTAAAAGCATTAATTTAACAAATAATATGTGGGAGATATTATCTATATCTTCAATTTTTATAATCTTAGGTATTTTTATTAATGAGACAATTACATTAAGATTAATTCTTTATTTTTATCCACTGAAATTGTTTTTGATATCAAATATTCCTGATACGAAAATACTTAATATTGGTAAAAAAAATATATGTTATTTGCTTATATTTTCTTCTATTCTTCAACTAACTACTTGGTTAGCATTTGCGAATCACGCTTATTGTTGGGTGCCTTATAAAAATATTATTTTTAATTCTTAGCCTAATGATTCTGCATAGTCTTTAATTGTCATTTTAATACCTTCCTTAAAATTAATACTTGGCCTCCAACCGAGATCTGTTAACAATCGAATATCTAATCTTTTTTTAGATGTTCCATTTGGTTTAGATATATCCCATTTTATTTCTCCCTCATATTTTAATTCTTGAGCTATTAAGAGAGCCAAATCCCTTATAGATATTTCTTCAGATGTCCCAACATTAATATGAATAAAATCAGAATATCCTTTTTTAGTATTAACAATTAATTCTTTATTGACATTCTCTAGGGTAAACAATGCAGCATCACCTAAGTCATCAGAATGTAAAAATTCCCTATAAGGAGATCCATCTCCCCAACAAACGACTTGACTCGAATTATTTTTTTTTGCCTCATAAAATTTTCTAATCAAAGCAGGGAGGACATGAGCGGTTTCTAAATTATAGTTATCACCAGGACCATATAGGTTTGTAGGCATTAGACATATAGCATCAAATCCATATTGTTTATTTAATGCATGACATAATTTTATTCCTGCAATCTTTGCTACGGCATAAAATTCATTAGTCTTTTCAAGATTTCCTTCTAGAAGATATTCTTCCTTAATAGGTTGTTTTGAAAGTTTGGGGTATATACAACTACTTCCTAAAAATAAGAATCTTTTAACTTTATAATTCCAAGCACATTCAATCAAATTATTTTGAATCTTTAAATTTCTAAGAATAAAATCTGCGGGGTAGTTGTAGTTTGCCATTATACCTCCAACTTTTGCTGCAGCTAAAATAATGACATCAGGTTTTTGATTTCTTATCAAGGTATCAACCTGCCTAAAATCTTCAAGGTCTAATTGATCTCTGCCAAAATAAATAATATTTCTATATCCTCTTTTTTTTAAAGCTCTCAAAATAGCACTTCCTGCCATTCCATTATGACCTGCGAGAAATATCTTATCTTCTTTTTTTATTAGAATTTTCAAAATAAATTAAGTAGCATATTTTTCATTTTAATTTCGCCTCATTTCTACATATTCTTAAATCATTATCTACCATTTCATTAATTAATTCCTCAAGGGAAGAAACTGGAGTCCAACCCAAAAGCTTTTTTGCTTTCGTAGAGTCTCCAAGAAGCGTCTCTACTTCTTTTGGTCTGAAATATCTTTTGTCAACTTTCACGACAATTTCTTTAGTATCTGCTCTTCTTCCTTTCTCATTCTCTCCTTCACCCTCCCAAATAATCGCACAATCAGAGGGATTCTTACTCCAACCAAGCTTTTTAGCTGTTAACTCCACAAATGTTTTTATACTTTCCTGTCTACCGGTAGATATGACAAAATCTCTGGGTTCATCTTGCTGTAACATTCTCCATTGCATTTCAACATAGTCTTTTGCATGCCCCCAATCTCTTAATGATTCAAGATTACCTAAATAAAGGCATTTATCTAGACCACAATGAATTCTTGATAATCCTCTTGTTATTTTTCTTGTAACAAATGTCTCTCCTCTTCTAGGGCTTTCATGATTAAAAAGTATTCCATTACAAGCGAATAAACCATAAGATTCTCTGTAATTGACTGTTATCCAGTGGGCATACATTTTGGCTACACCATATGGACTACAAGGATGAAATGGTGTAGCTTCTGTCTGTGGAGATTGACTTACTTTCCCAAATAACTCACTAGTACTAGCCTGATAAATCCTACACTTATCTTTAAGACCTAGTGATCTAACGGCCTCAAGGATTCTCAAAGTTCCTATTGCGTCACAATTAGCTGTATATTCTGGGCTTTCAAAACTTACAGCAACATGGCTTTGCGCTGCTAAATTATAAATTTCATCAGGTTTTATTAATTGTATAATTCTTAAAATACTTGAGCTATCAGTTAGATCACCATAGTGCAATATGAACTTCTGATCTTCTGCATGGGGATCTTCATATAAATGATCAATTCTCGCGGTATTAAAGCTACTAGATCTCCTCTTAATTCCATGAACCTCGTAGCCTTTTTTTAATAAAAATTCAGATAAATAACTACCATCTTGACCAGTAACACCTGTGATCAAAGCTTTTTTAAGATTTGATTCTTTCATAAAATAAAAGATGATATTAAATTACTTTACCTTAAAATATAACTATATATTAATTTAGAGATTTATACATTCATATATTTTTTTAGACCATAATTCATGTCCCTTATTACTAAGATGTACCCCATCTACATATAAATCTGGTGAATAATCATTTTTTAAAAAATTAAATAAATTACATTTTCTATTAATATTTTTACTATTTAAACTCAGTAATAACTCATTATAAATATTTATTTCTTTATTACTATTTACATCTTCAAACCAAACTTTAGGAGGGGTAACTATAACATCTATAGGATATTTAGAATTTTCAATATATAAATTAAGTTCCTTCCAAGCGTGCTTTCTTACCAAAATTGATTTTTTAATTTCATTTTTCTCAAATTCTTCAATATTTTTAATTTTATTTTTAATTTGCAAACTAGGTAAAAAATAATTTAAAAAAATAAATTTAGATACTTCATTAATACCCTTAGGCTGCTTTGGAGAACTAGACCAAAAAGGTGTATCAGTTAGAGATTTTAAATTCCTCCTCTCATCTCCTGGTAATATAACTAATATAAATTTTTCAGGAATAATCTTTGAATAAATATCAAAATTAGAGATGAATCTTCCCATATTCATTGTTCCCCAGGCATTAATGCCATTGTTCAAACAGATATTATTATTACCAATTAATTGACAGTACTTACTAGAAAAGATAACTTGGTCATCAATATAAGATCCTCCATATGTAACACTATCTCCAACGAAAACTATAAATTTAGATTTAGAGGAAATCATTACCCTTGGATTAATTCTAAAACCTTCCTCATTACTTGTTACTTTCGCATTTTTCCTTCTTTTCTTAGATTGATTTGGCTTTAGTCTATAGCCTACAAGTGGATCAGCTTCATATAATAATGGATTCCCTAAACCTAGGTACCTTGCCAAGCACTCCACTAGGAATATGCCAGAAATTATAGAAAATGAAATTAAAGAAAAGCCTAAAAATTTTTCTTTTAAATTCATAAATAAAAATTAAATATTGTTTTTTAAATATAGTTTATTCAATACTTTTATTATTATTGTTTTTTATTTTATTACGAAAATATCAAAATTTTCATAATAAGAAATAAGTATCTAAATTGATAAATATTTATTTTATGACTCTTTTATAAAAACAATCAAGTGTTAAAATTGAGGATCTAAATTGATTTTAATTTTAGAAATAAATGAGGATCATCATAACTGGAATAGCTGGATTTATTGGATACCATTTAGCGAAAAGATGTTTAAAGGATAAATATGAAATACTTGGAATAGATAATATTAATAATTATTATGATGTTAATCTAAAAAAAGCAAGAATTAAAGATCTTGAATTTATTAGTAAACTGATTAATGCAAGATTTGAATTTCATCAAGAAAATATCGAAAATTTTGAAAAGATAGGGGATATGTTTAGAACATTTAAACCAGATTGTGTTATTCATCTAGCTGGTCAAGCAGGAGTAAGATATTCAATTGAAAACCCAATGGCTTATATTAGCTCAAATTTAGTTGGTTTCTCTAATATCATTGAAATCTCCAATCATAGTAAGGTTAATAATTTCATTTATGCAAGTAGTAGTTCTGTTTACGGTGGGAATGAAAATTTACCATTCCTAGAAAATGCAGAAGTAGCTCATCCAGTAAGCCTTTATGCAGCCACTAAAAGATCAAATGAATTAATTGCACACACATATAGTCATCTTTATGGCTTACCTTGCACAGGATTGAGATTCTTCACAGTATATGGACCATGGGGAAGACCAGACATGGCTTTATTTTTATTTACAAAATCAATACTTAATAGAGAACCAATAAAGATATTCAATAATGGTGATATGCTTAGAGATTTTACTTATATTGACGATATTATTGAAAGTATTATGAGGTTAATAAAAAAACCTGCGGAATCTGACAAAGAATTTGATAAAAAAAATCCAAACCCTTCAACCAGTTGGGCTCCTAATAGGATATTTAATATAGGTAATTCAAACCCAACCCAACTTATGGAATATATTACAGAAATTGAAACTTATTTAAATATAGACTCTATTAAAGAGTTTCATCCATTACAACCTGGAGATGTTAAATCAACATCTTCAGATAATACAAAACTTGAAAAATGGATAAATTTCAAACCTAACACTTCTATAAAAGATGGAGTCAGAAAATTTATTGATTGGTATTTAAATTTTTATAGCATTAATATCGATGTTAATTCATAAAGAAATGAATTTAAATTCAGTAGAAAATTGCTCTATAACTATTTTAGGAATAGGATATGTTGGATTACCACTTGCTATTGAATTTGCTAAGAAAAAAATATGCAAAGTTACGGGTAAAGTTTTAGAAAGAGAAGTTATAGGTTTTGATATAAATTCAAAAAGAATTGAAGAACTAAAAAATAATATTGATTCAACTAACCAATTAAATCATGAGGAGATTAAAATTCTAAAAAAAATAAGATTTGTTGAAAATCCCAAAGAAATTATAGATTCTGATGTTTATATAATAACTGTTCCTACTCCAATTAATAATAAAAAAAATCCCAATCTTAAGAACTTAAATAATGCTACAAAAATAATTGCTAAAGCAATCAAAAAAAGAATTAAAAAAACTATTCCTGTAATAATATATGAAAGCACTGTTTTCCCAGGAGCTACTGAAGAAATAAGCGTCCCAATACTAGAAAAAATATCAGGATTGAAATGTAATAAAAATTTTCTAGTCGGATATAGTCCCGAAAGAGTTAATCCTGGTGATTTTGAAAAAAAAATTCCCCAAATAACTAAAGTAACAAGCGGATCTAATGATATTTGCGCTAATTATATTGATGATTTATACAGAACAATAATAACAGCAGGGACATGTAAAGCTTCTAGTATTAAAGTAGCTGAAGCTTCAAAGGTAATTGAAAATACACAAAGAGATTTAAATATAGCTTTAGTAAATGAACTTTCTATTATCTTTAGCAAAATGAATCTAGATACTTTAGAAATAATTGAGGTTGCATCGTCTAAATGGAATTTTCACAAATTTACTCCTGGCTTAGTTGGAGGCCATTGTATCGGAGTAGATCCATATTACTTAAAATGGAAAGCTGAAAATATAGGACATACTCCAGAAGTCCTTATGGCTGGGAGGAAAGTAAATGAAAATATGTACAAATTCATATTAAAAAAAATAATTATTAATTTTAAAAAAAACAAAGTTAATATCAAAAACTCTTCATTATTGGTTTTAGGTTATTCATACAAAGAAAATTGTCCTGACATTAGAAATAGCAAAGTAATTAATTTATGCAAAGAAGGAATAAAAAAGGGTATTTCAATAAAAATTTATGACCCAATCGCTAATAAAAATTACCTAGAAAAAAATATAATTGACAAATCAATTGATGAGTTTCCACATAATAAAAAGTTTGATGCAATTTTGATTGCTGTACCTCATAGTGTATTTAAAAAAATTCCTTTGAGTAAATATAGATCAATTTTGAAAAAGAAAGGATTTATTTTTGATTTGAAAGGAATTTTGAATCCAAGCGAAGAAATTATTAGACCTTAAAAAGAAGATTAAATTCAATAATCCAAAATTAGATTATTTATTGTCTTCAGATAAATTTGATATTGAAATTTTTTTATAAAAATTTCATTACTTAAAACAATTGAATTTCTAATCTCACAACTGTTAAATTCAAGGTCATTAATTACTTTTTTCAAAATTTTATAAATACTTTTACAGTCTGAAGAACAAATATATGGATAATTAGAAGCTAACAAATCAGATATTGCTCCCACATTTGTTGTAATAAATGGCAATCCTATAGCTAAGCATTCTAAAAGAACCATTGGCATTCCTTCGTTTTTACTGGCAGAGATCAAAAAATCATATTTACTTAAAACTTCCAATCTATTTTGATAACTTATTAAACCTTTATATTCAATCTGATTTTTAATCTCTAAAAAAGTCTCAAAACGCATTCCGTAAATATCAATTTTAATTATATTTTTAGAAAACTCTTCATTAATTCTCTTTATGGCATCAATAATTTGATGAATCCCTTTCTGAGACTGTATGTTTCCAAAATAAACAAATTTATATTGAGGTTTTTTAGTTAAATAAAAATTACTTATTCTTTTTTTAAAAATTATTTTACTTTTTTCTGTATCTTTTTTATTTAATGCATTTGGTATTGTAAGAAACTTCTTAGTTGATTTATTTTGAAAAAATTCTCCACTAAACTTATCGGATAAAAATATAATTTTATCTGAAAATATAAATATCAAATCTATTAAGGATCTTCTAAAAATAGAATTAATATAATTAAGATAAAGATCACCTCTATGAATATAGATAATCAATTTTTGACTTTTTAATTTTAGTAAACATGCAATCGTGATTGTTTTCAAAAGACCAAAGTTACTTTGGGATAAAGTTATAAATGATAAATCTTGTTTGTTAGATTTAATGATATTGAACATTACCTTTACAAAATCTTTTATATGAAATCTTCTTTTTATAATTTCATCCAGTTGATTATAATCTTTCGAACGAGGCTCTCTTAATAAAGTAACTTTGCAATCCCGCGAATAAAAAACTTCTTTCAAAAGATTATTTATATAAGCAATTCCTGTAGTACTTTCATCTAAAAACTCACCATAGATAATAATTCTTTTCATCTAATCTAATAATTAATATTGTTGGCAAAGTATTTATTAAACTTTTGTATATTAATAGTATAATTTAAATTGATAAAAATAAATTTTAAATATTATTAAAAAAATTCAAATAATTATATAGATATGAAAGAAAAAGAAAAGATAGAAAAAATAACTTTTTTATTTATAGTTCCAACACTTAACTCATGCAATGAACTACCAAGACTAATTGAATCTATAATGGAACAAGAATATAAAGATTGGAAAATTATATTTGTAGATGGTAAATCTTTAGAAATTCATAAAACTTGGCTTAAAGAGTACTGCAATAAAGACCAAAGATTAATTAATATCGATCAAGAAGAAAATGCAGAAGGAATTTATAATGCCATGAATTTGGGATTAAAATTTGCAAAAAATAATTATTGGACATTTTTTATTGGTTCAGACGACTGGCTTTATTCAAGCAATTCACTAAAAGAGATAGCAAAAAATATAAAAATAAATAAAAAAAATAATTTAAGTCTTGTCATTACAAACGGAAATATTATTAATATTAGATCTAAAAAAATTATTAGAAGAAATAAAGTACCATCATATAATTTAATTAACAGAAAAATTTTTTCTAAATTACTTTTTAGAGGCTATGTTCCTGCACATCAGACAGTATGTTTCTCTTCAAATATTTTAAAAAATATTGAAGAATACTCTGAAGATTTTTTATTAGCCTCTGATCTAGATATGTTTTTAAGATTATCATTTTCAAAAAGTTTAGGTAATATTTTATTTATAAATAAAACTTGTTTTAATATTGGCGCTGGAGGAATAAGCTCTAGGAAAACTTTTAGAAGATTTAAAGAAGTAATTAAAATTTATTTTGATTATTATAAATTAAAATTTATAGTTCCCTTGTTTTTAAGATATTTAAAAAAATTACTATCTAGATTTATAAATTCTATCTGATGAACCCATTAAAATTATCTAGAAATAAATGTGTTTTAGTTACAGGTGGCCTTGGATATATAGGGATTCACACTTCTATAAGTTTAATAGAAAATGGTTATAAATTAATAATTGTAGATTCTTTACAAAATTGCACTTTAGATAATCTTACAAGATTAAAAAAATTAGCCTCTAAAAATAAATCTTTTGATTTTAAGAATTTAGTATTTTATAAAGGAGATGTTAGAGACCAAAAATTACTAAGGAGAGTATTCCAGGATGCAATAAACAATGGGAATAAGATAGATTATGTAATTCATTTTGCTGGTTTAAAATCAATTTCTGAATCAATAATTAAACCTAATCTTTACTTTGATGTAAACGTTAATGGGACTAAAAAGTTGCTAAGTATAATGGAAGAAAATAATTGTAGGAATCTTGTTTTCAGTAGTAGTGCTTCTGTATATAGTAAAGATGAAAAATCCCCTTTAACTGAGAATTCAAAAGTACTACCAGAGAATCCTTATGGAGATACGAAATTAAAAGTCGAAAATATTCTAGAACAAACTTTTCAATCATCAACTGAAAAGTGGCAAATTATTTGTTTAAGGTACTTTAATCCTATTGGAGCACATGAATCAGGATTAATTGGAGAGAATACTGGACAATCTACAAGTAATTTATTCCCTCTACTTTGTGAAGTAGCTGCCAAAAAGAGAAAAATCTTGTTTATATATGGAAGAGATTGGGAAACGCCAGATGGTACTGGCATAAGAGATTATATTCATGTAATGGATTTAGCTGAAGGACATTTAGCAGCAATTAAATATTTCGAAAAAAATAAAACGGAAAAGATTTGTGAAATTCTAAACTTAGGAACAGGTAAAGGAACAAGTGTTTTTGAATTAATAACACTTTTCCAAAAAGTTAATAATATTAAAATTGATTTTATTTTTGCAGATAGAAGGGAAGGAGATAAAGCAATAATCTACGCAAATCCAATAAAAGCCAAAAAAATTCTTAGTTGGAGACCAACTAGAAATTTAAAAAGAATGTGTATAGATGGATGGAATTGGCAACAAAAAATAATGCAAAGTTTCTAAAAAGATAAAGTTTCTAATAAAAAATTATTTTAAGATTTAATTTCAACTGGAATTCATATTTAATTTTTCACCATTTCGATTAAAAAATAAGGACGTTTTAAATAAAAAGATTTTTATTAATTACTTTTTAATTTCATCAACATAGCAGCTAAGTTAATATATTTCTTAGATGTATATTTAATATCATAAGATTTATCAGGTTTTTTATTAGGTTCTATATTCCAAACATCAATTATCCTTTCTTTAAAAAGAAGACTAGGGAAATCTACTTTTTTGGCAAAATTTATTCCTTCTAGGTTATGCGGCAGATCTTTTGGGAATTCATCAACTAAAAATGAACTTTTTTTTGCTATTTCAGGAGTTCCGCCAAAATTTGAACAAATTATTGGAACACCATCAAAAACAGCATTAACAACTATATTTGGACACCAATCATACCTATCAAAATGTATTAATGAAATTGAATTAGAAATAATATATCTTGCTATATATGGATTTATCATTCCCAAATATAATATCCTCCTATTTTTAAACTTCATCTTTTCAGGGACATTAGATAATACAATCAAATTTCCAATCTCAAAGTTATTAAATTCATTTATTACTTCTTGAATTCGCTTCCTTGAGTTATACCTACCAGCAACTACAAAATATTTTTTTTTAAAATAAGTATTTATATTATTCTGAATATTAAGTGATAACTCTGATATTGGTAGATCCTTATTTGCTCCATTAATAATAACTTCACCACTTGGCAAAGAACCATAAATATCCTTGAAACAATTTTTACAAAAAGAGCTTTGATAAATAAGATAAGAACTCCTTTCTATTAATTTAAGAGTATTTTTTTCTATATCTTTTTTTTTATAATTATTATCAGAATCAATGCCAATACCATCTAATCTTAATAAAACCTGCCTCTTAGGTTTGAGGGGAACGTAATGCCAAATTTTAGAATAAAATCCAAAATTTAAAATGTGTACATTAGAACTTAATAAGTTTGGAGTTATCTTTGCTAATTTATTTTCTTCAATCGAAATTAACAATTCACTTAAAAAGTTTTGTGGCCCAGATATACCTTTATTTATAAAAGTTTTACCTTCAATTAATTCAGAAAACTGAGGGAATTGTTTTCTTAATTTTTTTAATTTGTATAATAAATATGTCCTAACATCTGCAGATATAATCATATTAAACTTTATAATTTTAATTATCGTTTCAGGTACTATAAATATACTATCTTCTTAATTTTATTAATAATTAATTTTTCCAACAATTTTTTACATCCTAATATTTATTCATAGGTAAGTTTTTTAGTAGAAAATATATAAATTGACAGAAAAATTTATTGATTTGTCTTATTTAATAATTGTAATGATCTATTTAAATTAGAAATATTACCTTCTTTAATATGAAGTTCTGTCTTAAGGTATTTTAAATAATTATTGATATTATTTGAATTGCCATATTCAATCATAAAATCATCTAATTGTCTTTAATAAAAATTAGTTCTATTAATATCTTCATTAGTCAGATCACAAAAAAAAGTTCTTTCTTATTTTTTCTAAAAAAGTTGGTTGTGGTGCCTCTTTTAACTCTAAATTAAAGATAGAAATAGTAAGTCTCTTTTAAAAAAGGGCTAATTTTATTCTAAAAATTATGTTATTACCAAAGAATATTTTAATAATATTTGAATAAATTAAAAATTCTAAATGGAGCAAAGGGGATTCGAAACCCTGCCCCCTACAGGCCATGCAGATCAACAACCCAGCTATAACTTTTTTTGCATGTACATTCTGCAATTTGCTCGCAAAGATAACAGCATTACCAATTAAAGACAAAATTACCTTTTTTTCTTTAATTAATTTTCAAATTTTATATTTTCAATGAGGTGTTTTTCCTAAACCTTTTGATAAAGTAATATCTAAAGAAGAAATTAGTTTAGATAAGATTTATAAAAAAATTCTAATGAATTATCTAATAAGATTTAAGATTTTTCTTATTATTTAAATTAAATAGTATTGAATTCCTTAGCAATAAAATACCTTATTAGGAGAATTATTCATAAGTTACCTTTTGGTAGAAAATTATTCCAAGTTTTAAAGGCAATTTATCTTCTTAGGATAAGATCTTTTAGGATTTTATTCCTCCACTTAAATAAAAATGATATTTGTATTGATCTAGGAGCAAATATTGGCAATGCATCTTTAGTTATGTGGATTAAAGGAGTAAGTAAAATTTATGCATTAGAGCCTAATCTGGAGGCATTTAATGTTTTAGAAGAAAATATTAAAGGTATAGATAATATATATGCATTAAACATAGGAATATCATCAGAAACTAAAAAAGAAAAATTATACCTTCATAAAGATATAAAAAATAAATCTTCTAGGGATGAAATTTTGAGATTATCTCAAGCATCTTCATTATTATCAGATAAAACAAATATTGGAGATCAATTTTATGAGGTGCAGGCAAAAAGTCTTATTGATTTACTAATTGAATTAGAAGAATCACCAACTATTATAAAATGTGACATTGAAGGAGGAGAATATATTATTTATAAACAACTTATTGAATCTGTGAGGTCATTTGGAATTAGAAAAGTATTTGTAGAATGCCACGCGAAAAAATATCCAGCATATAAAAAACTTCATATGGATTTTATTAATCTAATAAAAGAGAATCATTTAGAAAAAAATATAGATACTACTTGGCATTAATAAAAGCTTATAAAGTAGTATTTTTAAAATATTTTGTCAGTAAAAATATCTATCAATAATTAAATTATGTTCTAAGAATGGCTCGTAGATAAGACATATTAAAACATATTTATATACTAAGATATATGGTATATACTTTAGTGATCATCATCCAAACTAATAGTTATAAATAGCGAAAAACCCTATGGAGCCAATCGAACTCTAACCGCTGACCCCCTGCATGACATGAAGGTTATAAAATAGGCAAATTTTACTGCTATTAAAGAGGTACTAGTTTATTACTAAAAGTAAATTGCGAAATTTATTGCGAATAATTGATAATAGTTAGGATGGAGCTAAGCGGACTCGAACCGATGACTCCCTGCATGCCATGCATTAGCCAAAAGCCTTGTAAATACTGGCAATTCCAGGGTTTATGAAAGTATATTAAAATAGCTTAGAGAAGAGATAAGAGCAAAATGAGATAAGAATTTGATAATCAGTATTTCGATTCATTAAATTACATTTAAAATAATTATTTAATTTTGATAGAAAATTGAATTTAAGTATTATCAAATTAATATAGAATATGTATTATTAAGTTCACATTTTTATAAATAATATCTTGGACAGTCAAATTATTCAAAATCAGCCTTTTAATAATGAAATTGGAAATATTGCAAGAGAATCAATTTATCTTGGATTCTTCGAAAGCTTCAAAATATTATTGTTGGCATTAGCAGCAGGAATTTTTATAAGATTTCTTTATAAAAAATTTTCTACTAGCTATTCTTCAAAAGATGATTATGGAAATACTATTTTAATAATAACTATAAGTGTTGCTTCTTTAATTGCTGTTGTAAAATCATCATTGGCATTATCATTAGGCTTAGTAGGAGCTCTTTCTGTAGTAAGATTTCGCACCGCTGTTAAAGAACCAATAAATTTAGGATTTTTGTTGTTTTCTATTTGCGTAGGAATAACAATAGGTGCCTCTCAGATTTTATTTGCTTCCATTACTCTACTGATTGGTTCAGTATCAATAATCTTTATTCATATTAAATCTGGAGTTAAGAGTAGAAATAGTTCGCAGAAAGAAAGTGCTATAGATTCAATATCTTTAATTTTTCCAATAGAAGTTGATCTTAATGAAGTGACTAATATATTATCAGAGGAATGTGAATTTTATGAGATACAAACTTTTGAGCAATCATCTGAAAATAAATCTTGTAATTTAAACTTAAGGGTAAAACTTAAGAACTTCAATTCTCTTAATAATCTAAGAATAAAAATAAAATCAAATTTCGCCGAATCTTCTATCATATTTTATAATTCTCCGATATACTAAATTTTGAAAAGGATTTCTAATAATAAGATAAATATAAATTCTCTAAATATTAAATTTTTTAGAAAGTTTAAAAAGTTTTATAAAATCACAAAAGAAATTTCATTAATATTTATAATATTACAAACTATAGTTTTTTCTTCAATATTAATATCAGAACCAAAAGCTGCAAGTCAATTTTTAGAAAAGTTTTACAGAAGAATATTATGGTCTTTTGATACTTTAGAAATCGAAGATTATGGTAATTATATAATAGATTTCTTATATGTTTTAAATCCTTTAAAGAAAGACCTTGAAAGACTTGATTTATCTATAAATTATAAGAATTTGAAGGGACTTGATTGTTCAAGGAAATTTAACAGTTATTCTAATTTTAATAAGGAAGAGGTTACTTCAGAAAATTGCGGTAAATATTGGTTTAATGGAAAACTATCTTATAAAAATAAAATATTTAGAGTAAAACTTAGGTCTAAAGGCGATCGCGATATCCATTATAAAGATTTTAAGAATATGAGTTTTAAGGCTGATATTAAAGGGAAGGAAAGACTAAATGGTATGGAAGAATTTTCTATACAAACACCTATGATTAGAAACTATACTACTGAATTACTAGCTGCTGAGGCGATAAGAAAAGAGGATATTATTGCTCCAAGAAATCATTATATGAAATTTTATATTAATGGAGAATATAAAGGAATTAGACATATAGAAGAGGGGTTTTCAAGAGAGTTAATTGAATTCAATAAAAAAAGATATGGTCCTTTATTTTCTTTAGAAGAAACAATTTCTAAAAATTATAAGGAAGCATTTTTTGATCTACATGATGCTAAGTTTTGGAGCTCAAATCAAAAGCAATCTGACTTAGCTAATCAAGCAAGAACAATATTAGAAGAATCAAAAAAAAATAATACATATATTGATAACTATTTTGATTTAGATAAATGGGCTAAATATTTTGCTACTATTGATGCTTTTAGATTATGGCATGCCTCAATGCCAAAAAGCGTAAAGTATTTCTTAAATCCAACTACTGGTCTTATTGAACCAGTATTTTATGATGGCCATACAAACTCAAGTAGGATATTAGATAATTACAGTTTTTATAAAATACTAGATAAAAAAGAAGAACAAATAAATTGCGAATTTATTTGTGATGATGAAGATAATTTTTATATTAATTTTTTTGGGACTAATTCAAATCCAAACTACATATTCTTTGAAAAATATATATCTAATTTAAAAAGGATTACAAGTAAAGAAAACCTTGAAAATAATATCGAGCCGATATGGGATAGCCTTAAATACGAGAGAGGATCATTGTATAAAGAGTTTTGGAGGATAGATAGAATAAATAATCCAGGAATAATGCCTCATATTGCTCCTTGGAAATCAATTAAAAAAAGATTGGCCATTATTCAAAATAATATTAAAAAAAGTGAAATGTTTAAACCCGAAATAACTATAGATCCATCTTCAGAGAAAATTTTAAGTATTGAAAACAAGTTTTCAGATATACCTCAAATTATAAGATTTAAATGTTCTGAAAATAATTATATCAGTAATAATTATCTTCTAATAAAAAACACACCAGTTAATTTAAAAGATAATGTAATTGATTCATGTGAATTACCAAAAGTAATTTATTCTCTTAATAATTTTAAAAATAGCTTTTTAATAAGAGACTCTTATGTAACTAATTCAGATTTAAAACAAAAAAATTACTCAGATAAGGATATCAAAAATGAAAAAGATTTTACTCCAAAAAGTAAATTATTTTTTAAAAAAAAGGTTTATACTTTCGATAAAAATCTAGAAATTTCTAATAAAAATATATATTTTAGTCCAGGAACAAAAATATGTTTAAAAGAGAATTCAATAATTCATTTAAAAAAATCAAATGTCTATTTCTCTGAGGACTCAAATTCTCCTGTCTATATTGGAAATTGTTCAGATAATAAAGCAGGTAGTTTAATAATTGAAAAATCATTTATTAAAATCTCTAATCTAAATCTTAATAAATTAACAAGTCCTATGATGAATTTACGTTCATTAGATGGAGGATTAAATATTATTGATTCAAAAGTAGAAATTAATAATCTGATTTCTTCAAACTCTTTTTCTGAAGATGGAATAAATTTTCTAAACTCTGATGTAAATGCTGATACTTTAGAAATAAATAATAGTTTTTCAGATGGTATAGATTCAGATTTTTCAAGAATTAATATTAATAATATTATTTGTCAAAATATTGGTAATGATTGTTTTGATTCGTCCTTTACATTAGGTAAATTAGGGAATCTGTCGGCAATAGATATTAAAGATAAAGCAATTAGTATTGGTGAAGCATCAGATATTGATATAAATAATATAAATGTAATGAATAGCGAAATTGGGATAGTAGTAAAAGATGCCTCTAAAGTAAAAATAAATAATTCTATTTTTAACAATGTTAAATTGGCAATCGCTTCTTATATTAAAAAAGAAGAATTTGGTAATCCTGAAATTTTCATAGGAAATATTAGGTCTAAATCTAATCAAAAATTTTTAATTTCGAAAGATTCGACTTTTAAATACAAAAATAAGCTTCAGGAAAGTTATTTAACATCAGATTATATAGAGAATATTTTATATGGCAACCTATACGGCGTTAAAACAAAAAGATAGTTTTATGAGATACGAAAAAAAATTTAAAATATCAATCTCAGAATATCCACTACTTAAAATTCATTTAAAAAAACTTCATTTTAAGAAAATCTACGAAAGTAGATTTATTTCAAGTATTTATTATGACACTAGTAACTTTGATTTATATAATGATTCAATAAATGGAATCTCAAATAGAAAAAAAATAAGAGTTAGATTTTATAATGATGATTATTCAAAAGTTAATATAGAAGAAAAAATTAAGATATCTGATTTAGGCTTCAAAAAAATATATCCCTTGAATGAGAATAAAGATCTAAAAAGAATTAAATTAAAAATCAAAAATAATAATTTTAATGATGATTTAGTTATTCCAGAAAAAATTGACAATTTCTACTTGCCCGTCTCTTTCATAAATTATTATCGTACATACTTTATTTCTTATGATATGAAAACAAGGATAACTTTAGATGAAAATATAACTTATTCAAAAATAATAAAGATGCATAATTATTTATTTCTTAATTCTAAAATTCCAGAAAGTTTAGGAGTTTTTGAAATTAAATATGAAAAAATAAATGAAGATTTAATAAATCCAATTTTACATCTTAGTTCCTCATTGAATTTTCACTTATCAAGGAACTCAAAATATTGTAATTCTATCGAATCTTTATATTAAAGATAGATTTATTAAATATAAGTAAGGTTATTGTCTTAAACATAGATAAATAAATTTTCTAATTTATTGTATATACTTCTATAAGTAAGTGATAAACCAGCTACTTTATAGAATCTAAAGTGAATATAATTTCTGGATATTTTTTTAGAGGTAAAAATTGAGGCTTTTAATAAGAAATTTCTTCAATTCTTGAAAACTGCTTCTAAGAGCATTTTAGAGAGCAGGATCTTATAAATAGGCTTCGAAAAGTAGTAACACAAGTTATTTTATCACTAAACGCCGTCTAAAAAATATTGGTATGAATGTAAAAATTAAGTGGAGCCATGCGGATTTGAACCGCAGACCCCCTGCATGCCATGTAGGTACTCAAGTAAGCTATAACTAGTTTTTGCAACTGTTTTAGCTAAGTTGGTCGCATCTATAACAAT
>MDTE01084453.1_pt1 | contig 21779 bp, 28 predicted proteins | sample 811231 | NCBI WGS metagenome assembly MDTE01 (sample SAMN05326651, study PRJNA326480) | marine metagenome | isolation source: seawater | place: Indian Ocean: Red Sea | collected 2010 | reverse complement strand
TTATTTATATAATAAAACTAATAACAGATTTATAAAATATTATTTTTATTTTATTTTTATTTTTGCTTTTGCTTTTGCTTTTGCTTAAGAGCTCTGAGCCATTTCAACGTCACCGCTTTCAAGGTCGCGATCTTCAAGAAGATTGCTCAACTTAAGAGCGCGGATCATTCGTGTCATTCCAATACCACCACCACATCGCTGGAAAAAGTCGTATTTAAGGAACTCATCTAGCTCCTTTTCAACACGCTCCTTGGTAAAGTTACTGTAAAGAATATTAGCATATCCACCATCACTAATGGTATGGAACTGCTTGCGCATCTCTTCAGGATCGCACGAACGCTCAGCAGAACCAATGGTCTCCATGCCGTGAATAATAACATCTACCTTACGAGCACTAGCCTTATCTTCACTCTGGCTCATGTTCCAGAAAGGAGAAGTATGGTTAGGGAAATCGGTCAAAAAGAAAACGCTACCGTAGTCATCCTCCAACTTTGCTTCATCGGCATGCGAAAGTTCAACCGTGTTGTATTCCTTTGCAACAGTCTCATAAGGCTTTTGAGGGAAACGCGTCTTTTCACCAAATCCAAGGTATTCAAGGAGTTCGCGTTCAAGTAAAATTAGTTCCTCCATACCTCCACGGCACTCAAATTCAAACATAGGAAAAATCTTGTCGTGACGTCCCTCAACCGGATTAGGTTCATTTCGGTAACTAGTACTTAGGCAGAAAAATCCAGGTACATCAGGGTTTCTTAGGAGTTCATGCTCTAGCCACATTTGTCCGGTTTGAGGAAGGGGCCATACCTGTCCTGCATAATTATAGGTAGAAATAGTATTAGGATCTTCACATGCAGCAAGAATACTCAACCTGCTTTGAGTATGTACTTCTTGCCATCCTTTCATAAGAAAGAAAGAGCGAAGTTTCTTGACCGCAAGATTAAAATCACGCGGAGGGATGCAACCTGGAACAGGTGGGGGAACGGTGGTGGGAGCTGTAGTAGCCATATAAATAGTATATATCATATTTTTTTATATTGTTTATAAATCACATATAATAAATTTTTTAAAATACGGATCGTCTTTCAATGTTAAAAAATATTCCCATAAGGTGCGTCGCATTTCAACTATTTCTTTATTTTTTTCATTTGTTTCAAATAAAATTAGTTCTTTGATAATATCTTGCTTTTTCATTCTATTTCTTGGTATTTTATAATAATCACAGAATTTAACCAGTTCTTTTAAATTATATTCATTAAATTCTAGTTCTAAGACAATTTCAGGGCTTAAAACGCTATCTTGATTATCAATAGTATCATTAGTTAATTCTAACATCCATGAAAGATCTGGTTCTGAATTCGATTCTTTTATAGAGTTAACTTCTATTATAGAATAAGATAAATTATTAGACATTAAATAATTTATCTTAATGTTTTTATGTAGTGTTTATAATATCTAATAAATCCATCTGTTTAAAAATAGTTTTATTTGTTATACCTTTATCATTACTTTTCATTTCAGAGATGGTTTCTATTTTTTGATATATATTATTCCATTGTTCTTCGTTTTTTTTCAAAACGTGATAACTTTCTTTGATTATAATAAACAGCAATTCACTTAGCTCCTCAATTAAGTGAGGAGCCTTTGAATTATCAATATTCTTATATATTTTTACTAATATGGTATCAATAATATTTAAAATTAAACTTTCTTCAATATAATTAAATTGCATTAAATGAACGAAAAACATTACCTTTGAACGTCTAAGTTCATTTTGTTTATTTTGGTTACATAGATCTTCGTAATCTTCATTTGAAGAGAATAATTCACACGACATATCTTGTATAGATAATTCAACAGTATTATATTGATTATTAATAATTGGTGTTATAAAATCATACATTTTAAGAATTTCTATAACAAGATTAGTATATAATTTTGAAAAAAATCGATTTGAACTAGATATATCTACAATAATTGTTCCAATAAGTGACAATTCATCTTTATCGCAAACTAAAATGGCCGAACTTAGTTTTTCCATAATAATATCTTTTTGTAAAGTATAATTTTTATCTGCTATTTTATTAATTTCTCCTTTTATATCGTCAATGATTTTTTCAAGCCCTACTTTTTCATTTTTTTCGGTAGCCTTAAAATTTCTAATAGCTTCCCAATCATCTGCACTAAGTTCATTATTTTTATTACGTTTTTTTTTCTTTTTATCTGTTTCATTGTTTAATAAAAATTGTGGGGTCTTAATATAGTTAGGAGAACCCACCATATTTGAAACGTAACTAATAATATCGATGGTTTCTTTTGGTAATATATATGGATTATTTAATTCTTTGATACGGATGTAATCCTGCAAAGTATAGCTTCTAAATGGGTTATTGCTTTGCATCAATATAATTATTTATGATATTATTTTATATCAATTTAATAAATAATACATATAACAACATACTTAAATACAAAATAATTATATAATGTAATACAATGGCAGCTTTAAAAGAATGCAAAGAAGAAGAAAATAATGAAACAGATAAAGAATATCATGTAATAGAATTTGATAAATGGGATGAATTAAAAGACATTAATAAAAATCTCCTAAGAGGAATTTATGCATATGGTTTTGAAAATCCAAGTGCAATTCAAAAAAAATCGATTATTACTTTTTCGGATGGAAAAGATTTAATCGCACAAGCTCAATCAGGAACTGGTAAGACAGGAGCATTTGCAATAGGTTTATTAAATTCTATTGATATATCAAAAAAACAAACTCAGGCGATGGTGTTATCACCCACGAGGGAATTATCAAAACAAAGTCATGACGTGATTACACAGATAGGAATGTTTATGAAAGGATTAAAAACTCAATTATTAATCGGAGGTACGGAGATAGATTCTGACATAGATGTATTAAAAAAGGATGTTCCGCATATTATAATAGGATGTCCTGGAAGAACTCATGATATGCTTAGGAGGCGTTCTGTAAATAACAATACAATATCAAAAATAATATTAGATGAAGCGGATGAAATGTTATCGAGTGGTTTTAAGGAGCAAGTGTACAATATATTTCAATATTTAAATAAGGACGTGCAAGTATGTTTATATAGCGCGACATTGCCTAACGAAATATTAAACATAACGGAAAAATTCATGAGGGATCCTGTAAAAATATTAGTAAAAACCGAGATGCTAACATTGGAAGGAATATCGCAATATTTTATTGCGTTAGAGAACGATCAAGATAAATATGTAACATTAAAGGACATATATGCAAGTATAGCGGTAAGTCAATGTATTATCTATTGTAATAGTGTAAAGAGGGTAAAAGATTTAAATGATGCAATGAAACAGGATGGATTTCCTGTAGTATGTATTCATAGTGGTATGGATAAATCAGAAAGAGCGGAAGCATATGCTGGCTTTAAAAAGGGTAATGATCGCGTATTAATTTCATCAAATGTAACAGCTAGAGGAATAGACATTCAGCAAGTTCGAACGGTTATTAATTTCGACATACCAAAATGCGTGAACACTTATTTACACAGAATAGGTAGAAGTGGAAGGTGGGGTAGAAAAGGGATAGGTATTAATTTTGTAACAAGAAGAGATCTCAAGTCTATGCGCGCAATAGAGCAGCACTACAACACGGAAATTAAAGAATTGCCACAAAATTTTGTCTCTGATATATAATACAATTTTAAATATATAATACAATTTTAAATATACAATTATATTATATTACATGAATTATTTTGGTGTTAAAACACTTCAAAATATAATAACTCAAATTGAAACGTCTATAGGTCTAGTAATGTTAGAAAAAAAAGTGGAAAAAATATTAAAAAACAAAAAAATATCGTGTTATAAATTACTTACATACGATTTAATATTTTGGATAATATCTTTAGTAGTATCAGTTTATATTTTTAGAGATCGTATAGAAGAGTTATTGAATAATCCGTTTAAAAACATAGATAAAACTAAAGATTTAATTTAATAACATGGAAAAAGTGAATGAATACCTAACATCTTTATTCGATGAAGAACCAAAAGAAGAAATATTAAATGTTACAGAATATCCTAATTGTTTTGAGTTACCAATAAGTTATTTAAAAGAGAAATATGAGTTAGCAGATAACATTTACACAGATTTAGAGTTAATAGAACAAAAAGATGGTAGTAATTGTTTATATGATTGTGTATTTGAAAATGATAACATATTAGGTAAGCAATTATTAAAAAAATGGAGTAAATATTACACTACTAACGAAACTTTTTTAAAGGATTCACAAAAATTATATGAAAACATAGATATAGATATAGTGAATGACAATAAAAAAACTGAAACTATTTACAATAATTATCTTAATAAACTAAACGATAATAATTTTAAGGCCAATTTTGATTACATTGAATGGAAATACTTTAATTTTTTAAATCATAGTACATTTGTATTGCAGACGCTTTGTATTTACAATATGACTTCGCCTGTTATATCATTAGTTATGCCTATTATAATGTTACTAGTTCCATTTTTGATATTAAAACTGCAGGGAATACCTATTAACGTAAAAGAATATTCTACTATTCTTGAAAAACTAATACAAAATGATGTAATTGGAAAAATGTTAAGGCTGCATACTATGCCATTAAAACAGGCTATATACACCATATGTTCTTTTGGATTTTATTTATTTTCATTATATCAAAATATAAATCACTGTTATAGATTTAATAATAATCTATATTTAGTAAACAATACATTAATAGAACTAAGAGAATACAACGATGTAACGATTAAAAATATGGAAAAGATAATAAAATCAACAGAAAATTTAAAAACTTATTCAAAATTCAATGAAACAATACTAGAGAAAATGTTATTATTAAAGGAATTAAATAACGATTTAATATACATTAGTCCATATGAATTAAATCCATATAAATTAATAGATATTGGATATGTTTTACAAGTGTTTTATAGAATATTTCAAGATAAAGAAACTACAGAATTATTGATGTATAGTTTTGGATTTAATGGCTATATATGTAATATTCTAGATATTAAAATGAATATTGATCAATCGTTTATAAACAAATCAAAATTCAATAAAAATAAAATATCTTTTACAAATTCTTATTATGCTCCTCTTAAAAAGAGTTGTATTAAAAATACATATAGTGTAAATAAAAACATGTTAATAACCGGGCCTAATGCGGCAGGTAAGACTACGTTATTAAAGTCTACAATGTTTAATTTGATATTAATACAACAAATTGGCTATGGATTTTTCAGTAAATCTAATGTTTGTTTACACAATTACTTTCATTGTTATTTAAATATACCAGATACATCAGGGAGGGATAGTTTGTTTCAGGCGGAAGCCCGAAGATGTAAAGAAATTTTAGATTTAATAACAAATAAAACCCATGAGAAACACTTTTGTATATTTGACGAATTATATTCTGGAACTAATCCATATGAAGCCGTAGCAAGTGCTTATGCTTATTTACTATATATTATTGAAAATCATAAAAATTTTAGATTTATGATAACTACACACTATTTAGATTTATGTAAAAAACTTAAATCAAAAGTAAAAAATACTCACATGGAGGTATTAACGAATGATAAAAATTTCGAATATACATATTTAGTAAAAAATGGAACTTCTTCCGTAAAAGGAGGATTAAAGGTATTAAAAGATTTAAATTATCCTGAACTCATAACAGAAAAAGCCGAAAAACTATTATATAAATTATAATACGTTTATAAACCTAAAAATATATATTTTATTTTTTTAAATGTTTAGTATGGATAGCACATTTATTGTAAATTTAGGGTTCACACTTTTAATAGCAGGAATAATTACATATTATGTTAGGCAACAATTAGAGGCTACAAATCATAAAATAACATCTATGTTTTCTCTTGTATCTACATTGACACAAGAATTAAATATACTTAAATCAAATTCTAACATGAATTGGGTTTCTGATACAGTTAATTCAAATACTTATAGAGATGATAATGAAGATAATAATGATAATGAAGATGATAATGAAGATGATAATGAAGATGATAATCGAATATTAGTACCGGATCAACTAAAACGCATAGTTATCTCAAATGATGAAGAGGATGATGAGGATGATGAGGATGATGAGGATGATGAGGATGACGAAGACGAAGACGATGACGAAGACGATGAGGGTGATGACGAGGACGATGACGATGATGACGATGATGACGATGAGGACGAGGGTGATGACGAGGGTGATGACGAGGGTGATGACGAGGACGATAAGGACGAGAAACCGGTGAAAGATGTATCACAAGAAAAAACGGAAAATGATAATGATGAATTAACGTTAGACGCAGAAGCAGTAGAAGTTGAGCCTGTTCCTTTAAATGAGGAAGAAACTACTAAGTCAATATCTTTAGAAGAACTACCTATAAATTACTCTAGTTTAAGTGTTTCCGAATTAAGAAAGATTGTATCATCTAAAAAATTAGTTAGCAGTTCAAAAAATCTTAAAAAACAAGAGCTTTTAGACATTCTTAATAATCAATAATTTTATATCCTATAAATATATACTTATGGACCCAATGCAAATGAAAAATCAAGAAATTAGACAACAAAATAATATAAAAACAAATTGGGATTATAGAAATTATTTAGTGCAAAACGCAAAAACAATAATGGCTCACAACAAATACAATTCTTGTTTAAGTAGCGGAATAACAAGTGATATTACAATGAATACTAGTAATAAACCTCCTCATTTATTTAAATCAACATTAGATACCGAAAGACCTTTTGGTTATCAAACCAGTGATTTAAAGGAAACTTTTATTTATAAAAGACATACGGAAATGCTTAAAGTAGCTCCAAAAATATAAGTATTATTATATTTAAAAACATAAATATAATAACTACACATGAAATTAATAAGTATAGATGTAGGAATAAAAAATTTAGCATGTTGTATTTTTGATATTAGTAACAATAATTATACTATTACAAGTTGGGATATTATAGATTTATGTGAAACAACAAAGGAAAAATGCATATGTTTAAATAAAAACAATAAAATTTGTAATAATAATGCAATCTATTATAAAAACGGAACTTATTACTGTAAAAAACATGCAGAACAAAACGAGTATCTTATACCATCTAAGGATTTAGATTTAAAAAAAATTAAAAAGAAAAAGCTTCCAGAATTAATAGAAAAATGTAATTATTTTAAATTAAATATAATCTCTCCAGCTACTCGAAAAAATTTGATATCAGCATTGGAGAAACATATCAACACTCACTGTTTAGAGAAGATAGAAACGATTAACGCAAACAATGTTGATTTAATAAGTATTGGAATAAAAATAAATGAATTACTATCATTGAAATATAGTATGTATTTTGATATAGTTTTAATTGAAAACCAAATTAGTCCTATAGCAAATAGAATGAAAACTATACAAGGTATGCTTTGTCAATATTTTATAATGAAGGAAACAAGAAATATAGTATTTGTATCATCCATGAATAAATTAAAGGAATTTGGGTTAGGTAAACTAACTTATAGTGAACGAAAAAAGAAGAGTGTTGAAATAACCAAAGATCTAATAAGCAATGATAATAGAAAAGTATTTGATATAAGTAAAAAAAAAGATGATTTAGCGGATTGTTTTTTGCAAGGATTATGGTATTTAAGAAGTAATAAATTAATAAATTAAACTGCGAAAAACTTAAAAATATAAGTTCTTACTAATTCATAATGGCGGACATAGAAACTATCGAATTAAATTCATTAGAAGAACCAAGAGTTATAAATGCGGATGCAACTATATCTAGTTTACCATCTGTTAATTTTGGACCAGGTGCTGATTTATTGATGAACGATAAAAAATTAAACTCAGAAAGTAACAATATAGAATCCGACATTAATTTAGGAGATTTAGAAAATTTAGAAGATGAATTATCAGGTTCAATGAATAAAGACATAACATCTAGCTTTCATGAACCTCAAAAATCATCTTTATTTGGAGGCAATGATGATAAAATAAAAATTAATATTTTAGACCCTTCAGAAAGTAGTTTTGAAAAAACAAATGATACTACAGTACCGAATCAAGAAACACAGCCATCAAAACCGGTAAACGAAAGAACATGGGATGGATTTGCTACCTTTAACGATATACCTATTGGAGAAAATACAAAAGAAACGAAACCTCAAATGACAAAAGAAGAATTATTGAGAGAAAAATTTGCTATTCTTAAAAAATTAGAAGATCTAGAAAAAAAAGGTGTTGAACTAACAAAAAAATATAATATGGAGTCATCTCTCGCAGAAATGCAGGGCGAATATGAGACCATTGTTGCAGAGAAAGAGAAGTCTAACAGTGTTAAATTCCAAGGTAGAATGTTAATGGCAGCAATTACAGGGTTAGAATTTTTAAATAATAAATTTGATCCGTTTGATTTAAAATTAGATGGATGGGCGGAACAAATAAACGAGGGAATAGATGATTACGATGATATATTTGCGGAATTGCACGATAAATATAAGACAAAAGCCAAAATGGCTCCAGAGCTAAAATTAATGTTTCAATTAGGTGGAGGTGCAGTTATGCTTCATATGACAAACACCATGTTTAAAACTTCTATGCCTGGTATGGACGACATTATGAGGGAAAATCCTGATTTAATGGAACAATTTACTAAAGCGGCAGTAGATAAGATGGGGGATGAAAATCCAGGACTATCTGGTTTCATGAATAATATTATGCAACCGGATATTCCTACACCAAGCGGTCCTCCTCCCCCTCCTCCTCAGCGTACCCAAGGTAGATATTCGGAACCTGTAAACGATCGTCAATCCGGCGTACGTATTTCAAATAGACCTGATCTAAGTTATGGTAGAGGAGGTATGCAAGATGGAATAAGTATATCAGAATCATTTGAAACAGCTAATGAATCACAGGAAAAAAGTAAACGCGTAGATATGCGAGAAGAAATGACTGGACCTACAGATATTAATGAAATATTAAATGGTCTTAAAAATAAATCATCTGATGACGAACCCTTCTCACTAAATATAGATGATAAACCAGAGAAGTCAAAACCTAAAAGAAAAAATCGTTCAGATAAAAATACGATAAGTCTTAATATATAATAAAATATTTACAAATTATATATAAATGTTAATCGATAGATTATGTAGTCCCGCACTAATATATTTAGCATTTTCAATAATTCAGTTAATTTTAGACATGTCACAAGGTAAATTTAAATTAGCTATAGCTAAGTTATTTATTTGTTTAATATTTACCTATTTACTGAATTTACTTTGCAAACAAAAATTATCTCAATTATCGTGGATAATTATATCATTACCCTTTTTATTTATGGGCTATATGTCATTACTATTAGTTTATGCATTAGGATTTTCAGATTTAAACGGAAATGACATTGATAAAACTAAAAAAACAAAGGATGCTTCTAAAACAACAGAAACTAAGGATGTTACTCCAGTAGAAGAAACATTATCGGTAACCGCATTTGAACCTTTTAGCGCATTAGAAAAAATGTCATGCAAAGGAAAAACAAAACCGTATTCAAAAAAGCGCGATCCCGTACAATCATCCGCTAAAAAAAATGAAAATTTAAACAATGATGTTAAAAAACTAGAGCTAGGTGCATTGTAATATTATTTAAGTAATTTAATTTAAATAATATTTAAAATTGAAGTAAAATAATATACAAATAAAATAGTATAAGTCATGTCGCAAACATTTATTTTAATAGACGGAAGCTATTTTATATTTTACAGGTATTACGCTTTAGTAAATTGGTGGAAACACGCGCAAAAAGAGGGGGAACCTACTATAGAAAACAAGGAGTTTCTAGAAAAATATGAAGCTTTATTTATAGAAAAAATAAAAGAAATGAAAAAAAAACTAAAACTAAAGGATGCTTTTATTATAGCTGCAAAGGATTGTCCTCGTAGCCATATATGGAGAACGGCTTTATATCCTCCCTATAAAGCAACAAGAGTAGGTGATGAAAATGTAGGATCTATATTTAAATATGTTTATGCCAATAATTTATTTGCAAAAGCCGGTTGTTATTCTACAATGATGTCGCACCCTGGGTTAGAAGCGGATGACTGCATTGCCCTATTTACAAAATATATTAAAGGTAAGATACCTTCAAGCTTGATATACATAATAGCTAGCGATGCTGATTACATGCAATTAAAAAGTCCTGATATTAGTATTTTAAATTTAAGGTATAAATCTTTGGTAAACAATAAAACTATTTTTGACGATCCACTTAAAAATCTATTTTGTAAAATAGTATCAGGTGATAAATCCGATAATATACCTGCAATTATTTCAAAATGTGGTATAAAAACTGCTATTAAGCACTATGAAAATCCTGAAAAATTCAAAGAGTTACTTGAAACAAATAGCCATGTACGAGAACAATATAATTTAAACAAAAAGTTAATAGATTTTAACGAGATACCGCGTAAATTATGTGATGATTTTATGGAAGCATTTATTGAAAAAATGTAATAACGCAATTAACCATATGTTTTAAGATCTCTTATTAGTACTTTTTTTTCAGTTATTTTTCAAAAATAAATATATTAATTTATCATTATATAATATAATGAACACAGCAGGAATGGATTCTTTCTTTGCGCCTTTAGGAAAAGAATATTGCAATTATTTTTATTTTTTATCGGTATTCTTTTTTCTTTTAGGAGTAGTTCAAGTTGTTTTATTCGGTATGAAGGTAGTACAAAAAGGCAGTGTTAAAGATTTGCCACAATTATTTATTCAGCTTCTTTATCCTTTACTAGCTTATTTCCAAAATAGATTACTTTTCTCAATGTGCGTTAATTAAATAGATATTATAAATTATAAAATCTATTTAACTATAATTTTAAAATAGGTCGCTTTTTTTGTTGATTTACCCAATGTACCTTTTTTCCTCGGGAATCTTTCCAATAACGATGTAAAAAACTTAAATTTCCATTAAAATCTTTGCCAAATATTCTGTAACTCTTTCCGTCAACCTCATAGGTTCCATCCTTATTTCCATAAAACATACAATTAGAAACCATGTCTTTTCCGTTTGCTACGATATTTATGGCACGTGTAAATACTGTAGGCCCAGTCATTTTATGAATATCATGAGGATGTCTATTATTTTTTATATTATCTACAACTAATTCTATTGTTTTTTTAAGGATTGGATGTTCTTTCGAGAAAAATAACCCCCACTGCGCATAAAATTTATCACCACCTTCTCTTGTTATTAATGCTTCATCGTTTTCAGAAATAAAACTTTTGATAGGCTTATTAATACTAGAATCAATATCTAAATAAATACCTCCTTGTTTATACAATATCAAATATCTCCAAAAATCAACTTTAGCAACAATTATATCTATTTTATCATAACATTCTACAATTTCACCATCATAATTATCATGAACGTATTTATCTATTTCATCATCCGTGTAAATTTCATGAGTATACTCAGGATTATTTGCCTTCATAACATCAATAACTTTTTTTTGAACGTTAGGATGTACTTCTTTACTATGCCAAGATTGATAGATATGTTTTGGAATCTTCATTATAAATTATATTTGTATTTTATTTAATATAATTTAACAAATTAACACTTACATTTTGGATCGACGGCTGGTTCTGAACGATTAAATCCATGAATTTCGTAATATTTTTCATCTGGATCCATACATTGTTGAGCCAACTTGCAATCAGCCGTACTAGTAAAAGTATTTTCTTTTTCTTTATTTAGTATTCTTTGCTTTTTTCTTTCTAAATATGAACCTGTATGATGATAGTAACGATTACTGTTGTCATGACACTCATTAGACTTCAAATCATTATTTCCATATTTTATATTTTGATTTATACCCTTTGTATAGTGACGTGTTAATTGTAGTGCTTTATTTTGTTCATAATTACAACATCCGGCATTTTTAGATAAATGATCATTCATAATTACTGTTTTTTTTATATCGCAACGATCAACACTAGATACTACAACCCCACCTGGTTTATTAATTTCATTCATTAAATTTAATTTTGAATGTACCCCCGAAGAAGATGACTGTTTTCTCCAATGTTTCATAGGATTAGCTCTTCTAACATTAGGTGTTGTAAAACTATTATGAACCATTTTTGGAACACTACCCTTAACAGGATTTACATAATTCCCTTTCCAATTTTCATTACTACGTCTACTATAAAACATTGAACGTAAATTAATTGCCATTATATAATAATATTTAGAAAATAAAGTATTTAATTATATTAATGATCATTAATATTTTAATTGTATTTTTTGGATATCTAATAGGTTTATATCTATTAAAAAGTCTAAATCCAATTATTGAACCAGCCGTTTCAAAAAAAAGCCCTGCTGTGCCAACTTCAGATGCATTTCTTGCCGAAAAAGTAAAAGAATTAGAAGAAACGCAAAATAATAATTTAGTTACTATACAAGGATTAGTCGAGGATATCGAAGATTTAAAAGAACAACAGACCGGTATTAATTTTATGGAAAATGAAGATTAAATAAATTTTTATTACAAATAAAAAGTATTGATATAGTATATAAAATAAATGTTGGAGTTTTTATTTAAAAATAATATTATAGAAGGCAATAAAAATAAAAAAAAGAAAAAAAAGAAAAAGAAAAAACGCCAAAAAAGAGCATTATCTGCATCTAACGAAGCCTTAATAGAACAACGTTATCAAGCCGCCGCAGCTTATATAAATGAAAAAGAATTATCTACACAATCTGTTTTATCTGCTCCTTCATATAGATACAGTGACTACATAAAAAGTCCTAAACAAATGGGTATGAGTGGTCGAGGAGATATGGATGTATTAGATAAAGATGTAAATGGATTATTCTCCTACGTAGATTTATTAATTAAAGGAAAAAGTAAAGCGGTTAAGGGTGGGGGTATATTAGGTCCTCAAAGTTTTGTACCAACTAGTTCAACATGCCAACTTGATGTTGGCAGCGGACAAGAAAAAACCGTTCAACGATATTTATACAATACTTTTAAACCTACTGGTAACATACCTATTGACGGAGGAGACGGAGTTGTAAAAGACGCCCGAGGATTGATACCTGGACTCATGGAAAATGCAGCAAAATTAAACCCTCTTGATATGTTTGAATCGTTTTTAGATGTTAATCCAAAATGTATGATGCTTAAAATGCCTGTTACTGTTAGTGGCGGAGGAGAAACAAGCGAAGAAAGACCTGTATCTGTTATTGACATAGGACAAATGGATCCTTGTACGTTTAAATATTACGGAAATAGAAACTTTGTTAGCAAAGCATATTGTGGCGAAAGTTTCCAAAATGTTTACGACCAAACCGAAAATATTTATGATAAAACATACGTAGAAATAGATGAATTATTTGATACAGAACAACTTTATGTTGCTACCATAGGATGCATAGGTATTTATGTCATCATGCGAGCTTTAAATATTAGTATAGACGAATAAATATATTAAAATACTTGATAATATATTTATTACTTGCGATAAGAACGCTTTGTTTTATTGTTTCTTTTCTTTTTAGGTTTCTCCTCCTCTTCTTCACTTAAACTTAAATCATCTTCATCTTCGTCTTCGTCCTTAGATCCATTATCACTGTCATCATCCTCCCCCGAAAACATATTTGAAAACATTGTAAAAGGGTAAGTGAATACCTCTGACATTTGTGCAACGATGTCTTCCTCTTCCTCCTCTTCTTGTTTTGAGTTTTTACTCTGGAGAGATTTATTAGTATCTGATTTTTTTCTACGAACATAAACTCTTTTTGTTTTTCCACGCGGCATTTATAAGTTTTTAACATTTAAAAATCACAAATTTATCTTATTTATTTCTAGTTTTTCTAAACCCTCCTTTTTTTAGTTTATTTATTTTTCTGACCCGACGTGTTTTTTTACAACTACCACCACCACCACTCTTTTTATATCTGTAATTGTTTCTTGCTCTTTTTCTTACTATAGCCGCAACGGTAGTTGAGCGGGTTGTACTAAACATACCTCTAATAAACCTTATTACTGTTCTAATATCTTTTATTGGATTTAATGCTACAGCTGGTAGGTCTGACATATATTATAGTAATATTATTTTTACCTTTTGTATCGACGCTTTCTTCCACGTGTTTTTTTACGTGTTTTATTATAATTTGTTCCACCACTAGCGGCAGCATCTGCAGTAGCATCTGCAGCAGCATCTGCAGCAGCATCTGCAGCAGGAGGCGTACCCTCACCACTAGCTATCTCGTCTACTTTATCCGCCGCTTCCGCTTCGGTTGATGTCTTAGATATACATTCTTGACCTTTTTTTATTTTTTCTGCTATTGCACTTTCTGATTCACTTCCTAAACCAAGTGCTCTTAGTTCTTTTAATAAATTAGGTCCTACTCCTTTCTTAGACATTTCTTTATTAACTCTTGCTTTTCCTGCTGATAATAACTCGTTAAACTCTTTCATAGCTAATTTAAATGTTCCTATTAACGATACACTTGCAACCTTTACTTGCTCATTACCCCCTTTATAACTTTTTTTCTTATTCTTTTTTGTCTTTAATTTCATATTAATATAGTATGATATTAAAATTATTTTTATGCTTTCTTTTTCTTTAACTTTTTCTCTTTCTTTTCTTTCTTCTCTTTCTTTTTCTTCTTCTTTTTTTTCTCTTTTTTTAATGTTTTTACTCGACCTATGTCATGTATCCTTTTATTTTGAGTTCTTCCGGCTAGACCACCCGTTTGTGAACCAGATATTGGTTCTCTGTTACCAATGAAATTTCTGGTTACCTCGCTCACACCTTCTTTATAAGATTTGAAATTTTGGAGGTCGATTTTCAATTTTTTACCTGATTTAATAGCTTCATTTCTAAGATCTATATGTTGTACTCTAAGACTAAGTGGACTTTCTAAACCAGTAACATCTGTTAAAAACTTATCTACATCTTTAGGTTTTCCTGCAAATAATGAAAGTAATCGTAATTTTATTTCATTTGCATCATTTTTATTAAAATATACCCATCCACTCTCATAACCATCTGTACCTGCTATATACAAAGGATATTCATATATACCATCACCTTTATTACTTTTTTCGCCTTTGCCTTCCGAACTAGAATCAATCATTATAGCACTTTTTTCTGTGAAATTACCACTTCTCCGCGAACCAAAATACATACGATCTAACCATTGCGATATATCCTTTTGTAATATACCTTCGTATGCTTCCGTCACCTTATTCGTATTTTTCTTCTTTTGAGCTTCCGCCATCTGTATCTCACTCTGTTTATTTTCCTCCTCCTCCTTCTTCGCCGCCGCCGCCGAGTCCGCCTCCCTCTTCTCCACCTCCTCCTCCGAGACCTCCTTCTCCTCCTCCGACACCTTCTTCTCCTCCTTCCCCTCCTTCTCCTCCTCCGACACCTTCTTCTTAGGGTTTTTTTTTTTATTCGCTTCAACCTTTTTTTTAAAGGCCTTTAGTGCTTCACAACATACTTGTTTCCATTTATCAGATTCATTACAAGCATCTATTTGTTCACTTTTAATAACTTTATTATATTGATTCCATAAATAATTTATTCTTTCACTAAATTTCTCTTGTTGATCTTTTTCGGGCTCATCCCTTATAACAGACAATAAACCTAATTTATATGGAGCACTTCTCGCCCAGGCTTTAAAGGCCGTTTCATAAAGATCCTCCATGTTCGATCTTTGAGTTTGATTGTCCATTTTTATCGTTTTATTTTTATTACTATATTCACTCATAACTAATACAGGTTCTATTAAATCTGCAGGGTCTATTTTTAAAACAATATCAATTACATCGTTTCCACTATCTTGTGTTTTTTCGTCCTGTTGGTTCTTGGAACTTTCTGGAAGTGTATAAGATTTACTTTGACTATAAAAATATTCTTCTTCGCTAGTTATAATTTCTTTTTCATCTAATAGATTTATAGTTTTCATATTATCGAAATACTTCAACTGTAAATTGTTATCGAGTTTATCGAAAGAGTATTCGTTATTTTCGTCATCGGATAGTAATTTTATTGATTCTATTTTTTTTAAAAATATGCTTAAATTAATATATTGTTCTAACTTTTTTAACTGTTCTGATTGATCAAAATTATTCAGCCTTTCTTGAAAGTTTTTATTTAAATCATTCAGATTTTCTTGAAACTGTTTAAAATTATCACCATCTAACACGATTTCATTTAATTTACCATTGAAATCTTTATATGTATCCGCCGCCGCCTTCTCCGCCGCTGCCGCCTTCTCCGCCGCCGCCTTCTCGCCCTGCTGAATCGAGCCCCCCGCCTGTTGATTAGAATCACTCCGTACTAATTCATCTAATGTTTTTTTTAATTCTGTTATCTTTTCCATCGCTTTTTTTTTAGCACTTTTATATTTTTCTATTATATTTCTCATCTTAGTTTTAATTTTTTCTATTGCCTCCTTGTTTCTTTTATATTCTCTATAGTTAGTAAATAAAATTGTTATTGATAAATAATCATTTCGAGATAACTCTCCCTTCATCTGTCGTTCAATCTGTCCTTCAATCTGTCCTTCAAATATTATTGAATCGACATAACGTTTTAAATTTTCTAATTCTTTTTTACTGTCATCTTTAACATTTTCTATTTCTTTTGCGATGCTTTTTTGGAAATCTCCCATACTAGAAACTGTATCAGGCTTCAACTCTATGTTAACATCCTGATCGTCGATCAATAAAGGATTGTCTTTAAATACAAGATATGGAAAACGATGTATAGATTTAACTATCGACTTACCGGTATCGGGATCCAACTTCGGCATCGCCCAAACATCTTGAGATAATAATTGTGATTCAGCATCATCTTTCTTACTAAAATTATGATTTCTAACAAGAGCTTGTACCACATTAACAAGACTAAATAATTTAGTCGGTACATAACCCGATCTTATGTATTCGTCTGCAGTAGCACCTACCATGCTACCCAAAGCTCCTTTAATATTAGCCGCTATTTTGGGTTTTAATACACCTATCTCTCTAGTGGCTGGCGCAGGTTCTACTCTATGTGTTAATCTAGGCATGTTATCATTATTACTAGTAGCAACCGTAGCCAACGCGCCAACTATTTTACTACCTGTTTTAGCAGCCACGCCTGTAGCACCAAATTGTAAAGCATGTACGTTATTGTATAATCTAGGAAAGGAATTATAATTATTATATTCAATAGTACAAAGTTTCATATCATCTAATTTATCAGTCATTATAATTATATTAATATTTAGATTAAAAAATAATTTAAACCTTAAAACGCTTACTTAATTCGACTGCAACCATTCCGCCCGCGATTTGCGATAAAATATATGGTAATAAATCATTTTTGCTTAATTTACCCATAGATGTCAATGCCACAGTAACAGCCGGGTTAAAATGACCCCCCGAAACATTACCTCCTACAATAATAGCGATTGCTAAAGCTGATCCAATTGCTAATGGATTTCTAAGAACTAAAATAATATAAATCAAAAACAATGTTCCTAAAAATTCTACAACGTATTTGTTCATTATAATAAATAATTATATTTTAATATTGTAATGAGTAAACCCATAGAAATAACAGGAAAAAGAAATATTGATAAATTATTTAATAGTAAAGAGCCCGCGATTAGATCAGATAGTATCGTAAATAAAGTAAATGAAAAATGGCTAGAACATTACGTGCAAATTAATCTTTTAAATCGTCTATATTTAAATATAGAGTTTGATAATTCGCAAATACTTATAAGCGATTTAAAAAAAAAGTTAAACGGGTATAAATCTCAAGACGTAAGAAAAAACATATATTGTCGCGAAAAACTTATAACGTTTGAATGTTTAATTCAAAAGATGGTGGAAAGCAAAATGAAATGTTTTTATTGTCGTAATGATATGTATTTAATTTACAAAAATGTTCGACAAATGAACCAATGGACGCTAGACAGAATAGATAATTATTTGGGGCATAATAGCAATAATGTAGTGGTGGCTTGTTTAGACTGTAATTTAAAACGTCGAAATACAGATAAAGATAAGTTTTTATTTACAAAAAGATTAAATATTAAAAAAGAGGAATAATATATATTAATGGATAAATGGACGGATGGAACTTTTCAAGAGAAATCATATAAACAAGAAAGAATGGTAGGGGATCGCACATTTATAGTACAACAAAGTAAAAGAGAAGATGTTTATAAAAAACTAGAAAATAGAGAATTATTAACACATAATGCAACTAATCCTTTTATGACAAATAATTCGTATATAAAAGATTTAGAAACACAAGATAAATTCTTAATACCTCAAAATTCAAATTTTAAATAATAATATATAATATATGATTAATAAAGATTACGTATATCCAATAATATTTTTAGTTTTACCAACACTTCTATCATTAGCATTATTTATAGAACAAAAAGTGCTAAGTCATGGTTCTTATTTATATGAGATACAAGACTCGGATGAATGGTATAGTAAAGATTTAGATTTAAAAGATAAATCATGGGATGAAGTAAAAGTAGAAATAGATATGTTTAACGACCATGTAAATAAAATATCATATAATTTCGCAAGTGATGTATATGATAAAAATTCATTGCATGTTTTAACGATGCAGTGTCATAAAAAATTAATAGTTTTAAAACAGCATATGAATAGTTTAAATAAGAAAGAAATAGCAGACTATGAAAATTACAATAAAAAACTAGAAGACATCGATGAATTATTAGAGCAATTGATATCTTATAATAAAAATACCATTAAACCTGATTATACGTCGGAATTTGCAAACATAGTAAACATAGTTTATTTACCTTTAGCTGTAATTACAGGATATTTTGGTATGAATTTTGCTAGTATGGGTATACATGGCTCAAAAGAGCCAGGTGTTTACAATGAAAACAAAGGTCAATTCTTTGTTTTATTGGTAGCTTTGATAGTAATAATAATATTTATTTATATAATGTTCGAGACGAATAAACCCTATGGAACATTTGATTATTTTTACAAAGGGAAAAATAAATTTACATTAACCGACTATATATTTGGTACCAAAAAAAGAGATCAAGAAAAAATACAGCGAGATAAAATAGGAAAAGAATTAAAAGATAAATATTCAAAAGCTAATAAAGATGGAGATAATAATGATTATACGATATCAAATCCTCCGCCTTCTTTAAATATATATAATAAAGAAAGAGATAGTCTTGCGCCTCCTATTATTAGAAATGATAACTTAGGACCTTATGATAATTCATTATTTGAATATAAATTATAAGTTATTTTATTTGTAAAATAAATTATAATTTCATATATTATAATGACTAGTAAAACTAACATGGTATTACCCAAAGAGGTAAAGAAAAAAACGAATGAAAAAATAGAAAAGAATGAAAAAATAGAAAACAATGAAAAAATAGAAAAAAAACAATTAACCAAAGAAGAACTAGAAAAAAAAATAGAAGGTTTGGAGAAAAAATTAAAATTACTAGAAGAAAAACAGTGGTCTAATTACATAGATGAGTATATCGACACTTGGTATGAAGAAAATAAAGATGAAGTGGATATTGGAAGAATTAAACTATTTAATTTAATCCCTATAGATGTTATGCCAGATGAATTAGAAAAACATATTTATAAAAAAGTATTCAAAATAATGTATTCTTTATTAAAACATAAATTATAATACTTTAAAGAATGATTTCCAAATCAGATAATTTCCAGTATTCAGAGCTTCCATTAGGCATTGGTCTTCTAATAATAAACGGTAATTTTTTTTCATCAAGTTCCATTTTAGCAATGACATATCCATCTATTATGTTATCATCTACCATAATAAATGGCTTTGCACCACAGTTCAGTTGTTTTGCTCTAAATCCCAAAATTTTTGAATATTCATATTTACTAAGTATCGGAAAAGTTTTATGCAAATCATCTACAATTTCGCTTTTTTTGTTTCTAGTAACCTTTGATAATTGATAGACTTCGTCGTAATTGTGATATAATTTTTCAGGATGATAATTTGAAAGATAATCTTCTTTAATATCAAAATCCATCTTATCCATAGAAATCATATCTTCATCTTCATCAAATTCATCATCAAATTTACTATTTTCATCGTCGTCTTGCTCATCTAGATTTTCTTCATCAGTTAATTCTCCCGAATCTTTAGAATCAAATTTAAAATTATTATCAGAACTAGATGTTTTATCTTTCAATATAGATGGATCTAACATCTGTAATTTTTGTAATTCCGCAACTTGTTTACTATCATCTTCAGTAACACCTTCGTCGTCATCTTCGTCTTCGTCTTCGTCTTCGTCGTCTTCTTCTTCATCAGCAAGATCACCTTGTTTTTTTTTTGGATTATCTAAATCATCTTCATCTTCTAAATCTTCCATTTCTTGCATTTCATCTTCTTCAATCGATTCAATGTCCGAATTTTCTTGTTCGCTTTCTGACATATATAATAATCTTTTATATTCTTTTATCTATTTCAATTTTATATTAATATAGTTAGGAAGTTTTCCACGTTTTATCACAATGAACGCATAAATATATAAATTTTAATTGGGTATCATCATATCTAACATATATCACTTTTCTTTCATCTTGTTTGTCATTATTGCTAGGGCATTCTTCATTCGGACAGGGGATATTATCGATGCGAGGGAGCGTGGGATCTAATTTTGTAAATTCATTAATATTATTCATAAATTTTTGCTCGCTCCGCTTAACTTGCGTTTTTGATACACAAATAGTATCTATAGTACTAGACTCATTACTACCACAATTTCTACAATAATGTACTAAAGTATCCCCTTCATCTGTTGTTTCAGAATCAGCGTTCCCACTTATTCGTATATAATACATATTATTACATTTGTCACAGAATCTCATTATTATATATATGTACCTTATGATTATTTTATTTCAATTTTTTTAATATTCTTAATTACAAGAGGATAATTAATAACTATATCTTTCATTTCATAAACAGATATATTTATCGCAATAGTTTTTTTTTCATCGCGTTGTTTTTGTTTTTTTTCTAAACTATTTATAATCTCTATTTTATTGTCATTAAAATGCTTTTTTATAACATCTGAAAATACATTATATAAGTAACATTTATTTTGTATAGTATTAAATATAGCTACCGAATAATTTTTATATTCAATTACTTGATTATAAAGTTGAATTTCATGATGATTTTCATTTATACCTGGTTCATGAAGTAAAGGATCATTAGTAAACAACATACATAAAGACAAAAGAACTGAACTAATAGTTAAACACGAGGTCCATTCATCACCTTTCCAGGTATTTAATATAGATAAACAACATTTTCCATTTCTATAAAAATTAGGATGAAATCTAGTAATACCATCATTAGTTAAATATTTAACTAAGGGAGGAGAGTAAGGAAAATCGGATGGGAAAAAAAAATTAAAGAAATAATAACCATTTTCATAAGGAGTATCTTTTGGTCCAATAATTAACGCATGTCCATTTAATATATTATCTTCATCATGACGATAATATATATTTTGCTCGTGTAAAGGATTTAATTTTATTTCTTTGACATCATTTATTATACGGGATATTGTTTCTTTTCTTACTAAAAAAGTTTTTTTATCCAT
>MDTE01137143.1_pt1 | contig 21781 bp, 24 predicted proteins | sample 811231 | NCBI WGS metagenome assembly MDTE01 (sample SAMN05326651, study PRJNA326480) | marine metagenome | isolation source: seawater | place: Indian Ocean: Red Sea | collected 2010 | reverse complement strand
CCGTGAGGGGATGAAGGAAGCGGCTCGAAACTTCAAGGCTCTACAAGGTGTCATCAAGTGCCTCAAGTGGGTTCTCGGTGAAGAGGGAGTCGATCATCCCTTAGAGTGAACATAGGCAAGGCTCTCGAGTTGTCCATCGTCCTTGTTACAGGCATACCTTCATTGGTGACACTTCGGTCGGTCGGTCGATAACATGGGACTGGACCTCAGCCAGATGAGACACGGTACCGACTTGCTGAAGCGAGGTTTCGCAAAGATGCAGGAAGGCGGCGTCATCATGGATGTCGTAACTCCAGAGCAGGCGCATGTGGCTGAAGATGCTGGTGCCACTGCTGTAATGGCGCTTGAGAGAGTTCCTGCAGACATACGCTCTGCTGGCGGTGTGGCAAGGATGAGTCATCCTGATTTGATTGATGGAATAATCGAGACCACTAGCATACCTGTGATGGCGAAAGCTAGGATAGGTCACTCGGAAGAGGCTCGGGTTCTCGAAGCACTTGGAGTAGACATGGTCGACGAATCTGAGGTTCTTACCCCTGCAGATCCGTTCTATCACATACCCAAGAATGACTTCACGATACCTTTCGTGTGCGGTTGCACTAACTTGGGTGAAGCAGTTCGTAGAATTCACGAGGGTGCTGCGATGATTCGCACCAAGGGTGAGGCAGGAACGGGCAATGTTGTCAGTGCTGTCCAACACGCTCGATTGGTTGCAGATGAGATTGAATGGTTGAAGCGATGTGATGAGGAAGATTACGACTTTGCGGTAGAGCAGATTCTTGATGGATTCTGTAGGTTAGAGGAAATGTCTGGATTGGCGATTGAGCTACAGGAGACTCCGTTCGGTACCATACAAGAGTGCGAGGAAGGAATTAGACAGATTCTCTCTGAGGTCACAGAGATGAGTAGACTTCCTGTAGTCACATTCAGTGCAGGAGGAATAGCCACGCCGGCTGATGCCGCTTTAATGATGAACACTGGGATGGATGGTATATTCGTCGGTTCAGGGATATTCAAGTCTGAGGATCCTATTACCACTGCTGACGCGATAGTTTTGGCAACTCATCATTTCCGTGACCCGAACAAGGTCGCCGAGGCTTCGAGGATGATGGCAGCGCCGATGCCAGGATTGGAAATCGAGACTCTCGAAGTCCGGATGGAAGAGCGCGGGCACTGAAGGAAATCAGTCGTCAGCTAGTACGGGCGAGTCGCCCATGGCAATCGGTAGTTCGATTGCTTCAACCTCGTTACGCTCAATCCATGCCTCTTCTTCGTCAGGGACATCAGTGTCTGCGAATATTGCTTCAATAGGGCATTCTGGGATACACGCCCCACAGTCGATACATTCGTCAGCGTCAATCACCAGGTAGGTGTCAGCCTCTCGGAATGCTTCCACTGGGCATACAGCCACGCATTCTTGGTACTTCTTGTCGACACAGGGTGAGGTTACGACGTGCGTCATGTGGTTTCTCTCCTAGTGATGATGTACGCGAGGACAGCCCGCTATGAAGTTACGCCTGCCATACATCGATTCTAAGGCGGTTCTGGCAAATCATTCCTCACCGCTCTCTCAATCGCTTGTTCAATCAATGTGGACGCTACTTCAATGGAGTCTTCACCAGGATATGCCTCGAGTTTCACCTTTCCTTTGATAGACGCTTGCTCTGTAGTCGGTTCGACCAATTCAATCTCGCCGGACGCCAAGGAGTTCAGTGAGAGCCTCAAGTGGAGACAATTATCATCATCAACTCTACCATCAAGTGAATCTCCTAATTTTGAGAGTACATCTACGCCCAGTCGGGCAAAAGCCAGGCGAGCCTCGCTCTTCTTCTGTAGAAGTGCTCTGATGAGGTACAAGTTGGATCCATGGTAGGAATCCATACGCTCGACATCGATACACTCTTCGCTTCCCGTTAGCCAAACCAAACTTTCGCAGACGAGATCGACATCGGTCACTCCCCCGGCATGGGCTACCCACTCGACCCAATGAACCGGCATCCCCATGGGCACTCCTCGTGGTGTTCGATTCATGACGCTGACGGAGTTTAGTGACTAATTTCTTCACCTACGGTGAATAGGGGCGTTCAAATAGTCGGGGTAGGTCGGCGGGACGCAAACGGGGTAGCCCCCGATAGACCTCAGGTGTTTTCAGATGGCCGGAAAGGGAGCGAAAGCAAGAGCAACAGCAAGAAAGCAGAGGGACAAGTGGAAGGCAAAGAGATGGTACACCATCCGTGCACCAAGGCAACCATGGCACTTCAAGGTCATCGGTGAAACCCTTGGCGAGACTCCAGAGCACCTAACCGGGAGAATCTACGAAATCACTCAGAACGAGGTCGACGGCGACTTTTCGAAGATGCATGTAAAGCTACGGTTCCGAGTTCATGAGACCCGTGGTGAGGATGCATTGACTGAGTTTGTGGGTCACTCGCTGCAGAATGACTTCGTGCGCCGACAAGTACGAAGGTACCGTGGTAAGATTGACGATGTTGTAGATTGCGTGACTGATGATGGATACTATGTTCGATTGAAACCGATGTTGGTTACATCCGGCAGGGTGAAGAGTTCCCAGAAGACTGAGATTCGTAAGATTGCCAAGGATATTATTCTCCAGAACGCAGCCAAGTCGACTTGGCTAGACCTACAGAATTCGATACTTAACGGAAGCTTGGAGACTCTGATTGCTGATGCTGTGAAGGTTATTCAGCCTGCACGCAGCGTGGTATTCAGGAAATCTCAGTTGCTCCAATCAGGTGTTGTCGTGGAAGATGGTCCGACTCTGGAAGAAGTTTACGAGGACGAGAAAAGGGCAGCTGCTGAGCGTGAAGCAAAGAAGGCTGCAGCACTAGCTGCTGCCGAAGAGGACGAAGATGATGATTCCGGAGACGAAGCGGAGGAAGCTACTGAGGAGGAATCACCTGTTGAGGATGAGGATAATCAAGAGGCTGCAGAAGAACCAGCTACCGATGATTCTGAAGATCTTTCATCTCTGACAGTAGCCGAGCTCAAGGAGCGCTTGAAGGCTGCTGGGAAGCCAGTATCGGGGAAGAAGGCAGAACTTATTGCCCGACTCAGCGAGTGAGGTGGTTAGATTGCTACGTATCGCCGTCCTAGGCGGTACCGGAATGAATTTGTTGATGCAGGAGTCCGATTTTGGGTCATCCGGGTATTACCTATACGGCGTTGATGATCTCACGATAGAGACCGATTGGGGCGATGTCCCTTGTTCAGTCATGCTCATCAATCGCAATGATGTAGATGCGAGGATATTCTTCATTCACAGGCACCACGGAGAGAATGTAACGCCTCCACATAACATCGAATACCGTGCTAATGTCAGTGCTGCGAGAGCTTGTAAGCCCGATTTAATCGTGAGTATACAGTCAGTTGGCTCAATGTGTGAGCAGTTTCCTCCGGGGGTTGTTGGCCTTGCGGAGCACACACTAGACTTCACTGGCAAACCGGTCACCTTCAGCGAACATGATGCGGTACACACCGATATGTCGGAACACTACCCCGAATCCGTTAGATCGATTGTTCGTCCACTATTGGAGCGCCAAGGTGAATCGATGCAACTTGACCATGTTGTCGCTCAGATTGTGGGTCCACAGTTTGAGACTCCTGCCGAGATTAAGGCGCTGGCCATACTAGGTGCGACAACAACCAATATGACGATTGCATCTGAGGCGAAACTGGTGGCGGAGACTGGTATCGATCACCTCGGTTTGATTGCTTCCTCAAATTGGGCAGCAGGATTCATGGGTGCTGGAGAGATAGACCACACAGCAGTGGAGTCAGAAGCGGACAAGATGCGCTCAGTGGTTTGGCAGTGTTTGACCGAACTTCTCGCACACGAATGACTAACCACCCCATGTAAAAGCCCAACCGCATGACACAGAGACCTCGTGCGGTAGAGGAATGGATGGCTCACCCTGCACAGAATGGAATGCAGGACTCGGGTTCACCAGATGGCTCATGGGAGACTATGATGTGCAGAGTCGCGAAGTTCCACGATAAGCACGACTTCGCGCACCCAGATAACAACGGACACGATATGGGTTACAGACTCGCTTTGATGATTGAGGAGTTAGGTGAACTCTCAGCTGCGATAACCAAGAGGAAGCCGGACGAGGAGGCAGCTGAGGAATTGGCTGATGTTTTCATTTTGACTTTGGGCAACGCGCTGGCCATGGAGGTCGACCTTGAAGCGGTGTTTCACAAGAAAATGGATCGAATCATGAAGAGAGAGGCGAGGCGTGGAAACCTTGGCATCCGAGTAACGGAATATACAGGTTCCTAGTCAGTTCGGATATAGGTCTCGAATGACATAGCGAACTGGTTTCGCTCGTCAACATCATGAGATTCCTTGGTGACGAGTTTCCAGTTATCCCAATTGATGTAAGGAAACCAGGTGTCACCTCCATCGACCTTCGCTTCGACTTTTGTGACCACCAATCTCTCGCAAATACCAAGCATGGTTGCATAGATTGCTCCACCACCTATCACCCATGCCCAACCGTCAGCGCCTGCCTCGATGGATGCTAGGTCTACGGCACCATCGATTGAGTTGACTACCTCTACCCCGGGTGCATACCAACCAGTGTCTCGAGTGAGCACTATGTTCATCCTTCCCGGAAGAGATCTGCCGATGGCTTCGTAGGTTTTGCGACCCATGATGATTGGGCACCCCATGGTTGTCCGCTTGAAGTGAGCTAGGTCGTCAGGTAAGTGCCAAGGCATGACTCCGTCCCTACCAATTACTCCATCTTCGTCCATTGCGACAATCATTCCAAGTTTCATTCGTCATGCCTCCTCGACTCATACAGATATTGGTGCTGCTATATGTGGATGGTGTACATAATCCTCAATCTTGATATCGTTGTAGGTGAAGTCATCAATGTCCTTGCAATCAGGGTTCAACCAAAGTTGAGGGCTCTCGAGCGGGGTTCTCATGACCTGTTCCCTTGCTTGTTCAAGGTGGTTCATGTAAAGGTGGGCGTCACCTATAGTGTGCACGAAATCACCAGGCTTCAGTCCACAGACTTGCGCCATCATGCATGTCAAAAGACTGTATGATGAAATGTTGAATGGGACTCCAAGGAACACATCGGCACTTCTCTGGTAGAGTTGACAGGAGAGTTCACCGTTTGAGACATAGAATTGGAAGAATGCGTGACAAGGCATAAGCGCCATCTCTTCCAACTCACCTACATTCCATGCGTTGACGATTATTCGACGGCTTGTGGGGTTGCTCTTGATTTGCTCAACAGCATTCTGTATCTGGTCGATAACCCTCCCATCCTTACTCTCCCAGGCTCGCCACTGCTTGCCATAGACGGGTCCCAGGTTTCCGTTATCGTCAGCCCATTCGTTCCATATTCTCACCTTGTTCTCTTGGAGGTAAGAGATGTTGGTTTCACCAGAGACAAACCAGAGAAGTTCGTGTATTATGCTAGGCCAATGGACCTTCTTTGTGGTAATCGCTGGGAACCCCCTTCTGAGGTCGAATCTCATTTGATGTCCGAACACTGATAGGGTGCCTGTGCCAGTTCTATCGTCTCTCTCGACACCCTCGCTGAGGATGGCCTTCAGAAGGTGGAGATACTGATCCATGCAGACGCCGAACTTCGCGGTGTAACATGCGACCTAAGAACAAATCCCTCTAAGAGGGAGCGTTTGCGTTTTCAAGGCGCTCCGAGTGCTGCTATTGTCGAGATACATTGGTTGGTGAACTTACGGTATAGTCTGCGTAACTCCAACTTGCGTTCCTCTTCATCCATTTTGCAGAACTTCCGTAGTGTTTTGCTGTTGAAATCCCCCCCTTCTGGGTGCTGTATCCATTGATTCCAGGTAATCTGGCTAGAGAAAGTGAGTCGTGTCTTCTTCCATGTTCGTGGTAGGAATGGTTCCCCTGGGGCAAGAATTCCTCTTGCTCCATCTATTCCGCAGAAAACGAGAGGTACATCGGGGAAAGCGGCGGCTATACGTGCTATTCCGGTTTTTCCTCTGGCTAAGAAAGGGGGTTCGGAATTTCTCGAACGCGTCCCCTCTGGGAATATTCCTAATGCCCTCCCATCTTGTAGAATATCGGCTGCTCTAGCAATCGCATCATCGCCTCCCTTCTCGCGGTCGGTTTCAATTTGACCTGTGACATTCATCAATTGCCGCCACCCTGCCTTCTGGAAGTGCTCCTGCTTAGCTAGGTAGTAGAGACGCCTGCGAGAGGAGAAGATTGCTAGGACTGGATCTACATGTGACAGGTGGTTAGCAGCGAGAATCATGGGCCCACCTTTGGGTATGTTCTCGACACCCCGAATCTCAAGCCTTGTGATCAAATTCAGCATAGGTGTTGCAAATCCCATCAGGGCAACATAACCCGGCGTCGAAGGTAAAGGTCGTCCTGCTGGCTCTATTGATGTGTGGGATGCCATCTCGAGCAACTCATCATCGCTTAGGCCCGCCATCAGTTTGTACGGATTGTAAGGGCGCTATGAGAATTGTTGGTGGAAAGGCATCGACCGCCTCATTCTTGAGATGTCTTCCTTTCGCTGAGTTCGATGGACATGCGAGTGTTGGTGATTTCCCTTTCTTGCCTGCTCTTAGCGCCATCATTGATGCCTGCTGCTGCCGAATCTGCCGAATGGGAAGAAGACTCGTGGTTGGTGAATATCATCGGCCCAGAGAGGTTGGAGATGGGAGACGAGATTGGTTGCCATGGAATGCCAGGATTAGACGCAGTCGATTCACATACTGTTTTTGATTCATGTAAGAATTACCTGACCGAAAGAATCGAAGCTTCTTCTTGGGGCAAAAACCCTCTTTCTTTTGGCTCTCAGGGGAAGGAATGGAGCAACTTTTCCATTCAGGCAGGCACTGAATCTGGTTTCCGTGTTTTCGGTGGGAGTGGCAGCCACGAAGGAGTACTGAACATCGACTCTGAAGGTAGGACGCTAGAGAAGGGGTTCTACTCTGCTGAGGAGTTCGAAGAATTGCTGTTGAGCGAACCCGGACACATTGACTTCCAATGGAGGGCGCGTGATCATGATGTTATTGTCCGCCCAGAAAGTGACCTAGTTAACGCTATAGAAAGTACTACTGCATGGTTTACTACTTGGGGTGAAATGTACTCTTACAGTCAATCTTCAACATTATTCTCTGTGTCAAATGAAGGCGATTCATGGTTGGTTGAGAACATACCATCAAACTCACATGAACATTGGTCTGTACCTACAACGGTAACTTTCTCAGAAATTGGAGCCAACATAGTTTCGGTAGAAGTTGAGGGAGTTATATTGGAAGAAATATCAGAGGCTACACGCCATCTTCAAACGGGTTGGAGGCAAAACGGGGACGATTTGTTGTTGACACTGGAAGAAGGTCAACAAGCAGAGATATCCTTTGATAGGCCGGCATATCACAGTTTACAGGTGGCCGAGCCAAGATTCAACGGGTTACCTCTAGCCATAACGATATCCGGTGTTCACACAACGGATCTGTTTGATTGGTCGAAGCGTTGGGATGATACTCCTATGAGATTCACCTGGTTGATTCAGCCTCGAGAGGTTGGACAGCACAGCATTCTGCTTCCAGCACTAGTGGTTCTGGTAGCGATATCAACACCCGTGGCGATATTCGTTTTAGTCAGGAAGGACAGAGAGCTCCAAAGCGCTTTGACGAAAGGTTTCGATGCTTTTGAGATAAAGCGCGAGGAAGAGTAATCACTCTACGCGTTCCAAGGCACCATTTCCTCTCTTATCGAATACTGATTGTACACGGTCACAGATTGAGCTGGGTAAGTCTTCAGGAGCATAGACCCCTGGCATCATACTGTTTCTGTTAGTAAGAAGTGATTGAGATACTGCCACTGCGACTAACCCCGTGGATATCGCCATCGATTGGTCACCTCCTATCGTTCCTTGGCAATCATACTCCCAAGTTCTGCTCTCGCCGTTGGTTGATTTGATTTCCAATCGCATCCATGTGAACTCGTTTCGCGAGGGATCAAGGCGCCATTCTTCGACGAGTTTTCGTTCGTCTAACTCTCCCTTTGCTCGGAGTTCGATGTATTTCTGGATGTGGCCAGGCCATCGAACGGTATACTCCCTCATGTCATCTATCCCTAGGGAAATTCCCCAATCGAGCAATGAGCGCAATCCGTCCGTCAGGAACGCTTCCATTGAGCCGTGCCCCTTTACTTCGATTTCGTGTAGTTCGGTAATGGCTGCAACTTCGGCCATTTTTCCTGAATCAATGATTCTAGCAGGTCTTGTGTACTCCTCTATGACATCGGTTGGTGAAAATGGTGCCATGTATGACCAACCGTCGTCTTTGTGGACAGGGTTTCCACCTACTTTGATCGAGACCTTAAGCAAATCACCCATTTCCCGCGCAGCCTCTGCAATCAGGATGTTCGATAGGCCGGGGGCAATTCCGACATCATGGATTAGTATCTCTCCACTTTCTCTAGCTACCTTTCTCAGCCTAGCAGGGTCCTCGGCGCAGAAGGCGATGTCTACGACATCCAAACCCTTGGTGATCAAAATCTCCCGTATTCGATCGCCAACCCTTCCAGGAAGCATGTTCAGAGCAAGTGCGTATTCAGTCGAGTCGATGCCTTCGGCGTGTTCGATGGCATCACCAACCACAGCGATACATTCGTGAAGTTTCTCAGTTAGCGCATCTAGCCTTACTTGATCGGTGTCGACAATCGTTAGCAGGTTGTCACTAAGTTGTCGGCAGACAAACTCTCCGACAAGGCCGGCTCCGTAGGCGACAATACTAGCCCTCTGCTCAATCATCGCTTAGGCCGAGTAGCCTCAGAACCATGAACCATGCTGCCTCTGGAGGGGAATCATTCATTTCACAAGTTCAGGCGGTTGCAGGATGGGGAGTGTTGTGGAAGACATCGAAATAGACCCGTGGTCTTCGAGTCAGTCGACTGACTACTCTCGGATGATTGAGAAATTTGGACTCAAGAGGATTGATGTAAATTCTCTTCCAAATCCACATATGTTGCACCGTAGAGGAATTGTATTTGCACACCGGGATCTAGACCTTATCTTGGACGCTAAATCCCGTTCAAAACCGTTTGGTGTTCTTACTGGCTTGATGCCATCTGGAAGGATGCACCTGGGTCACAAGATGGTTATCGATCAGGTCAAGTGGTTCCAAGAGACTGGAGGTGATGTCACTATAGCGGTTGCAGACCTAGAAGCACACGCTACACGTGGGCTATCGCTCGCTGATTGCAGGAAGACAGCACTGGAAGAATACATCGCCAACTATGCTGCTTTGGGTCTCGATGTTGAGGGCACGGAGATTTACTTCCAATCAACTAGGCCAATTGTCCAGAGAATGGGCTTCACTTTGGGGAAAAAGTCCAATCTCTCGGAGTTTGAAGCGATATACGGATTCGATGGTGAGACCAATTTAGCACATGTTCAGGCTCCTCTTGTGCAAGCAGGCGACATCCTCCACCCGCAGTTGGAAGAATATGGTGGATTAAGGCCCATTGTCGTCCCGGTAGGTGTTGATCAGGATCCACACCTACGCTTGACGCGAGGACTTGCGAGCAAAACTAACTGGTTCAATGTCAACGAGAGGAAGTCGGGTGGTTTGGTCGTCGCATTATCCGTGCAAGATGAGAATTCAGAAGCCCTTGGGGTCGGCTCTGACGGGAGAGTCGACAAAACTCGAAGGCAATCCGTTTTTGACAAGTTGGTCTCTGCAATAAAGGAACTTGGATTCTCTGACCTGAGGCCAAATCCCAAACATGGAACAATTGAGATTCCAGGGGGGGTCTCCAGCGACCGTAATCGTATTCGTCAAAATTTGCTGCATATTGAAAGAGATCTAGGTGGACTCGGATTGCTCGTCCCTTCTAGCACCTACCACCAGTTCGCCCTCGGGATGACTGGAGATAAGATGTCAAGCAGTAAGCCAGAGACTACGATATTCCTAGGTGAGAGCCCTGATTCGATGGCCAAGAAGGTTAACGCATCCTTCTCGGGCGGAAGGCCGACCTTAGAGGAACACCGTAGGCTAGGTGGTAATCCAGAAGTCGATGTGGCCTTCCAGTACCTGCGTTTCTTCTTTGAGGACGACGATGCACATCTTTCCGAGATTGAATCCGGATACAGATCCGGTGAGATTCTCACTGGTGACATGAAGCGACTCTGCATTGATGCCGCTAGTGTATTTCTCTCTAATCTGTCAGAGATGAGAGATCAGACCGCTCATTTGGTCGAGGATTTTCTAGCAAGAGACTCACTCTAGGTCACTTGATTCAAAGATCATCGGATTAGGTCCTGGATCTAATTCATCGATTTCATCTTGCTTCAGTTCCCAGGTTTCGGCATCTTCGTGTCCAATTGAGCTGTGTCCCTTGGGATCCAACAACTCCAGTTCTATACTCACTTTACCTGGTTCCTCCACGGCAGTTAAGATCGCCTCCTCAAGCATCGATAGAATCGCCAGTTGGGAACTTGCTCCCTCTACGCCTTCTGATTCTTCTTTTTCGATTTGGCGCGCCATCATTTGTATGATGTCAGCAAACCTACGAATCAAACCCTCGATGTTGGTGACATATCCGCTTGCGTGTGAACCTGGTGCAATCTCTAGGTCGAGTTCTGGGATCCTTATGGTTGCCGAAGGACCCCTGACCACCCTTACATTGAGGTGTTCCTCTTCGGAAACCAATAATCGGTGCCCCGTAGGGCCTCTTTCCTCTGACGGGATAAAATCGGTTTGACGAAGGCCACAGGAGTTGCATGAAAGCGTGATTTGGGTGTGTTCTCCGAAGTAGGGAATATCCGAGGTGTTTGCTAGAAGATTCAGGCAATCCTCCTCTCCACAAGCGGGGCAGGGGTGTTCCACTTTACTCTCCATGTGAGTACCTCAAGCGCCTTGGTGAAAAGTCTCTGACTCAAGACCAGCTACTCCGATTACTCCAGGGGGTAGAAGCAGGATTCTATTTTCTCCTAACTGTACTAGTGAGCCACCCATGTCGCCTTCGATGAACGAGGATAGTTTCTCTACAGTTGTCTCAAACTCTAGTTCACGGTCGAGAAGCGAACGAAACTCAACTATCGCCATTTCTCCTTCAGAAACCCAATTCAATAGCCTCTCCATTCCTGATAGGTCGTGTAGAACTGCGCGGCGAATCACCAATTCATACTTTGATTGAGGGACAGGAGCATCGGGGTAAAGACTTCCTAGGTCGTGGTAAGTTTGACCGGGTTCGGGTGCTGGTATCTCGTCTTGGTCAATGCTCGGAACCTGTAACCACTTGGGCCCGTCAGCTCCCTCCATGTCTTAGGCTGGTAGTTGGAGGGACAAATAACCACTGATTGAGACCATGGCGAGAAGGTCTTATCGGCTTAGTCGGATTGATAAGGGAGGTGCTATTCCAACAGATTAGCACCAGCGGCTCTCCTGCTGAGTGCGAATGTTCAAAGACGGTGGATTTCCGAGGGAGAATCATGGAAGCAGAGATGCAAGCGATGAAGACAGGGACTAGTACCGTTGGGATTTGTTTCGACGGCGGTGTTGTAGTAGGTGCAGATCACCGAGCCACCATGGGTCACTTTGTGGCAAACAAGAATGTCCAGAAGTTGTTTGCTATCGGCGACAACATCGCATTGACCACCGCAGGATTGGTCGGACATGCCCAGGTACTCAGTAGGATTCTAGCTGCCGAGATTAAGTTGTTTGAACTCAAACGAGAGAGCCGCATGTCGGTCGAGGCGGCAGCCACATTGACTGCTAACATCCTTGGTGGCAGGCCATACTGGGTTCAGCTTCTGATTGCTGGTGTCGATGATAGTGGTGGCAGCGTCTATTCGATAGACTCCGCTGGCGGCTCGATAGCAGATGTATACTGTGCAACTGGATCTGGCTCGCCGTACATGTACGGAGTGTTGGAAGACCAGTTCCGCGAGGGGATGACCGAGAACGAGGCTCTCAAGGTGGCTGCAAAGGCACTACTCGCTTCGGCTCAGAGGGACGCTGCGAGTGGTAACGGCATGGATCTATGTGTAATCACCCAAGAAGGAGGCTTCAAACTCCTTACAGATGCTCAAACGCAGAAGTTGATTTCCTCGATTTGAGATTTTCACTTTCCCGGCAGGTTGCCTGCCATAACTACACCAATTGTGGTAGGGTGGTAACCCAACGGGAGTAACAACTCAGAGGTTGTCGGAATGAGATTTACATTCAAAGAAATCAAGGATAAGATCACCAAGATGGTTCCGGGTGGGTTGAACTATGAGGTTGATCTTGAGGCTGCCAGCATCGCGATAATAACGCCAACTCCAGAGAAATTTAGCGGAGGACTCGTAGGTGAAATCGCTAAGTCGGTCAAGCGCAGAATAGTCGTTAGGCCGCACGAATCAATACTTATGGAAATCAACAAGGCGAGAGAAGCAATCAAGGAGATTATTCCTTCAGAGGCGATGGTTCTCAACATCTGGTTCGACCCAGCAATCGGAGAATGCACCATTGAATGCAAGGATCCAGCAACTGGCGTTGGCAAGCGTGGCGTTCACCTAAAGGAAGTGAGGGACGAGATTGGTTGGCAGGTCAAAATCGTGCGTGCTTCTCGCATGGAGAGCCGCACGGTCAATGACATTAGGCGCTTCAAGATGGAGAACGCAGACGACCGAAAGAAATCACTTCGCAGATTTGGGAACAATATCTACCGCCCTCAGAGACCCGGTGAAAAGTGGGTTCGTTTGACCGGACTGGGGTCATACAGGGAGGTTGGTCGAGCAATGCATTTGGTGACCACCAACGAGAGCCGCGTTATCGTCGACTGTGGCGCTAAACCTGGTAGGGAGGATGAGTCTATGCCCTACTTCTCAGCGCCTGAGTTATTGCCTCCAGACAAGATCGATGCTGTGGTTATCACGCATGCCCATGTTGACCATATCGGTATGCTCCCTGTACTGTTCAAGTTCGGTTATCGTGGACCTGTTTATTGTACTCCGCCAACCCGGGATTTGATGGTCCTTTTGCAACTTGACTACATCAAGGTGGCAAAGGCAGAGGGTAGGAGGCCTCCATACACCTTAGAGGATGTCCAGGAGATGATGTTGCATGTCGTCGAGGTCGAGTGGGATCAAACCACGGACATTGCTCCAGACATCAAGATGACCATGTACAACGCAGGCCACATCCTAGGCTCATCTTCAATTCACATGCATGTGGGAGATGGATTACACAACATCGTGTTCAGTGGTGACATCAAGTACGAGAAGTCGTGGCTCTACGATGCTGCTCATGTCAGATTCCCAAGGGTTGAGACACTGGTGATGGAATCGACCTATGGTGGTCCTAATTCTTTCCAGCCTTCAAGAGTGGAAGCGACACAGGAGTTACAGGATCTGGTACAGAGGGTACTAGCCAAAGGTGGCAAGATATTTTCCCCGGTGTTCGCCGTAGGTAGAAGTCAGGAATTGATGATAGCAATCGATCAGCTATTCAAATCAGGAAAGTGCGAGCCCGTGACAGTTTGGTTAGATGGGATGATTCAAGAGGCTACTGCGATTCATTCGATGCACCCTAATGCCCTAAACAACGATCTAAAATCTGCGGTTCTGAAGGATGATGATTCAAATCCGTTTTCATCTCCTTGGTTCAAGCGTGTTGAAAGTAGGGATCAGAGAGAGTCGATTATTCTCGACCCTAAACCTTGCATCGTCTTAGCTACAAGTGGTATGATGACAGGTGGACCGATTGTCGAGTACTTCCGTAATTGGGCAGGCGAGAAGAGCAACACACTCTGCTTCGTAGGATACCAGGCAGAAGGAACACTTGGCAGGAGGCTAAGGGATGGTTTCACTGATGTTCCGATTACTGATGGCGGGCGAGGTACCGACATGGTTCGAGTCGAGTGTGACATAGTGATTATCGATGGAATGAGTGGCCACTCAGATAGGAACCAGTTGATGGAATATGTCAATCAGATGAACCCGAAGCCTCGATTCATTGTTTGCCATCATGGAGATTCGAAGGTCTCACAGCAGTTCAGTAAAGCACTCAGGGAGGCCTATAGAGTGAGGTCTGTATCTCCTTCTAATTTAGAGACATTGCGTCTTGCTTAATCATCTTACATCAAGTTGAAGCTTGTCTATTTGTTTACCTAGGACATACAAAACCAGTGCTGAAATCAGTGACAAAACTCCGATGAAGGTGACAGTGAAGGCAGCGAGAGCTACACCCAGGCTAACGGGGTCGTGTGGGCCACCTATGTCTATCAATGCCGATGCCATTTGGTAACCGACGATGAAAAAAGAGATTCCAGGAATTCCAAACAGGATTAACGGATGTTTAGATTCAAGCATCCAGTAGAACAGTTGGGCGAATCTCGAAGCCGAGGTAAGTGATTCTAGTTGGTTATCTTCTATTGGGGTATCCAACTCTATGATTCGGACGCTTAATTCACTTGGTAGATCTGATGGTCGGTCGCTCGAATTCGCCTTAGCCAAGGCTTGGATTCCTTTAGGGGATAGGGAACAGACGGATATCGCAGCGTCCTCGTAGGAGTACGACTTGATTGTCAGTGCGCTTCCTTCATCTGGCATTTCTTCTGTTCTTTCGTTGGCTGAACGATGCTTGAATGCAATGTAGATGTCATGGCCACTTCGAGCCAGTGAGATGTTCATGGGTAGATCCTTCAACTTCCAGTAGGAATCTAGGCCGACAGCAATTGTTCTGTCTATTTCATCCAAATCAAGTGAGATGAGAGTTTTTGCAAGTTCAGGGGCATGAGGTTCAGAATCATGGTATACGAAAATCCCGCCAGCCTCTTCGACGAGTCTCTTGCATTCCTCATCCTTTGTCAAAGAGATGACAACTACTTCGTCAGCGAAATCGAATCCCCTAACTACCGCCGATGCGATTCTTAGCGATTGATCCCTTACAACATACACCAATCTCATGCTAGTCATGGTTTGGACATACCCACGCTAGTTGAACCGTTCGGCTTGACAGGCTATGGTCGCCTAGAGTTCGTTGAAAAGCCTCCTACTCCAGCAAGAATTCATGATTGAGGGTTGGAAGGTCGTGGTTATCATTCCAGCCCGAGATGAGGAATCGTTGATTTGCTCGACAATTGATTCGATTCCCAGTGAAGTCGATTTCATCGTTGTGGTCAATGATGGTTCGGTGGATAGCACTGAAGAATTGGCTAGAACAGCACTAGGTTCCCGCGGCAAGGTGGTCAGCACACCAGGACTAGGTGTGGGGGGAGCCATTTCCCATGGCTACAGAATCGCTGCACAGGAAATTGAGGGTGACCTGTTGGGATGGGCAGCGGTTGTCATGGCGGGCGACGGTCAGATGGATTCGGAGGATCTGCCAACACTCCTTCACTCGCTTAATGAGGTGCCATTTGTCAAAGGTGACCGGTGGAGTCATGCAAGTGGTTTGGGTAAAATGCCTATCAGAAGGCGATTGGGTTCGAGACTGCTTTCCACTCTCACTGCCTTAGCATCAGGTGTCAAAGTAAGGGATCCACAGTGCGGATTCACAGCAGTTCGCCTTTCCGAAGTACTATGTTGGGATTGGGTCGAAGAATGGTCTGGATATGGATATCCCAACTGGTGGATATTGAATTTGGGTAGTGAATCGATACCATACAAGGAGGTTCCTGTAAGGTCTGTGTACGGTTCTGAGAGTTCGGGAATAAAGATTCACAAATTCATGTTCAAGGTCGCACCGATGCTTTATGGTGGGCTTTGGAAAAGGGGTTGGTCGTGGTATGTTAGTGATTCGACTAAGATATCTTCTCCTTGGTCGGTCAGGATTTCTCTGGCTACTTTCTGGTTTGCATCACACGCAGCATTCGTCGTACTGTTGGCTGATGCTGCTCTCGGTAAAGGGTTCAATCCATGGGCGCCAACATTGTCCTTGCTAGGCCTGCTCATTTCTCGAATGTTGGATCGTTCAGAATCTGTAAGGAGGTTGTCAGTCAACTCCTTAGGTTCATCTTGTTGACACTAAAATGAGAAGTCGCTGGTGGGCCCGCTCGGATTTGAACCGAGGTCAAAAGCTCCCAAAGCTCCTAGCATAGCCAAACTAACCCACGGGCCCAGTGAAGCCCTCGACCTGCCTTTCTTTGATGAACCTACTCATTGAAGAAGCCGCCAAGAACTTCTCGTCAATCGTAGCAATATTCCTTCGTATTCCGCTGACTCCAACATTTCCGTAACCATTGCAACGCTCTTGCCACTTTTCTCGAGTTCTTGCGTAAAACTCTGCAAAGTCAGGATACCCTCTTCGTCGGAGGCACGCTTAATCAAAGACATGATTGACCTACCATCGATTTCCTCTTCGTCCCATGAGGCAGAGACTTGGTGAATGGTGGCAGTCTCTAGTTCAGATCGTATCTCAGCTGGTACATTCCACTTCTGCACCTTGAGTACCAATTCGTCGGCGGAATCGACAGATTCGACTAAAACCGTTTTTTCTGAATTACCACAACTAGAGCAGACAATGTTGCCTGTCGATGTTAGGGATCCGAAGAATCGTTCACATTCATTGCACCGGAAAACAAAGAATCCAGGCTTCATTCAACCATCTCAGAAGGTGAAGTCCGATCCTCCAATGGAAGAACTACCGCCAACCGGGGGTCCACCACTACCTAGGCTCCTTGTCAATGACCCTCTTACTCTGCCGACTTCGCTGTTGCCAAGGTTGAGTGATTCAGGTAGGATTAGGGCTGCAGTAGCACATCCGTAGTGTCCTTCAGCAGCAGTCACTTCGTCTACAGCTACCTCGTGACTAACGACTTCTAAATCTCTTGATGAGAGTTTGTACTTCAGCGATCGCTTAAGCGCCACGACAGTTTCTTCGTAACCCATCAAGGTTGAAATCGTTCCAACAATGGAGCACTCATCGCCTTCAGGAGTGACGCATTGTGCCCAAGCCACTCCTGCAGATGCCGTTCCACCATCTTCGGTGTATGACTCTGCGATGTGACACTCGACCAATGAACCCATGGGCAGATCTTCAGGCGGTACGGCTTCAAATCCCATTGGTAGCATTGCACCTTCGACCCTAATCAAACGAGAGTCTCCGAGACCTATTTCGACGAGGCACTGGTCGAAAGCGTCCTCCTTGGTCTCGCCCCAAGGCGCTACCGCAGTCATCAGCCAACCAGTGCAAGATCCTGTGGATTTTCGCTTATTCTGACTGGTGTCGAAAGTGAAATCCATGGCACTCCGAAATGGGTCGAGTTCATCAAGTGGCCGGCGTATGGTGGTTTGATGTTTAGGCCTAGGGAGTTGGTGATATCCATCGTCGCCTCGCTTCTACTAGCGGCCTTTCTGTATCTCGCTTTGGTGCAAACTGGAAACCCATCTGAGGCGATGACTTTTCTTCTCATAACTCCGATACCGGCTGCCTTGGTTATTCTATGGTCGTTCAATTCTAACGAGCAGGCACGGAACCTACAACAAGTGAATTCACATAATGTTGAGTCTAGTTCTAACTTGAGCAGTGATTTAGAGTCCGATGGACTACCTGATCCATTGGACGAAGGTTTTGATGTCCCTCTTGGATGATTAAGGGGTTACTCTGCGAGAATCTCTTGGGAATGGGATAACCTCGCGAATGTGATCTGCACCGGAAAGCCAAGCACATACTCGCTCAACCCCCATGCCGAAACCGCCGTGCGGCACTCCACCATATCGCCTGATATCGATGTAGAACTCGTACGGTTCTCTGGGTGTCCCCTCTTCGTCAATCCGCTCAAGAATCTCTTTCTCCGACCAAGTCCTTTCACCCCCTCCTATGATTTCCCCATAACCTTCTGGAGCCAGTAGGTCGTGGCAAAGAACATACTTGTCGTCCTCAGGATCCGGACGGTGATAGAATGGTTTCGCAATACGTGGATAGTGCGTCAAGAAATGTGGGACATCGAAGTCTTGAGTGAGAATTTTCTCCTTTGAGTAGTCAAGGTCTTGACCCCATTCTATCTCAACTCCCATTCCTTGCAAGGTTTCCACGGCCTCGTCGTAACGCATTCTAGGGTATGGTGAATCTGCGTATCTTGCGACCAAATCGAGATCTCTACCTAGCGACTCCAACTCATTCGCTCTCTCGTCAAGAAGCGAGCGCGCCACCTGTCTGACGAGTGCCTCACCGTGAGCCATGACATCCTCGTTGCCGCCCCAGGCAATCTCCATTTCAGCGTGCCAGAATTCAGTTAGGTGCCTCCTTGTCCTGCTCTTCTCAGCACGGAACGATGGTGCGATGGTGTACAACCTCTCCAGTGCGGGCATGGCTGCTTCTGCATATAGTTGCCAAGATTGAGTTAGGTATGCCTGCCTGCCGAAGTATGGGACCTCAAAAAGAGTAGAACCGCCTTCAACGGCACCTGCTACGAAACTAGGTGCTTGATATTCAATGAAGTCCCTATCTCTGAAGTAAGAGTGTACTGACCCAAACACAGTAGAGCGTATTTTGAGCATAGTGGTCATTCTCTGCGTTCGCAGATACAGATGTCTGTTGTCTAGTAGGAATTCGGTTTCTCCTCCATCTGCACTTGCCATCGCTGACTCTGTAATCGGAAAAGGTACATCTGGGTTGACTCCGCCGACAACAGTACCGGAAGAGACAATCAACTCGTGTCCACCTGGTGCACGCTCGTCAGGATTTACGGTACCGACAATCTCCAGACTTGCTTCGGTCAAAGCACCCTTCAGAGAATCAAATGAATCATCGCCTACATCAGCTCGCTTTATGACACACTGGAGTGTACCGGTTGAATCACGCACGACTAGGAACCAGATATTGTTTGAACCTCGTGCGCGATGAACCCATCCTTTGACTCCCACTTCCTCTCCGGAGTGCTTGCCATCGTGGATGTCTGATATCCAGAGGTCCTTCGCCATCGGCTCACCAACGAGTCTGGGAACGCCTTCCTCCATTTGAAAAGAGCCCTAACCAAGACTGGATAGAACTATCACGCCACGGAATGTGGCGCAGCGGGTAAGACATGTCTGATATTCCATCTCTCGCATCAAGAAAAGTGGTGGTGTACGCCGTTGGTGGCAACGCCCTATCGGATCCTAGTGCAGCAGGTTTGGAATCAAGGGAGAAGTCGGAAGCAGCTTTGTCGGGCGTCCTAGAGGACATAGTCGACTTACTGGAGAGCGGACATTCCGTTGTGATGACACATGGCAATGGCCCCCAGGTGGGTGAACTGCTCTTGATGGAAGAGGCTCTATTGGATAGAAGAAGGCAATCAGGAGATATCTATCGAGAGCCATGTGGTCTTGCAGAGTGGGTCGCTGCCACTCAGGGAACCCTGGGCTTGACAATTGCCGAGGCTCTGGAAAACCGAATTCATTCTCGTGGTAGGCATGAGAGCGTAGTCTCTCTAATCACCCGCGTAGAGGTTTCTCAAGATGACCCCGCATTTCTATCTCCTACAAAACCGGTAGGGCCATTCATAGATGATCTCAACGCGATTCCCGACCATTGGTCTGTTGGTGTCAGTTCAGGGGACAAGGGTCCAAGAAGGGTGGTGGGCTCACCTCATCCAAATTCTATTCTTGATCTGGAGGCGATAGAATCTCTGCTTTCTGCAGGTGCAGTAGTCCTATGTTGCGGAGGCGGCGGGGTTCCTGTGGTGGTAGGCGAGAATGGTGTCAAGAGTATCGATGGAGTCATTGACAAAGACAGAGTATCGTCCCTACTAGCCCGCTCTATAGAGGCCGATGCATTCATTCTTTCAACCGCAGTACCATGCATTTCTATCGGTTTTGGAACCCCTGCTCAGGATGACTTGATTACGATAGATGTTGATTCTGCATCTGTACATCTCGAGAATGGAGAATTTCCACCAGGTAGCATGGGTCCAAAAGTTGAGGCAATGATTGAGGTGAAGTCTTCTCTACCGAATTGTTCTGTAGTTCTATGTATGCCGGGAAAGGCGTATGATGCGTTGCGCGGCGTCGAGGGTACAACACTTCTCTGAGCGATGTAATCCGTCTTGGAAAAAGGCGGGCCTTACGGGGTTCGAACCCGCGACCGACGGATTAAGAGTCCGTTGCTCTACCTGACTAAGCTAAAGGCCCGAATCGGCGGGAGAGCCCCCCCTATATGACGCAAACGGATTCAGTAAGTCAGGTGAGTCTTCCCTCTGGCTTCATCCTGACCTCTACGCCACTGGATGAACCGATGACCACGGCGTCTGCCATGTTGTTGAACAATCCGACTTCGACAACTCCAGGTATGCTTCTTATTCTCATTTCTAAGTCACACGGATCATCGATAGTTGGTCCGAAATGGCAGTCTATGATGAAGTTCCCATTGTCTGTGACAAATGGTTGTTCGCCGCCTCTTCTTATCACATCTCCCGGACTTATTCTAGATAGGTGTTCAGCGGTCACCTCCCAGCCGAACTCAATAATCTCTACAGGAAGAGGGAATGCTCCCAATGTCGCCACATCTTTCGAAGGGTCGGTTACAACTACCATAGCATTGGACACATTAGCGACGATCTTCTCCCTAGTTAGGGCTCCGCCTCCTCCTTTGATTAGTTGGAAGTGGGGGTCGAACTCATCAGAGCCATCAATTGTCACATCGAGCCTGTCCACCTCACTCCACTCTAGCAAAGGGATTCCAAGTGAAAGTGCGAGTTCTTCGGTTTCTTTGCTGGTAGGGACACCAGAGATTTGGAGCCCATCTTCTGTCATCCTCCTGCCAAGTTCTATGACTGTGAACCTCACTGTTGAACCAGTTCCCAAACCTACCTTCATGCCACTGGTGACAAAGTCACATGCGGCCACCCCCGCGGCTTTCTTCGCGATGGTGACGGAATCTTCGGCCATGTGTTTTGGTATACCGTAAGGGGCATATCGTTTGCCATGCTTGAATGATGGATAATGATGAGATAGTATAGGCGAATGTTTGACAAACCTCCCGTCTTCTTCGAAGACGAATGCAGCGTAGCCCACGCCCATGTCTCAACGCGGTTGTGATGGTGTTGCTGATGCTGCTGATGGTGCAAAGCATCGCTCTACAACCGTCAGAATCGTTGAATTCAGAAGCAGTTGAACATTTCACGCCCCTCAATGTTGAGGAGACTGTTTCGATAACGACAGCACCTAATGGAACATCCAGCGCTCTGGTGTTGGAAGTCCCTGTTAACCATGCTGTCACAGGGGTTGATCTCTCGCTGAGGCCATCGATACTTCCGATGACCGATTCTATTTCTTGGAACTCAGCTCAACATTGGAACGCTACCGGCACGACTTCTGATAGGGTCAACTACAACTCGACTCAGGGTCTATCCATTCTACCAAGGGAGATATCTTGGGACTTTGAGAACTCCAATCATGGTTGGACTCTGGGTACAGGGTGGCTTTGGGGTTATGACTCCTGTTTGGGTCAGTCTGGTGGTGTTCATGGCGGTACCAAGGCGATATACACCTACAACTGTAATTACCCCAATGGTATACCTTCTAGTGGATATTTCGCTACAAGCCCGATAATTGACTGTAGCAGTTGTTCAGGTTCATGGTATCTTGATTACTGGAAGCGTTTGGGTATCGAGTACCACTACTACGACGACGCTCAGGTTCATGTCAAGGATACAAACAACAATTGGCAGATTGTCTGGGATCACAGTGGTGGCTCCACTAACCCTAGTTCGTGGACCAAAATGACTCACGACATAAGCAACTATGTCAACGGCAATTCAAACCTTCAGGTCAGGTTCAAATTAGGTCGCACTGATGGTTCGGTGACCTATACAGGATGGAATGTCGAT
>MDTE01066254.1_pt1 | contig 21781 bp, 20 predicted proteins | sample 811231 | NCBI WGS metagenome assembly MDTE01 (sample SAMN05326651, study PRJNA326480) | marine metagenome | isolation source: seawater | place: Indian Ocean: Red Sea | collected 2010 | reverse complement strand
GGCTGGCGCAGGAAGGTGATCGAGTCCTCCCTTGTGCACTTACTAATCTAGGTTCGGTGGCGGCAGAGCTTTTGATGGCAGGGCATATCTCCATCATTTGCATAGGACATGATGATACTTTTTCTCTGGACGATGCTTTGTGTGCAGGGCACCTCATTGAAAGGGTCCTAGCAGGTCCAGAATCGAAGAAAGATGAAGATCCCGAATTGAATGACGCCGCGCGGGCGGTCCGTGCGTTTGCTCAAGCCCGAAAGCCAACCAAGCGTTTCCTGAGTCTCTCCGCTGCGGGGCGCGCCGTGATCGGAGTGGGTCTAGAGGATGATCTCGCACTATGTGCAGACGTCGATCGCCATGATGTTCTGGTGGAGATGGTAGACCAGTCGATCACCCGAGTTGGAGAATGATCGGAGAGTGACCTCGAAGAATAAGACCTCGAAGAGGGGGCGATCAAAGAAGAACAAGGGTGGGAAAAGCTTGCTGTCTCGAGAGCAACGGCGAGAGATCGCGGCGGTAGCGGCGCTCGGGGTCGCCGTTCTTTTTTTGCTCTCACTTTTTCCGGCTGAGCTATTTGGATCACGCAGTTTAGAGTGGTTCCCTTCAGGCAACATGGTGGGGGTCTTTGGCGTTACGATTCGCGACATTTTGTTTTCCGTGGTAGGTGTCGCGTCGGTCATAGTACCAGTGGTGGTGATTTTCATCGGGCTGCAACTGGGTGGGTGGATGGTTTCCTCGAGGGCTTTGCGCTTTGGGCTCCTGTTTTTTGGAATGCTTTTTCTCGTCCCTATTGCTACTTGGATCGCGACACAGTCACCAGTGTCCGCGGGGTGGATCGGCATGACTTTAGGGCATCCTCTAGTCGGATTACTTGGAGTGGTGGGAGGCACGGTGGTCACGACGACTGCGTTTGTTGCTCTCAGTGTAACAACTTTGGGGTGGAATCCCCTGAGATCGGTGGGGCGAGGATTTATGGTCGGTGGTGACGCCGCTGGTCGAACGATGAAAGTCGTTGCTGATCGCGGTCGGGAAGTGGCAGCGCAGGCACTTGCGGATCAACGTGAGCGTGAGCTTGCGAACCAGGTCGTGCTTCCAGTCGAGGGTATGGAGCCAGAGTGGGCAAAGGAGGAGGAAAGCCCTCAAGATGTCACATGCTCTGTAGAGGAATCGACTGTTGATCCATTGCCCGAGCTCTCTCCGGACGTGGAGATGATCTTTGAAGTCGAGCAGGACGACGATAGTGCAAATTCTGATATAGGAACTGGATACGACCAAACGTTTGATGAAGTCGGTGACGAGTCTGCTGAGGAACTCCCCTCAGAAAAAGCCCTGAAGAGTGAAGATTTCGATCCGTCCGGTTTAGACGGTCAGACTGGATTAGATGATCTAAATGCGGGAGTTATAGTGGAGCACGAGGTTCCGCCAGTAGATCTTCTGAGCGCTCCAGAGAGTGCGGACCGAGCGAGTATGGAGAGACAGCTTGATGCGCTCGGTCAGGTACTCATTGAAAAACTTGCAACTTTCAACATCAAAAGCTCTCTCGGCGGGCGCACGACAGGTCCTGTCGTAACCCAGTTCGAAGTCGTACCAGCGCCAGGTGTGAAGGTGAACCGTATTGCTAATCTTGACGCAGATTTAGCATTAGCAATGAAAGCTCGAACGATCCGGATCGTGGCTCCTATACCGGGTAAAGGGGCGGTCGGTGTTGAGATCCCGAACCCAACTGCCGAGATCGTCAACCTACGTGAAATCCTCGAAGCTCGAGAGTTCGGGGTAGCCAAAGGAGCGCTGCCTCTTGCTCTAGGAAAAGACTTGAATGGCAACCCATATGTTTCGCCACTCGAGAAGATGCCTCATGTATTGATCGCTGGTGCGACTGGGGCTGGAAAATCGGTGTGTCTAAACACGATAGTGACGAGTTTGGTATACCGGCACACACCAGAAACGCTCCGCCTCCTCCTAATTGATCCTAAGATGGTTGAGCTCTCTGTCTATTCGCGACTGCCTCATCTCCGTCACAACGTGGTGACCGACCCTCGGGATGCTGCGGGGGTGTTGAAGTGGGCAGTGATGGAGATGGAACGTCGCTATGAACTTCTCAAGGCGAACTATGTTCGTTCGATCAGCGAGTTCAACAATAAGGTGCGAGAGGGCCAGACACTCCGTCGCAGCACTCCCAAAGGCAAAGACGCGGACGAGGATAGGTGGATCTACTCAGAAGGCGTCATGCCATACATAGTCGTTGTTGTAGACGAACTCGCCGACCTAATGATGACTGTGCAGTCTGAAGTAGAGAAGCCTCTTACGCAGCTGGCTCAAAAAGCACGAGCGATTGGAATTCATCTGATCGTAGCGACGCAGCGTCCTTCTGTGAACGTTATTACTGGGCTAATAAAGGCCAATTTCCCAACTCGGATCGCGTTCCGGGTGGCATCTAAGACTGATTCACGCACCATCCTTGACCAGAACGGGGCCGACGCGCTGCTCGGCAATGGTGACATGCTCTTTTTGCCGCCAGGAGGTAGCGTCCCTGTTCGGATCCAAGGAGCGTTTCTCCCGACAGAGGATACAGAGCGTCTGATGGGGTGGTATGTCGAACTGCTTGATCGTCATGCGGAAGAGGTAGGTCATTCGATCGATGTGGCCAATGAGCCGGATATCCTAGAGGAAGTCCGGGGTGCGGAACTAGAGGAGTCCGAAGCGGGCCCTGAAGAAATCAAGGGTGATTGGGATGGCCTTTTTGTGAAAGCAGCAGAGGTCTGCATCCAGAACGGGACGGGATCTACGTCACTCTTGCAGCGTAAGCTGGGTATAGGGTACGGACGAGCAGCACGAATCGTGGACCAGCTTCACGATGCGGGGGTGCTAGGTCCGTCGGAAGGCTCGAAGGGACGTGAGGTCCTCATGATGTTGGACGAACTAAAGAAGTTTATGGCTGGAGACTGATCCGATGTCGGAGATAAGTGTGACCCGGTTGTCGGGGTCGGTCTCCTCATGGATGGCGTTAGGAATGGTCTTTCTGGCTGGATGGCATCCCAGTGACGCCAGCGCCCAAGACAAAGGTCTTGAGGTTATCGACCAGGCGGCAGTCCGTTATAGAGACGTTGAGAAACTCTGTGCTGACTTCACACAGCACTTGTACGTGCCGCTTCTTGGCAGTGAGCGCACCGGGACCGGTCGTCTGTGTCAAGCTAAGCCGAACCTCTTTGCGATGCGTTTTGATAACCCGGAAGGGGATCTCATAGTGGTCGACGGCATGTTTGCGTGGGTGTATTTCCCGAGTAACGATGAGAAAACCGTCCTTAAGACGTCGGCGGATCGGAGCGCGGGAGGGAGGGATTTTCATCGGGAATTTCTTGAGAATCCGGGTGCCAAGTACGAGATCACTTACGAAAGTGCGGAGGATGTTGATAAATGGTCGACTCATCGTCTACGAATGGTCCCTAAGCGCAGTATGAGCTATCGCTTTGCCACGATCTGGATCGATCGGGGTGCGCCTGTGTTACGCCGCATCCAAATGGAGGAAGCCAACGGTAATGTCCGGACCATCACGATGGAAAATGTCGAATTCAAAGCTGACCCCGGTTCGGATTTCTTCACGTTTACGCCTCCCTCTGGAGCGTTGGTGATGGTCCGCTGATGGGAGGGCTAGGATGAATCGGAGGAGGGATCTTCCTGTCTTTCCTCTGTCTCGAACTCCGGTTCGGTCTGATGTTTCGAATGACGTGGAAATCGTTCATCACGAATTTGATGATGTTGGTGAGACAGATGGCCCGCGCATAGCACTGGTGACACTGGGGTGTGACAAGAACACGGTGGATTCAGAACGCACCATGGCAGCTCTTGTGGGGCATGGGGCTCGAGTCTCCTCCGATGTCAAAGACGCAGAAGTCATAATCGTGAACACATGTGGCTTCATCCGGTCGGCTAAGGAGCAATCGATCGAGACCATTTTGGACGCATGTGCGATGAAGGGAGAGGGGGGTGTTCGGGCTATAGTTGCTGTGGGGTGTCTGGTCCAACGACACGGCGATGAACTCGCCAAGGAGATCCCCGAAGTAGATCTTTTCCTGGGCCTAACCGAACTGCCGAAACTAGTAACGGAGCTTCGAGGCCTCGGGTTCTTGCCGGATAAGTCGACCCCTGTCCCTCTAATGGAGAGGCCCCTCCGGCTGCTTTCAAGCGAGTTGCGTCACACGTCCTATCTGAAGGTTAGTGAGGGTTGTGACCATACGTGTGCGTTCTGCGCTATCCCGATGATGAGGGGATTACACCGATCGCAGCCGGTACGTCACTTGGTAAGAGAAGCATCCGGTCTGCATGCCGCTGGTGTTCAAGAGATCAACATCGTATCCCAGGATACGACGTGGTACGGGCGTGATCTCCGGCGACATGACTCTGAGGCACCGCTTTTGCCAGACCTCTTACGAGCTCTGCTCGAGGGTACGGCTGTTCCTTGGTACCGACTCTTCTATATGTATCCGTCAGGTATCACTCGGGAATTGGTGGACTTGCTAGCATCTGAGAATCGAATCCTTCCCTACTTAGACATGCCTATTCAGCACGGTAGTGATCGAATTCTGACTCTGATGCGCCGACCGGAGAGAAGGAAAACGATCGTCGAACGTGCAGGTTGGCTGAGGGAAGCGATCCCTGGACTGACGCTTCGCACGACTGTGATTGTTGGTTTCCCAGGTGAGTCTGAGGACGATTTTAGTCAAATGTTGGAGCTTCTTGAGGAAATTCAATTTGAACGCGTCGGAGCATTTACCTACTCAGTAGAGGAGGGGACGCGAGCCGAAAAGCTCCCTGATCGCGTTCCGCAGGACGTAATGGATGACAGATTGGAGGAACTAATGGAGCTTCAGCGAGCGATCTCGTTCGAGAGAAATTCTATGTGCGTTGGCCGAGAAACAGATGTTCTTGTTGATCAACTTCTAAACGATGATCCTGAGTATGGGGCGGTTGGTCGTACACCTGGGCAAGCCCTAGATGTGGATGGGGTGACCCATTTGATAGGCTCGGGCGTGTGGAACCCAGGAGAGTTTGTTCGAGTTCGTGTAGTGGGTGCACATGACTATGATCTAGTTGCTGAAATTGTTGAGACAACTCACCAATCGACAGCGCCCTGATGTCGTTTTGTAGGGAGGTCGTCGGTGCGGTGGTCTATTTGACGGTTCTTTGTTCCAGTCTCTGCGCTCAGGACATCGCGGGTGTCAACAACGAGCACCTCTCGTTTCGTGGGGTTGCACTCGAGTATGGTTACTTGTGGGCGGACCGCGTAATCAATACGCCATCGTATGGAGTGCGTTTTGATCTCGGTTATGCCGGCACCGGGGTGCGTGTCGTTCCTTCAGTGATGTACTGGGCCTCATCAATGAACGCGGGTGACATAGTGGAGCTTAAGGATCGTGTCCAAGATCTTGTGGCGGAGCAGAATGATGGGGTACGACCTGCGCTAGACCTAGGGCGAATCGACTACACTGATATTGCTATTGGTGCAGACGTACATGTGGTCTGGGAGCTTCCGATGGACGTCCTGACGTTCGGAGGTTTGGGTGTCACTGCTCACGTTATGAATGGAGATGGCGAGGTTATCAGAGGTACTTTCGTAGAAGACCTTCTGGACTCGGTGGAAGCAGGCTTCAATCTTCACGTTGGCACGGAGTACCCAATCACTGACGGTATGCGCTTCTATGCGAACGGGCGGTATGAGGTCATGCCAGATCTGCAATATCTTCAGGTCCGTTTAGGTTGGCAGGTTATGTGGGGTCCTAATGTGCCAGGCGAAGGTAGAGGCAGTAATTGACTTGTGTTTGCTTAGCTCTTGGACGAGTGTGCGCACAGATCCCTCTAGGATAGATACAGTAAAAAATTTGTAAGACGGGGTGACTTTTGAGCGGACTCACTGGACCCTCGTGGGTCCCTCGTTTAGCTTTGTCTACTCTGGCCTGACCGAACTGTTGGAGCAGGATATGAAGCAGGGGATTCATCCCGAATATATGGCGGCCCAGGTCGTCTGCGCATGCGGGACCCGGTTCGAAACTATGGCGACACAAGATGAGGTGCACGTAGAGATCTGTTCGACGTGTCACCCCTTCTATACTGGCAAGCAGCGCCTGGTGGACACTGCCGGTCGTGTCGATCGATTCAAGAAGAAGTACGACAAGAACGCCGAGTAAAAGGGCGGGCTTTGTAGGCGTGTAATTGCGCGTACGGCCCTTCATACCATGAAGGTTTTCCTTATCGACCCACTGCTCGACGATCGACTTGCTGAAGTGAAGCGTCGTTTCGAAGGGGTGGAAGAAGCGCTTTCCAGTCCCGAAGTCTTGGCGGACCCGACAAGGATACGAGAGCTAAGTCAGGAGCGCTCTTGGCTTGAGCCGATCGTGATCTGTGGGAGTGAGTTGCGAGCCGCATTGAAAGAGTGTGAGGGGGCGATTGAACTAATTGGGACGTCGGAGGATCCCGAAATGGCTCAACTCGCCGAAGAGGAAGCCCGAGTTCTTCAGGACAGGATTGAGATCCTAACTGGAAAAGCGAAAGAGCTTCTGATTCCCCCCGATCCCTTAGGAGATCGCCCAGCGGTGATCGAGATCCGAGCCGGCACAGGGGGCGACGAGGCCGGATTGTTCGCAGCGGACCTTATGAGAATGTATCGGCTTTACGCGGAACAGGCCGGTTGGACAATCGAACTTGTTGATGTTTCAGAGGGTATTCCTGGTGCTGTAAAAGAGGTTGTGTTCACTGTTAGAGGGAAGGGCGTCTACGGGCGACTGCGTCGTGAGTCCGGAGTGCATCGTGTACAGAGAGTCCCTGCGACAGAGAGCCAAGGACGGATCCACACATCTGCTGCGACGGTGGCGGTACTTCCGGAGGCTGAGGACGTCGACGTTGACATCGATCCCAGTGAATTGCGGATCGATACATTCCGCTCTTCGGGCCCAGGTGGCCAATCAGTGAATACCACTGATTCAGCGATCCGGGTTACTCACATACCAACGGGGCTTGTGGTGTCGTGCCAGGATGAAAAGTCCCAGCACAAGAACAAGGCAAAGGCTTTGAAGGTACTGCGGAGTCGACTATTAGACTTAAAGATTGCCGAATCGGAGGCTGAACGTGCTCGGGACCGAAAGACCCAGATAGGGACGGGTGATCGTTCCGCAAAGATCCGCACGTACAATTTTCCCCAGAATCGGGTGACTGATCACCGGATCAGCCTGACGCTATACCGTCTTAGCGAGATTTTAGACGGTGATCTCGAGGAGGTGACCACAGCACTCCGCTTGGCCGAGCAGGAAGAGCGGATGGAGGATCACGAGGCATGAAGGGCAGGGGTCACAGACACCAAGATGCCGTTGTCTCACCTGCCTCAGTTGACCAGTGGTCGGACTCAGATCCATGGACTTTGCTTCGGCTCATTCTCTGGAGTTCAGAATATCTTGAGGGCAAGGGTCTGTCGTCGGGTCGCCTCGATGCAGAGTACCTCCTCGCTCATGTTCTAGGTACCGGTCGTCTCCAGCTTTACATGGATTTCGAACGGCCGCTCAAACAGGAAGAGTTGAATCAATTCCGACCGCTTCTTAAGCGGAGGGCAAGCCGTGAGCCACTCCAATACATACTCGGGTGCCAGCCGTTTCGTGAGCTTGAGTTGATCGTCCGCCCGGGTGTCCTGATTCCTCGGCCTGAGACCGAGCAGCTAGTCGATGAAGTGCTTGATTGGTTCCTGAGGGAGGAAGTTGATCGACCAACGGCACTGGATGTTGGAACTGGCAGTGGAGCCATTGCACTCTCTCTCGCAGCCGAATCCGGTGCCAAAGTCGTGGCGACAGATATCAGCAGCGTGGCACTGGACCTTGCTCGGTCTAATGCAGAGGCGGCTGGCCTAGAGGCCCTCGTTGAGTTCAGGGAGGGTTCTATCTTCGAACCAATCCCAGCCACCGCGAGGTTCGATGCAATTGTTTCGAACCCGCCGTATGTCAGGGAGAAGGACGAACCGCTATTGGAGCCCGAAGTACTTGATTGGGAACCGCGAGAAGCATTGTTTTCCGGGAATGATGGACTCGACGTCATTCGTGATCTGGTTGCAGGTGCATTCCAGTACCTACGGCCCGGTGGCTTGCTAGCTCTAGAGGTTGGCCTAGGCCAGGCACGGGAGGTGGCACTTCTGCTTGAAGATTCGGGCTACTATGCAGCCGTCAAAATCAAGCGGGATCATGCAGCATTGGAACGATTCGTCATCGCCTATATGGACATGGGCGATGAACACGATCGGGCTGAACGTTCTCTCTAAAGAGGAGATATGTGAGATGGCGGGTATTTTCGATATGGCAAAGGATCTTGGTAATGCGCTGGCTCGTACGGACGAGTATCAGAATTTGAAAAGGGCATCTGATGCCGCGGAAGAGGATCGTGATTTAGTAGATTTGAAGAACCGCATTCAGTCGATTGAGGCAGAACTCCAGGCCAGCCTGCAGTCTGGCCAAGGACCGAGTGAAGAATTGAGGTCTTCTTATGCGAAGACAGCAGAGGAATTGCAGGCTATGTCGGCGTTCCAGCGAGTGATTGCCGCTCAGACGAACTTTGAGAAGATCATGTATAAGGTGAACGAGACTGTGGCGAAGGGTATTGAAGAAGGCGCTCAGAGTCGCATCATTATTCCCTCGTAAGTGTAGTGCTCTCCACTGATCTGCGTGCAACAACGAACCCACTAGAGGACACATTGAAAAAGCCCAAAGAGATTAAACCGGCCGAGGGAAAGCTCGGCGTACTCCTGCCTGGATTTGGGGCGGTGGCGACGACATTTGTTGCTGGCGTAGAGGCGGCCCGCCAGGGCCTAGCAAAGCCGATCGGATCACTTACGCAGATGAACACAATTCGGCTCGGCAGGCGAAGCGACGACAACACCCCTCTGATAAAAGACTTCGTCCCTCTAGCCGGCCTCGAAGACATGGTATTCGGAGCCTGGGACCCGATTCCGGACAATGGGTATGACAGCGCAGTCAACGCGGGTGTGCTCCACAATGAGAACCACTTAGATCCGATAAAGGATTTCCTCTCTTCGATAAAGCCGATGAGGGCGGCATTCAGTCCGGAGTATGTCAAAAAATTGGACGGGACAAACAAGAAAACCGGGACCAAGAAAGAGCAGGCTGAAGAGATCCGGGCCGATATCCGCACCTTTATGGAGCAGCATGGGTGTGACCGAGCGGTGATGGTGTGGTGCGCGTCAACTGAGGTGTTTTTGCGTCCCGGTGCGGCTCACGAGACTATCGAGGCATTTGAGGCTGCCATGGAGCGGAATGATCCAGACATAGCTCCGAGTATGCTCTATGCTTATGCCGCGATAATGGAAGGGGTGCCATACGCCAATGGTGCCCCAAACCTCTCTGCTGACATTCCTGCGCTAGAATCACTCGCGAAGGAGAAGGGGGTGCCGATCGGCGGAAAGGATTTCAAGACTGGCCAGACTTTGATGAAGACTATCTTGGCTCCTGGGTTCAAGACCCGGATGCTTGGACTCTCGGGTTGGTTCAGCACCAACATCCTAGGGAACCGTGATGGTGAGGTCCTAGACGACCCAGAGTCATTCAAGACAAAGGAAGAGTCCAAGCTAGGGGCGCTTGAGCACATCCTGCAGCCTGAGAAATACCCTGATCTGTATGAAGACATGTATCACAAGGTGAGGATCAACTATTACCCACCGCGAGGTGATAACAAGGAGGGGTGGGACAACATCGATATCTTTGGTTGGATGGGTTACCACATGCAGATTAAGGTTGACTTCCTTTGCCGAGATTCGATTCTTGCAGCTCCGATTGTGCTCGACTTGGCGCTCTTCCTAGACCTTGCAGGCCGAGCAGGTATGAGCGGCATTCAGGAATGGCTTTCGTTCTACTTCAAGGCACCTCAGACGGTGCCTGGGCTCTATCCCGAGCACGACATCTTCATCCAACACTGGAAACTGAAAAACACGTTGCGCTGGATGATGGGCGAGGAGATGGTTACGCACCTCGGAGTTGAGTATTACGACTGAGGTGACAAATCAGCCCACGACTCCATTGTTCATCGTACTCGAGGGCGGAGATGGAGCAGGTAAGACCACGCAGGTTAGTCACTTATCCCGGTGGTTTGATGACCTAGGGCTCTCGTACGTGTCAACGCGAGAGCCTGGGGGCACCGCGGTTGGAGAGGCGATCCGGGAGATCGTGCTCGCAGGCCCAGAGATGGACATGCCGGCAGAGACCGAGTTGATGCTCATTCTCGGTGCAAGAGCCGCTTTCGTTCGTGATGTGGTGAGACCTGCGCTGGCTGACGGGAAGCTTGTGATTGCTGATCGATTCTCTTTGTCGACAATGGCGTACCAAGGATATGGCCGTGCTCTTGATCTTGATGAGGTCAAAAGGGCGGCCACTATAGCAACTAGAGGATTGACTCCAGATCTCTACATTGTGCTCGACTTGCCCGGTGATGAGGGTGAAGATAGGCAGAGTAGGGATGAAGGGGATCCCGACCGGATTGAAGCGGAGGGTCGATCCTTCCGTGATACAGTGCGAAACGCCTATCTTCATCTTGCTGCAACGGAGCCGAACATAACTGTGGTTTCGGCTATGGGCACTCCGGAAGAAGTGCAAGGTAGGATTCGGGCAGAACTCATCGCTCGATTCCCAGCTACCTTCACCGATTCAGAGATGATCGAACCCGGAGGTGCGGGGTAGGTAGAATGTCGGCTACGTCCGCGGTTTAAATCAGTTGAAAAGGCAAGGCGATGAAGCGTAGCGTGGTGTCTCCGGTGCTGGTAGCCTTCTTTTCGGTGGTCGCCGCTGGATGGTTAATGCAAGAGGGAGTCTCGCGGGCGAGCAACGTGTACGTGCACGCCCGCGTGCTCCAGGAAGTGGTTGACCGAGTTTCCAGTAGCTTTGTGGACGAGGTTGACCGGGATCTCCTCTACAATTCAGCAATTGAAGGATTGATTCGTGAACTGGAAGATCCTCATTCATCCTTCCTCCCGGCGTCCGAATACGAAAATCTTCGTATTCGAACCGAAGGGGAGTACGGTGGTGTTGGGCTTGAGGTAGTAGATCGCGGAGGGTACGTCACGGTTGTGAGTCCGATCCCTGGTGGACCCGGCAATCGTATTGGGATTCGAGCGGGGGATCAGTTTTACGAGATAGAAGGCGTTGCCGTCGACACCATGTTTACCGATCAGGTGGTAGAATTGCTTAGGGGTCGTCCAGGGACTGATGTCACAGTTCGTATGCTTCGGCCAGGACTCGAGGATCCGATCGAATTCACGATTACTCGGGAGGAGATTGTCCTAAGGGCGGTGCCATTCTCGGTGATACTCGATGATCAGGTTGGGTACGTTCCTCTTACCTCATTCCGTGAGACGTCAGCGACAGAGCTTCGAACTGCGATCGACTCCCTTAGTGAAGAGGGTATGAGGTCGTTGGTGTTGGATCTCAGGGGTAATCCTGGCGGTCTCCTTGACCAAGGGATTGAGGTGACTGATCTGTTCCTTTCAGAGGGCCAGGAAATTGTTGAAACCCGGGGTAGAGAGGCCAGCCAGAATGAGCTGTACGCCGCAGCAAATCCGGATCAGTATCCCGAAATGCCCTTGGTCATCTTAGTAGATCAGGGAAGTGCGTCGGCGGCGGAAATCATAGCGGGTGCCTTGCAGGATCACGATCGTGCCATCCTCGTCGGGGAAACAACATTTGGGAAGGGATCTGTCCAAAGCCTCTTCCGGCTCACTGGGGGAGATGTACTTCGACTGACTACGGCAAAATGGTATACACCAGTTGGGCGTTCGATCCACTCAGATCAGGATTCCGACCTCTCATCTTCGGTAAAATCAGAGGTGGAATGGGCGTATACTATTACAGGAAAAATGGTGGAGCCGGTGAGTATTGAAGGGCGTCCAGAGTTTCTATCTGCCGGTGGTCGGACTCTCTATGGTGGCGGCGGAATCACACCGGACGTTCATGAGTATCCGGAGACCCTTGGCCTCGCAGAGTCTGGAGGGGTACTGCGTTTGTTTCAGAGGGGTGGTGGCTTCTCAGAGGCACTCTTTGATTATGCAGTCGGGTATGTCGCAGATCGCCCGGATATTGAGGTTGGGTTTTCACTGACGAACGAGGACATCCAAGCGTTCTACACCATATTGGAAGGGTCTGAGGGTGTAATCGATTGGGCAGAGTTCCAGGCAGCTGAGCGATTCGTGCGTTACCACATGGAGCGAGAGATTGCTCTGCAGGCTTGGGGCGCAGGTGGCGAATTTCATCAGTTGCAGTCGCACGACCGTCAGCTCGCTCGCGCGTTGGGTTTACTCCGGGAGGTCCAAACGCCTGCCGAATTGGTTACTGCCGCCTCGGAAGTAAAACCGGAAGAGATCCCGCACTGGCAGAATTAGGAAGCTGACAAAAGGCTGAGTGAGCGATTCCCATGATTGATGTGCTAACATGAGTACGATTGAGGTAGTACGGGGGGATATCGTCGAGTCACGTCATCAAGTTCACCTAGCTGTTGTCGACGGATCCGGTACTATTCTCGGTTCAGTAGGGGACACGAATCGTTATACGTATTACCGCTCCGCTGCCAAGCCTATACAAGCTCTTCCTCTTGTAGAGGAAGGAGTGCTAGACGCCTTTGGACTGACCAGTGAAGAACTTTCCCTATGCTGTGCCTCGCATGAGGGTGAAGAGGTTCACGTAGATCGTGCGCGTTCAATTTTGAGTAAGGTGGGAGCGGATGAATCTCTTCTTCGCTGTGGGGCGCAGATACCGTACTCGCCAGAGGCCGCTCGTAAGTTGTCCGAAGCTAGGGAGCGGCCGAGCCGGATCCACAACAACTGCTCAGGAAAGCATGCAGGAATGATCGCACTGGCAATTGCTATGGGTTGGGATCCGATTGATTACCATCTAGCTAATCACCCCGTTCAGCAACGGATGCTAGAAGAGGTGATACGCTTTTCCGAAGTTTCTGCCGGTCGGGTTGCTACGGGAGTTGATGGATGTGGCGTTTTGTGTTTTGCTGTGCCTCTTCGCGACATGGCTCGATCCTTCGCAGCCTTTGCGGTTCACTCTGACCGAGGCGACTCAGCGCATCGTATAGTGGATGCTATGACATCGGAACCATTTATGGTCGGTGGGACTGGGCGCACTTGCACCGAAGTAATGGAGATCGCTGGAGACCGCGTCTTCGTAAAGCTGGGTGCTGAGGGCGTATACGTAGCAGGGCTGAGACAGCTGGGATTAGGGTTGGCGATAAAGGTGGAGGACGGAGGGCGTCGTGCTGTTGAAGCGGCGCTGATCCACACACTGCAATTGCTAGGAGTTATTACGGATGGAGAATCTCATAGCCTGAGAAAGCACGGTCGCCCTATTTTGAAGAACACACGGAATGAGATCGTTGGTCAGCTCAGGCCGTCCTTCGATCTTACGATGACCGGGTTAGGTCCGAGCGGCTGATGTTCGTAGACCGGGCTATGATAGAAGTTACAGCAGGAGATGGAGGGTCGGGGGCTGAGGCTTTTCGTCGTGAATCCGGCGTACCTCGCGGCGGTCCGGCGGGAGGGGATTGAGGGAAGGGCGGCGATGTAGTTCTCCGAGCTGATTCTCAGCTTACGACACTTTTAGATTACAGCTATCGCAGGCACTACAAAGCGGGACGCGGCTTGCATGGGGAGGGAAGTAAGCGAACCGGAAAATCAGGTGAGGACCTAGTACTTCTTGTTCCCCCAGGCACTGTCGTGTACAACGCTGAAACCGAGGAGTTGATTGGAGAACTCCTCGAGGAAGGCCAAACAGTGGTAGTCGCTCGTGGAGGACGTGGAGGACGTGGTAATGCACGTTTCGCGACAGCAACGAACCAGGCACCGACAAAGTGGGAGCCCGGACAAGCAGGCGAAGAGAGAGCAGTACGGCTCGAACTAAAGTTGATCGCGGATGTAGGACTGGTTGGGGAGCCGAATGCCGGAAAGTCGACGTTCCTTGCGACGGTGACTGCCGCTCAGCCCAAAGTTGCTGACTATCCGTTCACAACGCTTTCACCGAATCTGGGTGTCGTAAAGCTCTCAGGGTTTCGCTCGTTCGTTATAGCCGATATTCCAGGTATCATTGAAGGAGCGCACGAAGGGAAAGGTCTAGGTCACCAGTTTCTTAGGCATATTGAGCGAACGCGGATCCTGCTTCTCATGATTCCTGTTGATTCTGTCGACCCGCAAGTGGAGTTAGACCGCTTGCGTTCAGAACTGGAGGCCTATTCGGTTGATCTGGCGTCAACGCCGTATTTAGTCGCCTTCACCAAAGTAGATGTGCTTTCCGAAGACGCAGAGTTGCCGAAGATTGAAAAGGGAAATGCCATGGCCATCGTCTCCCTTTCATCGGTAACGCGTACACACCTAGAATCTCTCCTCGAACGCTTGTGGAGTGAGAGCCAGAGGATAGTAGAAGAGGAACGAGGAAGTGGGAAGGAAGATCAGTGGTGGGCGCGCTGACGGCTTCTTTTTTTGGTGTCTCCACGGCTCTGATAGATGCACGGGTCACTTCTCTCGGTAGTCATTATCGGAATGGGTAAGCCTAGTGTGAGAGTGTCGTGTTCGTCTGTATCTACTACTGAGGCATTTTCGGTTTATGTACATGCTCCATTCTGTGCTCGCCGCTGTGTGTATTGCGATTTTGCAGTCACTGTTCAAGCAGAGGGAGACCTCGAGGGATGGGTTCAGGGACTCCGATCCGAAATCGCTCTGCTTGAAGAGGAGAACCTCTTCTCGCTAGCTGATCAACTGAAAACACTTTATGTCGGAGGTGGCACACCATCCCTTTTAGGTCCCAAAGCAATGTCAAAACTGGCGGGGGGGATAGGGCCGCAGCGTCTTACCAGTCAAGACCTCGAGTGGACGGCAGAAGCAAATCCCGAAAGCTTTTCGTCCGAAGTCGCGGAAGAATGGAGAGCAGTGGGTGTCAATCGGATCAGCCTCGGTGCGCAGACGTTTGATCCCGCAGCGTTAAAGTGGATGGGACGCTTGCACGGGGCGGAAGGCCCAATTAAAGCCATTGAAGGAGCAAGGGCTTGTGGTATAGAGAATGTGAGCATCGATCTCATCTTCGGATTACCGACTCATATTGGTCGGTCGTGGGAGGATGATCTTAGACGTGTAATCGACTTGGACGTCCCTCACATCAGTCTCTATGGACTTACTGTAGAACTTGGGACACATCTCGGCCAAGAGGTACGAAAGGGGCGAGAACCGGCGGTTGACGAAGATCAATACCGGAAAGAATTCCTAATGGCTGCTGAGGCACTAACGGCATCAGGATATCGTCATTACGAGGTATCAAATTTTGCCCGTCCTGGCTTCGAATCTCAGCACAACACTGCGTACTGGTCTGGTGACCCCTATCTAGGGCTGGGTAATAGCGCACACAGCTTCGCACCTCCGGTACGACGTTGGAATCTTCATTCCTGGGAGCAATATCGAGTCGCGGTAGATGCTTCTAAATCACCTGAGGCTGATCGGGAGATTCTAGACGAAGCGGCATCTCGACTAGAGCGGGTTTGGCTTGACCTCCGAACGATTGATGGGATACCGCGACCTATGGAAGGCACACCACAGGATAGGCTGGCACGCGACTGGATCGAACGAGGCTTAGCGGCTTGGGTAGGGGATCGCTGTGTACTGACCCCAGAGGGTTGGTTGATCTTGGATCAGTTGGCGGTTGACTATGAAACGTCCGCCTTGGGTTGACCCTTTACCTCCGGCCTCCCGAAATTCGATGATGGCATTACTCAATCATCGCGATGCGGTAGGAACGGATCTCACAGATCGGGAACGTCAGGTCTTAGAGGCCGTAGTCCGCACATACGTGGATACCGCTGAACCGGCGGGCAGTAGAACCGTTTCTAGCGTTTTTGACCTTGGAGTGTCGGCCGCGACGATTCGCAATACTATGAGTGATCTTGAGGAGAAGGGGTATCTATTCCATCCTCACACTTCGGCGGGCAGAGTCCCAACTGACCGGGCGTATCGTTTTTTCGTGGACCGGTTGATGGAACCTCATCAACCGTCAATCCGTGAACGTATTCGCTTGGAAGAGGAGATCGAACGCTCGGGTTCGTTTGCGGTAGAGCAGCTAGTACGACATGCAACCCGCGCGATGAGTCTTATCTCTAATGAGTTAGGTGTAGCGGTAGCTCCTAGGATAAACGAAGCCAATCTCGACAGGCTCGAACTCATTAAGGTTTCGAGCAGCAAGGTTCTGCTGGTAGCTACGATAAGAGGTGGCCTTGTGAGAACGGTGTATGCCGACCTTCCGGTCGAGATTGATGAAGAGACTCTAATTACAGTTACTCGGGCGTTGAATGAACGACTCGCTGGCCTCTCATTCTCAGAGATTCGTCGGTCGTTGCCCGATCGCTTACGTGATTCAGTATCGAGTAAAGTAGGCTCCGACCTTATGAACGTGTTCGTCCAATCAGGCTCCGAGCTCTTCGATATTCAGGCTCTGGATGACACAAGTCTTCATTTAGGTCCCACAAGTGTGCTAGCTGGACAGCCGGAGTTTGAAAGCGGGGAGCAGTTGAAGGGGTTGATTCAGTTGACTGAGCAGAGAGATCTTTTAGCTCAAACGGTGGGGAGTCGGAGACATGGCGGAAGACTTCGGATCACCATCGGTGAAGAAAATGACTCTACCGCGCTCTCGGATTTCACACTAGTCACAGCGGAGTATCACGTCGGCGATCTGAAGGGGGTAATTGGCGTCATTGGTCCGACGCGAATGCCGTATGAAAAAGTCGTTACCATAGTCGATTACACCTCTACGTTGGTGACTCGCATTCTGGGACCATGACATTAAGCGGTCTCACGCTAAGACGACTGTTGTCGTTCACCAGGGAATAGATGTCTAATTATTATCAGCTGCTCGGAGTGTCTCACCAGGCAAGTTCTGAAGAGATCAAGAAAGCCTACCGAAAGCTTGCACTCGAGTACCATCCTGACCGAAATCAAGGCTCTTCGGATGCCGAAGAGCGCTTTAAGGAGGTCACGGAGGCTTACGAGGTACTTCGAGACTCAGAGAAGCGCGCTACCTATGACCGCTACGGTAAGCAGGGTCTTCGGGGAAGCAGTCAAGGCTCCGGTGCAGCGGGATTCGATTTCAGTGACGCTATTGATGTCTTCATGCGTGATTTCGGCGGTTTCTCGGGGCTCGAAGATATGTTTGGGATGCGTGGAGCACGAAGTCAGCGTCACTCGAGCCGTAAGGCTCAGCCGGTGCGTATTCGTCTTTCACTAACGCTTGCAGAGGTTGCGACCGGAGTGACAAAGATTGTGAAGGTTGCTTTGCTCGACGAGTGTGGAGCGTGCGACGGTAGTGGAGCGGAGGCGGGAACTCGTCCACAACCCTGCGCTAATTGCGGTGGTGCTGGTGAGGAACGCCACGTGCAGCGATCGGCTTTTGGTCAGTTCGTGAGTGTACAGCCATGCCGGACTTGCGGAGGTGAAGGGCGGGTTATAGCGGAGCCGTGCTTACAGTGCTCTGGGGACGGAAGGGTTCGCTTCGAAAGATCTATCGAAGTAGAAGTTCCAGCCGGAGTAACATCTGAGAACTTCCTAACACTCAAAGGTCGTGGGAACATGGGTCGTCAGGGAGCTGGGCGGGGAGACTTGGTCGTTCTCCTCGAAGTCCAAGATGACCCAAGGTTTGTGCGAGACGGTCCCGACCTCATTTATGAGTTGCCGATTACGTACACCCAAGCTGCACTGGGAGCTGAGATCGATGTTCCTTCTATCGAGGGTGTTGCTCGGGTGACGATCCCGGCGGGTATCCAGAGTGGAGAGCGACTAAGCCTTAAAGAGCTTGGTCTGCCAGACCTCAATGGGACCGTCCGCGGTGATCAGATAATCAACATCTGCGTCTGGACTCCTCATGATCTGACACCTGAGCAGGAAGACGCTCTTCGGCAGCTCGCTAGTGTCGAATCGCCCGCTCCGAAAATTGTGAAGCGTGGCACTCGCAAAGGGTTTTGGTCGAGGGTGAAAGAGGTTTTCACCGGAGGATGACAAAGAACACGCGGCGCTGGCTTGAACTTCGAGTTCGTTGTCCTGTTGCAGGTGATGACCGAGAGGTTCTGCTGGCTGATGGCTTGATACACCTCGGTGCATGTGGGGTCGAGGAGAGAAGCGGCTGGTATGTCTCTTACTTTGATGAACCGAATGATCCTTTAGGGTTCGTTAGTGCTTCGCTTTCGGTACTGAGCAACGCTACTGGGCTGTCATCTATAGAAGTCGAGCACAGATGGCAGTTGCACGAGGACTGGGAGGAAAACTGGAAGAGAGGGCTTGGGCCGCGCAGGGTTACCGATAGGATCGTGGTTTTTCCTTCGTGGGCCCCTCCAGAGACCCTACATCCTAAGGACATCGGTATTCGATTAGATCCTGGTATGGCATTCGGAAAAGCTGAACATGGCACTACCCGAGGGTGTCTTCGCCTTCTCGATAGTGTGGTCTCAGTAGGAGACCGGGTTATCGATGTTGGATCTGGCTCAGGGATCCTTTCGATTGCGGCCGCCCGATTAGGTGCTGTATCAGTCCAAGCTTTAGAGGGAGACCGTTACGCCTGTGAAGCTGCCAGAGACAATATCATAGCTAACCGAGTTGGAACTCAGGTGACCGTGACCGAGGTGTGGGCCACATCGAGGAGTCTCATAGACCTTGGACCGGTCGCAGGAATAGTTGCCAACATAGAGGCGGGCATACTGGAGCCTCTTCATGAGGGGTTCAAAGGAGCGTTAGTCTCTGGAGGTTGGTTGATCTTGTCGGGCATTCTCGATCATGAGTGGGTGAAGTCGAGAGAAAGAGCCGAGTCAAATGGATTAGCGCTTATCGCTTTAGACCAAGACGGAGAGTGGCGATCGGGACTCTTTCGGTGTATGACCTGAGTAGGTGCATACAGGGATCTAGCGGGAAACCGTGCGTGAAGCGTGACGTTCGTTGAATCCGAAGGGTCTGACACCATAAAGCTAAGAACTAAATCCTAGCTCCTATGCGTAGCGAGCGTCTGCTTCGCCCCTTGTTAGCCCGTACAATAAATCTTGATTCATGCCAACTGGTTTTCCCGAGTTCTAGGAGGACTTTCATGAAGGACCCGAGTTGTCTCTTTTGTCGCGTAGTCGGTCGCGAGATCCCGGCCGATATTGTCCACGAGACTGAAAACACTATAGCATTCCGTGATATCGCCCCGCAGGCTCCGGTGCATGTACTTGTTATTCCTAAAGAGCACGTAGAGTCATTAGCGACTATACCGGACAATAGCGAAGCTCTCTTGGGGGAGCTTATGGCAGCGGTGAGTGATGTAGCACACATCGAGAGGCTGAAGGATTGCGGGTTTCGCACAGTGTTGAACACGGGGCCAGACGGCGGCCAGGAAATCATGCATTTGCATGCACACGTTCTGGGAGGCCGGGAACTAGTGTGGCCTCCTGGATGATCTGCGTTGATGCTGTAGCGACACATAGATACCTTCTGCGTCTCCCGAACGAGAACCGAAGCCTCCATGGCAGGTGAAGCGTGTCGAGCTCACTCAGAGACCAAATCCAGACCGATCTGAATAAAGCAAGAAAAGATCGTGATAAACTCCGGACCCTTGTTCTGTCGACGTTGTTGGCAGAGATCAAGAACAAGGAGATCGAATCTCGTGTTGATCTAGACGACGAAAGTGTGGTGCAGGTAGTTAGCAAGGCCATCAAACAGCGCCGCGACGCGTCGGAGCAGATGAGAGCGGCTGGAAGAGGCGAGCTAGCAGATCAGGAGGATGCGCAGGAAAGAGTATTGGCGGACTATCTCCCCGAAGGTCTCAGTGAGGATGAAGTTCGCGCTATCGTGAGGAAGATCATCGAGTCGGGAGTCGATCAGTTGGGACCTCTGATGGGACAGGTTATCCCACTAATCCGAGGACGATTCGATGGTAAGGAAGCCAACCGAATTGTCAGGGAGGAACTGGGCTCCTGATGTCTGGCTTATGATTGAGCACGCGCTCGGGGTACTTGAGTTCGAGCGTGTTTTAGAACGTGTCGCCGGCCGAGCGACTAGTGACGTTGGCCGCCGCCAGATACTTGCGCTCCGGCCGAGCTACGATGTCGATGAGATTGAGCGCGAGTTGGAGCGTGTCGCTTCCTGCATGAGACTGATAGACGCGTCACCACAATGGACGCCCGGCCCGATCCCTGACCTCGAGGAAGTACTGACCCAACTTGGTACACCTGGCGCCGTGCTTGAACCGATCGATTTATTCCGGGTGGGAGTTACCCTCAAGACGGGTATTGGGCTTGCACGACATTTGGACGGTGTGGCGGAAGACATCTCTGCGCTAGAAATGATTCGTGATCGGATGATCGACGATCAGGAGGTGCCTCAGATAATCGAGCGCTCTTTAGACGATGAAGGTTGTGTGCTTTCGACGGCTTCTGACGATCTCGATCGGATCCGGAGGAGCCTGAGGGGTGCGAGGAGTAGTATCGTTAAGAGACTGGAATCTCTTTTGTCTTCATTACCGGACCGTTTCGTCGTTCCGGACGCGTCCGTCACGATCAGAGATGGCCGCTTCGTCATACCCCTTAGGCGAGAAGGAAAAGGTAAAGTTGGTGGCATAGTACATGATGAATCCCAAACCGGAGCCACACTCTACGTTGAGCCGCCAATAGCGATCGAAGCGACCAATCACCTCCGGGAACTGGAGCGTGAAGAAGCTCGTGAGATCAGACGAATCCTCAGGATGCTTACCGATCTCCTTGTCCCACATCAGAAAGAACTCAAGGGCCTTTTTGAAGCCCTAGTGGACTTCGACACGCTATATGCGCGTGCTCAAACAGCTGTATTTTGGGAGGCCACGCCTCCGGTTATTAACGGTCTGGCACCGGGGACGCTTTCACTCCGGGATGCGCGTCACCCTCTCTTGGTAGAATCGAAGGAGGGTGCGGTCATTCCCTATGACCTAACCCTTGAGAATCAAGAGCGCTGCCTTGTCGTATCGGGTCCGAACACTGGCGGTAAGAGTGTGTTTCTCAAGGCCACGGGTCTTATCACGGTTCTAACACAATCAGGGGTTGTTCCGCCTGTTGGCCCCGGTACGTGCCTGCCCGTTTTCGAATCATTTTTTGCGGATATAGGAGATGAGCAGTCGATCGCACGAAACCTTTCTACGTTTTCCGCGCATCTAGAAAATCTCTATAGCCTCGTTTCCGTTGCGAGTGATCGATCACTTGTACTTATTGACGAGATGGGGACGGGTACCGATCCGGGAGAGGGGGCCGCATTGTCTCGAGCGGTCCTCGAAGAACTCGTCAACCGCGGTGTTACTACGATCGTTACATCTCATCTAGGGGAACTCAAGCGTCTCGACACCAAGGGAAGTCATATCGCGAATGCGTCCATGCATTTCGATACTGAGCGTATGGAGCCCACCTATCGTCTCGCGAAAGGACGCCCAGGTCGAAGCTATGGTTTGGCTATTGCACGAAATCTGGGTTTTCCTGCTCAAATCCTTGATAGAGCGGAGTCCTACCGAGACAGTGACGAGGCGAAGTTGGAGGATGTTATTGAGAGGGTCGAGGAACAGGAGGAGGAAGTAGATAGGTTGGTACTCGAGCTAGAGGAAGAACGACGTCGGACTGACCGTTTCAGAGTGGATGTCGAGTCCAGAGAACAGACTTTATTGGAGTTGGAGCGGATCGCCGAAGGACGAGCTCAAGCTGACGCGCGCCAACTCCTTTTGGATGCGCGTGCCGAAGT
>MDTE01203717.1_pt1 | contig 21784 bp, 21 predicted proteins | sample 811231 | NCBI WGS metagenome assembly MDTE01 (sample SAMN05326651, study PRJNA326480) | marine metagenome | isolation source: seawater | place: Indian Ocean: Red Sea | collected 2010 | reverse complement strand
CCGAAGCCCCTTCCTGCAGTTTCCTAGTTTTGAGAATGGAGTTAGATCTTCAACCTGGTGATGTCGTGAAGGTACTCGAGTCTGCCGCTCTAGGCTGGGTTCGAGCACGCGTAATTCGAGTCAAGTCGGGCGGTCGTGTGGTCGTACAAAGCGATCAAGGCCGCGAATTTACTGCTCGAGGCAATCAGGTTCGACTTATAGAACCTGCAGGATTCCGGCCTTAAAGAGAATTACCCTCTTTTAAGCTGGAATTAATTCCAATGCCAAAGGATCCCTAGGAGCATTTCCTGAGAGTTCCATGGCAAAGGTTTCTTTAACTTTGCTTAGCATCTAAATCTGAGCATTTTCCCCCTAAAAATCCAAAAAAAATTAATTCAATCATCTATGATTTCAAGACTTTGAGCATGGTCATTGCTCATCTCACAATGAGATAGGGTCGATGGCTTCCCACAAATCCAAAACCACTCACACCTAATTTGACTAGTGGGAAGGAATAGGCTGATACTTCCAACGTCGCGACAGCGACAAGGTTCAGCCAAATTCAGTTAAGCCTCCCCTAAAAGGCACCAATCAAACAAACCTGGGACCGTAGTTCAACTGGTTAGAGCACCGCCCTGTCACGGCGGAAGTTGCGGGTTCGAACCCCGTCGGTCCCGTATCCAATACAAAAATCATGACTGTGAGAGTTCGGCTGGCCCCTAGTCCCACAGGCACACTTCATATAGGAACAGCCAGGACAGCACTATTCAACTGGCTGTATGCATCACGTTGCGGAGGAAAGTTTCTGCTCCGAATAGAAGATACCGACAAAGAAAGATCTAAATCCGAATACACCCAAAATATCCTTGAAGGTCTTAAGTGGCTTGGTCTCAATTGGGATGAAGAACCAATTATTCAAAGTCAACGCAATGAAATCCATCGCGCAGCAATCCAATCTTTACTAGAGAAAGGTCTTGCCTACAGATGCTATGCAAATGACGACGAGCTCGAAACAATGCGAGAAGAACAAAGAAAGAAAGGAAGGCCGCCGCGCTATGACAATCGACATCGCAATCTCAGCAGCCAAGAAGAATCGAAATACCTTAAGGACGGCCGAAAGGCAGTTATCCGCTTCCGAATTGAAGAAAGCCAAGTCATCGAATGGAATGACTTGGTTCGTGGTCGAATGAAATGGAGTGCTGCTGATTTAGGTGGAGATATGGTCATTGCTCGACGTGCAGAACCCAATGAGATTGGCGACCCTCTTTACAATCTAGTAGTAGTCGTTGATGACTCCTCGATGGGTATTAGCCACATAATTCGAGGAGAAGATCATCTAGCAAATACAGCAAAACAACTTCTGCTTTATAAAGCACTTGGTTTAGAAATCCCAAAATTCGCCCATACACCTCTAATACTTAATCAAGAAGGACGAAAACTTTCAAAACGTGATGGGGTCACATCAATAAGTGATTTCAAATCCAAGGGATACACTGCTGAAGCAATGGCCAACTACATGACATTGCTCGGATGGTCCGTCCCTGAAGGAATGGAAGAGAGATTCAGCCTCCAAGATGTGACATCTGTTTTTAGCCTTGATCGAGTTAATAAAGCTGGAGCAAAATTCGACTGGGATAAGTTGAAATGGCTAAATTCTCAAGTGATTCATAGCTGGTCTCCTGAAGTATTGCTAAAAGCACTTACACCAATTTGGAATAAAGAGGGGTGGGAAATAGTTAATCACAATTGGGGACTAAGCCTGGCAGAGCTAATAGGCCCTTCTCTGACATTATTAAATGATGCAGTTATACAAAGTAGACCTTTCTTTGAACGCCCCAAACTTCAATCTGATGCAATTAAACAGCTGGGCATGGAAGGAGCAAAGGAGTCAATAAAATGTCTTCTAGAAAGTCTGAACAAAACACCTTGGGATGGAATAGATAAAAATCAAGCAAAGAACTTGCTTACTGAATCAGCAAAATCTGCTGGCATAAAAAAGGGTCTTTTAATGAAGAGCCTTAGAGCATCACTCCTTGGAAGTATGCAAGGCCCAGATCTAATGGATAGTTGGAGCTTACTTGCTCGAATCGGAGAAGACACCAACCGTCTTAGCAGCATTCTCTAAATCTTTTGGATTCGATTCTTCACTCGCAAGCAATCCCAAAGCTTTAGCCAAAGGCTGAGCGGTAAGGCCCTGGAGTCCTACCGTCATCAAAATTGTCAAAAAGACTAATCCTTGAAGCCTTCCTGCTCCAAGTACTCCAGCCTGTTCTAAACGAATAGAAAAAAGCGAAGCAACCGCAGCCGTAACTATTCCACGAGGAGCTAACCATCCCAAGAATAATCGCTCTCTTCCATCTAAAGGCAACCCAATAGTGGCCAAGCTCACTGCCACTGGACGCACAATCAACATTAGAACAAGAACACATGTAACACCTCCCCACCCAAGTGGGCTTAACTCAGCCCAAGAAACATCTGCGGCAAGTAGTGGGAAAAGCATTGTTATGGCCAATTGAGCCAACTCTCTTATCAATTTATCCAACTGATTTACCTGTATAGCAGGTCCTCGACCAACTACAACGCCAGCAGCAACAGAAGCCGGCAATCCAGATTCAGGTAATAGCCATTCACAAAAACCATAAAGCAGAAATAAAAAACCAAGAGTTAGTTGAAGCCGTATGCCTATAGAAGGATCTGGATTAAGACGCCTCAAACACTCCGAAAGAGCAAACCCAACTATTGCACCTATTGCAACTCCACCGCCTAAACGAGCAAACAAACCAAATGCCAACTCCCTCCAACCATGCAAATCTCCTAGCAAAAGTTCTAATAACAACAAAGCCAAAACAGCACCAACTGGCTCAAGAACCAAGCCCTCTGCCTCAAGAACATCACCTAGAGGTGAAGCCAAGCGAATCTGCTGCACTAGAGGCGTAACAACTGTGGGGCCAGTGGCTAAAACAATCGCGCTATAAACAGCAGCCACTGACCAGCCCAAACCAGCCAACCAATGGGCTGCAAGAAGACCTGCCGCTAATGAAACCACAAGTCTTATTAGAGATATTCTTAATACCGTGGCCTTCAGAGTGTCGCCTGGGAGGCGCAAGTTCAATCCACCATCAAACAAAACAAGGCTTACTAAAAGACCGACAATTGTTTCCAACCCTTGCCCTAAGTCGAGTGGTTCAACCAATCCCAATCCAGAACGACCAATAAGTAAACCTGAAAGCAAAAGGAGCACAACACCAGGGAACCCAGTTATCACAGCCAAAAGCCTTGCCGCCGCTCCTGCGAAAACGGTAAAACCCCAAAGCAGTCCAAGCCGCTCAGGAGTCATTGCGCGTATCAAATGGAGATTGCACCATCGCTTCAAAAATTGATTTTGGTAATAGACACTGCAATTTGCCCTTCATCTTGCTCAGCGACTTCTTGAATGATCCCAAATTAGACCTTTTAAGATGTCCTTATATAAGTGTAGAAAGCGTTCCCCGGTAGTCATCTCTCAAAGCTTTAAGTATGTAAATAACGAATTGACACAACTGATTTTGAATAGAGGATCTCATTTTTTTATTTTTATTGAAACACTCTTTGGTCTCAAAGCAACAGAACAGCTTTAAAAGTAATGTTTCAAAGACAACTTAAAGGCGTTAAAAAAACTTGATTAGAGCAATAAAGTGGATGTCTCGGATGACCTTTGCTAGTCAATCCTAATACTAATGGACCAAAAGCTTTTGGATGTTTAAAAGAACGATTAATAGAATGCTCTTCTAACAATCTCATAACATCTATATTGCGATGTTTCAGAACACCTTGGTTTCCCCATCCAAGCCAAAGATCACAAAGGGCATTCTTTGACCAATCGAAAAAATGATCAGATAACTCCTTATCATTTCTCTTTCCAATTGGATCAGAGCTTTTCCTAAGAATTGCTGGCGAAGCACTAATTCTTGCAAATAAATTAACCACTATTAGGTTTCCATAGCCCCATTTCCCTCCTAATTTCATAAGTCTTCGCAAGGTCGGATCATCAAACTTAGAATCTGCTCTAGAAGGGTTTAATCCTATAAAAATAATTGTTTTCTTCTCCAAACTTAATCTTCGCCTTAAGCACCAACGATATAAACCACACGAACTAAATTCCGCCATTGGTCTTTTATAGAAGTAGTCTTTCATAAGGCTTTATGTATACAAAGCACTATTAAATAGTCAATAAAAGCAAATGATTTCATCTGAATAATCAAATTTATATATTTCTAGGCAAACATTTAGCTAACAAAGATCAGAGTCTAATTGTTCAACTAAATACCAAATTCATTAAAAACAAAATACTTATACCTACAAACAACCCAAACATAGCCATTCTTCCATTCCAGATTTCAGCTTGTGGAGTGAATCCACGTCTCCAAGAATTCAACTCCCCACTACTAACGGCATTATCTACTTTAATCACTTGTTGATTTTGTTGGAAATCCATACCCTGTAACCAAGATGAAAGAGCAAGAAGTTTTAATGCCTTTGATCAAAAAGGGGCCTTTGGAAGATATAGAGAATCTGCTTGTTCTAAAGGCCAACGAGGCGAAACGCCAAGCTGACTCGAACTAGAACACACTCCCAATTCTAGTCGCATTAATGCGGCTGTGCCAATCATTGCAGCATTGTCGGTACAAAAAGCCTTTGGAGCCATATGCACATGCACTCCATTACTAGAACATTTCTCACACATCATTTGTCGTAAACGCCTATTCGCAGCAACACCTCCAACCATTACAAGAGTCTTCAATCCTTGATCTAGAGCACAACGAATACTCCTTTCAACCAATACCTCCGCAACAACATTTTCAAAACTTGCAGCAAGATCGTTTAACGGCAAAGACTTATTGGCAGATTGAAGAGCTTGCACTTGGCGCAACATGGCCGTTTTCAAACCACTAAATGAAAAGTCATAAGGATAAAAACCACCATCCGGTTTTGAAACTTTTCCTTTAGGCAAAGCAAAAGCACCTGGATTTCCAGAAAGTGCCAACTTCTCAATTTCTGGCCCACCTGGATAAGACAGGCCTAATAAGCGAGCAACCTTATCGAAGGCCTCTCCAGCTGCATCATCATGGCTCCTTCCAAGGCGAAGGAATTGACACTTCTGCTCTACTTTTATCAACTCTGTATGTCCACCACTTACAAGTAAAACGAGGTAAGGAGGTTTTGGAGCATTCTTATTAATTAGAACAGATGCCAGATGCCCCTCCAAATGATGAACTCCTAAAAAGGGCAATCTATGAAGCGCAGCAAGAGTTCGACCAGTTACTGAGCCAATCAAAAGCGAGCCTGTCAAGCCAGGTGAAACAGTTGCTGCAATCGCATCAATATCTGACATCGATTGGCCTGACTCACTCAAAGCATCCTGGACAAGAAAAGGAAGTGCTTCTAAATGCATCCTTGATGCAAGCTCAGGAACAACACCGCCCCACTGAGCATGTTCCTCTATTTGAGAGGCAATAAAATGGGCCATTAAAAGCAATCGACCTTGATCAAGTCGAACTACAGCAACAGCAGACTCGTCACAACTTGTTTCGAGGGCCAGTACTGTTTGGGCTTTAGGGTTGTATCTCATCTAACTTAAGTGTGTGACATCCTGCTCTTTGTGGGCAGTTCTAAAAAGGAATCGAAACTAATGCGTCGTCTCTTCGCCATTCTTATATCGGCCTTCCTTGTTGTTGGCTTTGCTCCATTGGCAAATGCTGCAACTGGGCCTGCATTAAATGCAGATAGAGCTGACACAACATTCAACGAGACTGGCCTTTCCCTCTGCTCAGAAAACGCACGTTTCCAAGAACGTGCTAGTGCTGCTGACACCCCTCAAGCAGTTGCTCGGTTTGAACGCTATGGGCGTGTCAACTGCGGTGACGATGGTCTGCCTCATCTAATTATCGCACCAACAATTGATCCATTTGGCGCTCTATATATGAGAGGGTTTGAAGGCAATGTCTTAATCCCTGCTCATATTTTCGTAGGCGTCTGCGGCATTATTGGCTGGGCAGGAAGAGAATATCTCAAGCTTGCCCGCGAATCTGGGGATGCCGTGGACAAAGAGATTTTCATAGATTCTGAATTACTTCAAAAGGCCTTAATCAAAGGCGCTCAATGGCCATTCAATGCGAATAGCCAAGGCCGCTCTGGTGAATTACGTGAAAGCAACAAAAACATCACCACATCACCAGAATCTGATTACAGCAACGTGCCTTTCTAGCAGTAATTCTCCATTTCAACTCTTTCACACAACTCCCCTAAGACACTATGTCCTTTAAAGCCAAGCACAAAATCTTTAGATCAGTTCCAGTAATTGGGGCAGGTTGGATCATCGTTACGGCTGGTTACTTAATCGAATTCAATCGTTTCCACCCAGATCTTTTATTCCATCCAATGTCAGGTGGTTTTTAGATCAAAGTAAACTTCTTGTTGAACCAATCAAGCAAAAGGGTCCTCTTGGGGACCCTTTCTGCATATTTAAAGCCTAAACATCATTCAAAAGAGAAGTAAAATCTATTATTTGTTCTAATTGAATCAAAGCTTCTTCAATATCATCATTAATAACGACAGCATTAAATTCATTTTGAGCTTGCAATTCCTCTTTTGCCCTTCTTAAACGTCGCGATATTGCCTCTTCAGAATCAGTAGCTCTGCCTCTAATGCGTTGCTCAAGTTCTTCAAAGCTTGGTGGGGCAAGAAAAATTTGCAGGGCCTCTGGAAAAGTTTTACGAACCTGCCTAGCTCCTTCCAGCTCAATTTCTAGCAATACTGACCTAGCACTATGAAGTCTCTCCTCTACTTGTTTGCGGGGAGTCCCATAACAATTACCAGCGAATTCAGCCCATTCAAGGAATCCACCTTTGTTGACAAGTTCATGAAAGCTCTTTCTATCTAGAAAGTAATAATGCTCACCATCAACCTCTCCGTGTCTTGGTGAACGCGTTGTAGCAGAAACAGAAAGCCAAAGTTCGTTGTGATGCGCTAAAAGTTGCTTAACTAAAGTCCCTTTACCTACTCCACTAGGCCCTGTTATCACAATGAGCCTCCCGATAAGGCTAGAAGGAACCATGATTTGCATCTAATCAAACAGCAGATTAGGGAAGATCCTTTTCTGAACTCAACAGAAATAACAAAGAATGGAAACAAAAGCACTCCAAAAAATGGATGTAACCAGTCTTAAGGCTGTGCTTTCAGATCTGCGTCAAACAATTCTTCCTAGTCGATTCGAAACTGCACAGCAGCCTGAGCCTGGAACCATTCAACTTGGTCTAAGAACCTTGAAAGGTCTTACTTGGCTTGAAATTAGCTGGCATGCAGATGCTCCAAGGTTGGTACAAATATCACCACCCTCTCGAATAGGGACAGAAAGCACTCTTGCAAAACAAATCAAATATGGTCTCAGTCAAATGGCATTGATAGAAATTAAACAAAATGGGTTTGAACGAATCGTGGAATTTTGTCTTGCATCTCGCCCTGGCAGTCCAATTCAAAAGGTTCTTTTAATTGAACTAATGGGAAGGCATAGCAATCTTTTGCTATTAGACCATCAGAAGAAAGTAATAACAATAGGCAAGCAAATACGTAATCATCAATCAAGAATCAGGCCTATTGGAACTGGCGACACTTACAGCTCTCCACCAACATTAGAAGGGATTGCACCAGACTCAGAAGAGCCTTTCGAAAGCTGGAAAAACAGATTATGTCTTATCCCATATAGCCTGAAACAAGCCCTCCAAAAAACCTATCAAGGAATTAGTCCATCATTAGCACTTCAATTGGCCAATGATGAAATCGACTTAGCACGAAAATTTCTTGAGTTGCCTGTATTGGAAATTTCACCTACCCATTGGCACCATCTTTACAAACGATGGTGCCAATGGGTAAAAGCATTTGAAACTGAAAATTTAAATATTTACTTAGAAGGCCCTACAGCTTTTAGAGCATGGAGTACTAAAAGTGCTCTATCAGATAAAAATAATTCTATAAGCCTTATCCTAGGGAAATACTATAGGGAATATCTAAGTACAACTAAACTTAATCAACTGATCTTGGACATACAAAAGAAACTTTCTAAGCTTAAGGAGACACAAGAAAAATATCTTTCCGAACAAGAATATTTGCTTTTGAAAACACCTAAAAGCAATGCACTTCGCAAAGAAGCCGATGAATTACTATGTTTACCATCACCCAGTCGTGAAGTTATTAATAAAGCTCAGAAGCTATACCGTCAAGCAAAAAAAGCAAAGCGCTCTCTGCCATTGATAGAAAGTCGTATTTGTTACCATAAACAAAGACTTGAAAGCATTCAAGAAAGCACTCTTTTTCTTGACGAGTTGCGAACTAATCAATGGGAAGATATCTCTAAAAGGCTAGAAGGGCTGATTGAATTAAAGCAAGAATTAGATGAGCTTAATAAACAATCAACCAATCAAAATCACAAACAAAGTCAAAATCATTTAACAAGTCTTAAAAACCAAGTTTCAAAACCTCTGACAATTAAAAGTCCTAATGGACTCGAAATACAAGTTGGTAGAAATCATAGGCAAAATGAATGGATAAGTTTTCGCAAATCTCGCGCAGGGGATATCTGGTTTCATGTCCAAGAATGTCCAGGCAGCCACGTGATTCTCAAAGCCTCTACTGGAATAGCTGAAGAAAAAGATATCCAGATGGCTGCAAACCTCGCAGCTTTTTTCAGCAAAGCAAGAGGAAATAAACGCGTCCCAGTATTAATGGTTGCGACAAATCACTTACAAAGAATTCCAGGTGCAGCGCCAGGGGCTGTGCAATTTCGCAAAAGCGAAATCTGCTGGGGGGAACCATCTAAAGGAATGCAACATATAAACACCTAAAAACTCTTAGGCTTAGAACAGCAAAGTGGATCCTTTCCTGAATAGTCCCAATAATCAAAGCGAGTCCGTCCCCCCGCGCGCTAGACCCATTCATCTGCAGAAAAACCCTAAGGAGGTTTTGGAATCTCATGATGTCGAAATGCCATTAGTTGATCATCTTGAGGAATTACGTCAACGAGTCCTTAGAAGTCTGCTTTCTGTAGTTTTAGCGGCTGGAATTAGCCTTGTATTTGTAAGACCTCTTGTTCGGATTTTAGAGACTCCAGCGGGAGCAATTCGTTTTCTTCAGCTGGCACCAGGCGAATTCTTATTTGTATCTATAAAAGTTGCTGGGTACGCAGGCTTAACGGCAGCATTGCCATACATGCTTTATCAATTATTTGCGTTTATCTTGCCAGGCTTAACCACAAAAGAAAAACGCTTAATAGCTCCAGCAGTTGCAGGTTCAGCCATCTTGTTCTTAATGGGGTTGTTTTTTGCTTGGTGGGCATTGGTCCCTGCAGCGCTGAGATTTCTAGTTAGTTATGGGGCAGATGTTGTAGAACCAATTTGGTCAATCGAACGTTACCTAGATTTTGTACTTCTTCTTATGCTCGCAACTGGATTAGCCTTTCAACTACCGGTTCTACAGTTACTTCTTGGTGCCTTAGGCCTTTTAAAATGGAAACAAATGATTGCAGCTTGGAGGTGGGTAGTAATGTCATCCGCAGTAGCCAGTGCAGTACTAACCCCATCTACTGACCCAATAACAATGCTGCTACTAGGAGCAGCAATAACCACACTTTTTCTTATAGGGGTTGGGCTAGTTGCCCTTACCGAACAATTCCAATAAGCACTGGTTGTTAAATCTATTCTCAAGAAGTTACTCGTATTCCTGATAAAACTTGGTTCTGCCAATCAGAATCAACTTCAAGGTTATTTGCAGAGGTCACTTTCACAGCAAAGCAATCCATCAAAAAATCCTTTAATTTTTTTTTCCGAACAGTCCAAATAGATTGATTTTCATCAAAGCTTTGTAAATCTATTGCGAAGGAAATGCTTCAGAGAGTTCACTATTTCTTATAGATCCAAAGATGGGTAGCGAACCCTCATGAGTTGATTGGCAAGCAGACAATCAATAAATGATCAACTAAAGCCATGTTTCCTAATCCGCAAAGCACCTTCACAGTCCATAATGGTATTCAAAGTGACCTTGTTGTACATCTGTCATGACACAAATGACCAATCCAGATGTGCCCTCTATGGGTCGAAGGCAATTCATGAACCTTCTTACATTTGGAACGGTCACAGGAGTTGCACTCGGAGCTCTTTACCCAGTAAGCCAATACTTCACTCCTGTCAGAGCAGGTGGAGCCAGTGGCGGAACCACTGCAAAAGATGAACTTGGCAATCCAATTACAGCAAGCGGCTGGCTCTCGAAGCATCCATTAGGAGATCGCAGCCTTGTGCAAGGTCTTAAAGGTGACCCTACATATCTAGTAGTTGAAAAGGTTGATGCCATTAGCAACTTTGGCATCAATGCCATCTGTACACATCTAGGTTGTGTAGTGCCATGGAACTCTGGCGCCAACAAATTCATATGCCCTTGCCATGGCAGTCAATATGATTCCAATGGGAAAGTAGTAAGAGGACCGGCACCTCTTTCTCTTGCCATCGCCCATGTTTCCGTTGAGGAAGACAACGTTTTAATTAGTCAATGGACTGAAACAGATTTCCGCACTGGTGATAAACCATGGTGGAGTTGACCGCGATCAAACTTTCCAACTCATACTTTTAACCAAACTTTCTTCCATGCGTCGCCTAATAACCATTCTTCTCAGTTCATTAGTGATAAGCATCACAATGATTGCAAATCCCGCCTCAAGTTGGGCTTACCCCTTCTGGGCTCAGCAAAACTATGAGAATCCTAGAGAAGCTACAGGGAAAATTGTTTGTGCCAACTGTCACTTGGCAAATATGACAACGCAAGCAGAAGTACCTCAATCTGTTGGTGCTGACAGCGTATTCACCGCTTCAGTCAAGATACCTTATAAAAATGGTACTGAAGAAATAGGCGCAGATGGCAGCAAAGTTCCACTTCAAGTTGGTGCTGTAGTAATGCTCCCTGATGGATTTAGACTTGCCCCACAAGATCGCTGGACTGAGAAAATCAAGGAAGAAACAAAAGGTGTTTACTTTACTCAATACAGCGAAGAAAAAGAAAATATTATCCTTGTTGGCCCATTACCAGGAGATCAAAATAAAGAAATAGTTTTCCCAATACTTTCTCCAAATCCAGCAACTAATAGCAATATTCACTTTGGGAAATATTCAATTCATGTTGGAGGCAATAGAGGGAGAGGACAGGTTTACCCCACTGGTGAGAAAAGTAATAACTCAGCGTTTGTAGCAACAAAAGCAGGAACCATAACTTCCATTGAGGCTGGAGAAAATAATTCACAACTGATAAATATCAAAACCAAAGAAGGTGAATCTATAAATGAGGTAATCCCTGCAGGTCCAAAACTACTGGTTAACATTGAGGATAAAGTTGAAGCAGGAGAACCTTTAACAACGGATCCAAATGTAGGCGGGTTTGGCCAAGTTGATACTGAAGTCGTTTTACAAAGTCCAGCTAGAGTAATTGGTCTCCTTGTTTTCTTTATGGGTGTTACCCTCGCACAAATCATGCTAGTACTTAAGAAGAAGCAAGTTGAAAAAGTGCAAGCTGTTAAAGGGGTTTAAAGTTATCCTTATCAACTTCCACAATCAATGGAAGCACTGATTTCAACATTTAGCTCACCAGGTCCAGAGTTCTTAAAGCTTGGCCCTATTCTTATCCGGTGGTATGGAATATTAATCGCCTTGGCTGTATTAATTGGTCTTAACCTTTCAAGCAAACTTGCAAGTCTAAGGGGAATAAAAAATTCACTAATCAGTGACTTACTGCCTTTTCTAGTTCTTTCTTCAATAATAGGTGCAAGAGTTTATTACGTAAGCTTTGAATGGAGAAACTATACAGGTTTAAATTTCTGGAGTTCAATAAAGTTTTTTGGACTAATTATTCCTATTCCAACTGCATTTGAGATTTGGGGTGGAGGAATTGCAATTCACGGTGCATTAATTGCTGGGACGATGTCAGTAATCTTATTTTGTCGAATTAAAAAACAAAACCTATGGGACTTTCTTGATGTTTTATTACCTTCAGTAGTACTAGGGCAAGCGATAGGGCGTTGGGGAAATTTCTTCAATAATGAAGCATATGGAGTCCCAACCGATCTCCCATGGAAATTATTTATTCCTTATATGTATAGGCCTGAAGAATTTTTAAATGAGAAGTTCTTTCACCCAACATTTTTATATGAATCTATTTGGAATCTAATCACTTTTGCTCTATTAATCTTTTTATTTTATCGTGGATATAAAGGTTTAACTAATCTTCCATCAGGTACATTAAGCTTGATTTATTTAATTAGTTATAGTCTAGGCAGACTTTGGATAGAGGGATTAAGAATTGACCCACTTTGTTTAGCAGCATTACCGCCTTTTTGCGATGGAGGTATTCGTATAGCTCAACTAATAAGTCTACTCTTTGTAGGAATAGGAAGTCTTGGGCTGCTTTGGATTTACTGGTTAAGGAAAGAACTGCCTGGTAATTACAACATTCCAAAAAAGAGGTCTAAATGAATCCAATTAGCATCGTCGGAGCTGGGCCAGGCGCAGTTGATTTGCTGACGGTTAGGGCCTTAGAACGTATTAAGAGTGCAGAAGTCCTTATTTGGGCAGACTCATTAATACCTCCCCAAATCGCCTCACTAGCTCCCCAGCATTGCGAGCGAATAAGTACGAGTTCCTTAATCCTCGAAGAGATTCTCGCCTTATTAATCGACAGACACAAAAAAGGAAAAAAAATAGTTCGTCTACATGATGGAGACCCTTGCCTATATGGCGCTCTTTCAGAACAAATCTGCGGACTTACCGAAGCAAATATTGAAGTTGAGGTCGTCCCTGGACTTAGTGCCTATCAAGCCACAGCTGCCGCTTTAAAAGCCGAGCTAACAATTCCAGGATTGGTACAAACCATTATTCTCAGTAGAGCTGGGGGGAGAACAGGGACGCCTGAGCGTGAGCGCCTAGAAAACCTCGCATCGCTAGGTGCCTCCTTATGTCTATACCTCAGTGCAAGACATGTAAAAGAAGTCGAGAAAACTCTCCTAAAGTTTTACCCAGAAGATACACAAGTGGCGATTGGCTACAGAGTGAGTTGGGAAGACGAATGGATAGCAGTAGTTCCTTTATCTAAAATGGCCTCTACATCAAAAGAGCGTGAACTAATTAGGACAACGCTATATATAGTAAGCCCTTCACTGATGCGAACCAAAAACAGATCAATGCTTTATTCCTCAAAACATAGTCATCTCTTTCGCTCATCTAATTGAGTCCTCGAGCAAGATCATTCGAATTTCAAACAAGAATTGTTTTTTTCGAAGAACAATCTCTTAAAGATGATCACCTCTAATCTTTACTATAAGAGAGTTGATTACAGCTATTACAATTAATCTTACCCTTGCTTAATTGACGGTTTTAGGGCCAAGCTAGAACCTGAGCCCAAATCAGAAACCCAATATTCGAAGCCCTTTACAAGGCTCTTAAAATAAATATGAATACTTTTAATGTATCTTGACGTGGAAGACATGCAAGATCAATACAACATTCAAACTAATTCCGATAAAACTCTGGAACCACTAAAGAAGATTGGTGGATTGATAAAGCAAGCTAGAGAAGAGAAGGCGATTTCTGTAGAAGATCTAGCGGGGAGTCTGCGTATTGGCCAAGAACAACTCATAGCTCTAGAAAATGGAGAGGAAGATCTACTGCCCGAAAAAGTCTTCATAAAGGCAATGATCAGACGTGTGGCTGAGCGTCTACATCTCGACCTAAACGACGTTATAAACGAATTTGATAAAAAAAACTCCTCAGTTCCAGAAAGACAAGAACGCAAACAAATTGATTCTCAAACTCAATCTGTTTTTAAAAAGATTCCAACATGGGCATTCTTGATTAGTTTGGTTGGAGTTACCACATCAGGCTTTGCAATAACTTATCTAAGCAATAATCAGCCCAATTCAACCCCAAAAGATCTCAAGCCTTCCAAATTGTTAGCTCCAAAAAGAAAAGCCATCAATTCTAGTTATCACATTGTAGCTCCAGGCCAAACATTATCTACAATATCCAAATTTCATGAGATCCCATTAAAAAAACTAATTCAATTGAATGATCTCAGTAATCCTGATAAATTAAAAATTGGGACCAAGCTTTCACTAAGAGAAAAGTGAATATTGGAATTTATCATGTAAGTCAAAACAACAATAAAGGTTAATTTTTAGAATTAGGCTTATTTCAATATTGATATCAATCCACAATAACTTTTATATTCAAATCATAAAGTTCCTTGATAATTCTTGAACAATTCAACAAGCTCCATTTCTCTAGACATAAATCCTTTTTATCTTTAGGAGTGAGTTGAAAAATAATTTCCGAATGATTTACATTGACTTCCATTGCCTCAACTGCTGCTTCAGGGCGTGGATTAAGAGATGTCGCTAAACGTAGAAGCGCTGACATCTCAGAAACCAAAAGCTTATGCTCCCTCTTCTCCAATGATTGCCAGGCCTCATGACGCTTCTTCGGAAGACTTCTTCGATGATATCGAGCAATAGCGGCAACCATTAAATGTTCCATATGTGAATAGCCAAGAAGCTCACAATGACGTATCAAATACCAAGAATGCTTGTGATATGAACCTAAGTTGATGTGCTGGCCACATGCATGCAACATCGCTGCAGCCCACAACAAATCACGGCCCTCTTCTTTATCGTGATGTAATAATCCATATGTGCTGTCATATAACATCAATGAATCTTTAGCAACTCGCTCAGCTCTTACAAGATCAACCGCAAATCTCTGAGCCTGATGAATAACAGTGCGCTCACGAATATTACTTTGAAAGCTATACCGATCTTTTAACAATCCTCTACGTAACATCCAATCAAAAATCAGCCCTTCACGAAGAGCTCTTTCACTAATAACAAACTCATCAATATTTAGCATCTTCATAGTTACCTGAAGAATTAATGCACCTGGAACAATTATCTCTGCACGGCGATCACTTAATGAAGGCAATTTGCGCCTCTGATCAGGCGACAGTTTAACAAGCTTAGATATCAGCTTATCCAGCCTATCAATAGATAACTTATATCCATGCAATTTAAGGGGAAGAGAATCTTCTTCTTCTGCAGCTAATGAAGCAATTGCCATGGCAGTTCCACTAGTAGCAACCATTCTTGGTGTTTCTCCTGGTCTTATCCGCCGACAAATTTTGTCTACAGCTGGTTCGAGAGAACCTTGAATAAAAGTTCTTAAGAACTCCAATCTTGCAGGTTCAATTGGCTCATGCTTCACAAAATCTCTCTGCAAGCGAACCGCCCCAACTCTTGTACTTGTTAAAGCCCTTGCATCTTTTCCATCCGCGAGGATCAGTTCAGTAGATCCTCCTCCTATATCAAGCAAAATATGTTGATCTGCTCTAAAGGGCATTCCTGACAAGACTCCTAAATAAATCAACCTTGCTTCTTCAAAACCACTTATCAACTCAACATCCAATCCAAGATGATTCTTAACCTGACTTAAAAGCTCACCCCCATTGGGCGCTTCTCGTACAGCACTCGTGGCAGCGATGACCAACTGCTCTGCTTTATAACTTTGAGCAAGAGCCTTAAAACGTTTTAAAGTCTCTAAAACTCTCTGCATGGAGACCTCAGTAAGGTCTCCAGAATCAGGATCTCTTTCCCCTAGCCTAGTAGTTGATTTCTGCGCGAGCTCAACACTGAATGTATGCAAAACAGGGTCTACAGACGCCACAACAAGATGGGTGGAGTTAGTTCCTATATCTATTGCCGCAACAATCCGAAGATCTTGTTTCTTCTGAGGAATAAGTAATTCCTCATGATTATGCGCAGAAGATGAAAAGGACTCGAGGCTTGGCATGTCCTAACGAGCCATAATCTTTAAATACTCTGCCATCATTTACACCAACCTGAAAAGTATTTCCTAATTCTTTTGCAATAGAGGTCTTCGTGAAAATCGACACTGTCGCTAGACAGCTCAAAGAATGTGCACTCTTACTCCGCTGGAATAAACCAAGCGGTCGCATGATTTTATTGATTCCTGCAGGCTGGTCCCTTTGGCTAACTCCAAACGCCCCACCTGAAGAAAAGCTTCTTGCATTAATCATTGCAGGGGGATTACTTGTAAGTGGAGTGGGATGCATTGCAAATGATCTCTGGGACAGACATATTGACCAAAAAGTTTCTCGTACAAAAAATCGCCCACTAGCAAAAGGAACTATTCGCAGTTCAACTGCCTTTGGACTGTTGGTTCTACTTCTACTTCTTAGTCTCTTAATTGTCTTTTCACTACCAACCGCCAGTACTAAGCTTTGCTTATCAATGGCATTACTCGCCTTACCAATAATCCTTATTTACCCTTCAGCCAAAAGATGGTTTGCCTTTCCCCAAGCAATACTTGCCATTTGTTGGGGATTTGCAGTACTAATTCCATGGGCAGCAAGTGAATCTTCCTTATTAGGTGGTATTCCACTCCTTTGTTGCTGGCTAGCCACAGTTCTGTGGACATTTGGCTTTGACACGGTCTATGCAATGGCTGACCGCAATGACGATAAAAGGTTAGGTATCAATAGCAGTGCCCTAAGCCTGGGCAGTAATTCTAAAATGGTCGTCGCAATTAGCTATGCCCTCACAAGTATCTTTATTGCTACCAGTGCAAACAATGCGGAAGTTGGTTGGATCTTTTGGCCGATCTGGTTAATTGCAACAATAGGAATGCAACTAGAAATTTCCACACTAGATGTGTCGAGATTTTCAACCTCAACATTCGGTAGGCATTTTAAAAATCAAGCTTGGCTTGGAGCCCTCACACTGCTTGGACTAGTGCTTGGAAGACTGTAATAACTATGGTCAAAATCTTTCCTCGAACATTTGCAAAGTCACTCCGAAATGGTGATGAGGTAATGATCGTTGCAGCAAGTTCAGCCCTTAGTCAGAAGGATTCACTAATAGAAGGAATGACAATTCTTGAAAAATGGGGATTAAAATGCCGTCCAGAGTCTGTAAGCAAAAGAAGTTGGGGGTATCTTGCAGGGGATGATTCTGTTCGATACAACGAACTTCATTCAAAGGATCATGCACCTTTACAGGCTTTTGCTCGTGGAGGTTGGGGAGCAGCACGATTACTTGAGCGACCTCAACCATGGCAAACAGGATGGCTACTAGGCTACTCAGACGTCACGTCACTACTACTTTCGAGACTGGCATCCGGATTTGACGGTGGAATTCATGGTCCATTACTAACTTCTCTTTCTAACGAGCCTATATGGAGTCAAGAAAGGCTGAGATCGCTCCTGTTTGACAACCATGTTCCAGATCTAGCTGGAGAGCCTTGGAATAATGGAATAGCTACTGGGCCATTAGTTGTAGCCAATCTAACCGTTGCATCACATCTACTAGGAAGTAGTCATATGCCTGATCTAAAAGGATCTATACTAATATTAGAAGACATTGGAGAGGAACCTTATCGCATTGACAGAATGCTTACACAATGGCGATTAGCAGGCCTACTACAAGGTCTAGCAGGCCTTGGATTTGGAAGTTTTACTGAGTGCGCGGCTACTGAAGATGAACTCACCGAAGCAACATTCAGTGTTGAAGACGTATTACATGAACGAAGTCAAGATCTTCGGATTCCAATCGTAGGGAGTCTTCCTGTAGGACATTGCTATGGGAATGCAGCTTTGCCTCAAGGTCGTCTTGCAAAACTAGATGGAACAAAAGGGACGCTTAGCCTTTCAACTTCTTAGAAAGAACTGCTTCAGCAATAATCAAATCAAAAGGAGTAGTGACTTTAATGTTTGAAGGCGTGGATTTCAGTATCTGAACAGGCCAGCCTAGGAGTTCGTACAGGGAAGCATCATCAGTAACCGTCCATCCATTTTGCAAAGCAAGAGCATGACCTTTAGACAACTCATTCACAGAAAATCCTTGAGGCGTCTGAGCCGCCCATAATTCAGAGCGGTCAGGAGTTTCAACAATAAAGCCTTCTTTATCTACACGCTTAACGGTATCTATTAAAGGAGTCGCAGCAATTACAGCATTTCCAGCCGCAACAACTTCTGCACAACTATTAAAAAGTGATGGTTCAACTAAACAACGAGCCCCGTCATGAATAAGGACATGTTGTGCCTCAGGAGGCAAAGCAGATAAACCTTTCTGAACAGATTCTTGTCTTGTACTGCCACCATCTATCCAATCAATAGGTTTAGATGCTGTTTCTACCAATTTCATAATCGAAACTTTGTCTACAGGCTGTCCCACAATTCCAATCCATTTAATTCGCTCGGCAGCTAAAGCCGCATCTAAAGTCCAAGCCAAAACAGGTCTTCCGGCTAAATCTATTAGAAGCTTGTTACCACTTGCTCCCATTCGAGTTCCACTGCCGGCTGATGCAATCAAAAGATGCACAATCAACTCCTATTAACTACAGAATTAAACATCTTCCATAAAATCATCTCAATCCGCCTATTTCTATAAAGCCGGTGGGCGTCTTTGCTCTTAGTCCTGGATCTATTCTGATACAACTAATAAAGCTACTCCCATTGGAAGAATAGCTTCTAAGCCTAAAGACTTATTCCAAATAGCGTATCTGCTGTAAAAAAGTTTGGGATTTGTTACCTGCAATAGAGAAAATTATTCCATTTGACTTTCAATCCACCACATACCTTGCTCACGAGATCAAACTTCTAAACACGATTAAAAAGAGTATTTCCAATTTCTAAAAAGCTTACTAGCCAAGAAAAGAGTATCAATTCTATAAGTGAGATAAAGAATGTTTTTTTGTCAAAAAATAAGATGTGTCTCGTGGAAATCAACAAAATCACTCAACAAGAAATATTGAAGGCGCAAGCCAAAATGTTTGATTAATAGATACCAAATATATAAAATCTAAATAGGCTCTAATTATTATGGAATGCCTTAACTATTGAGTTCAACAGCCTACAGTCCTTACGATCAAAGAAGCAGCCATTAACAATGATGTCAACCAAGCTCCTCTCCGGGCAAACTGCTTTAGTTACAGGAGCAAGTCGAGGGATAGGGAGAGCAATAGCTCTAAAACTGGCCGAATCAGGAGCAGAGGTTGTCGTGAATTACTCCAGTTCACCTCAAAAAGCAGAAGAAGTAGTAGAAAACATCAAGTCAATTGGAGGCAAAGCATATTCATTTCAAGCAAACATCTCAGAAGAGTCAGATGTAGAAAAGCTTGTCAAAGCCGTCTTAGAGAGGAGTGGGAAAATTGACGTTTTAATCAACAATGCAGGAATAACAAGAGATGGGCTCTTAATGAGAATGAAAACAAAGGACTGGCAAGAGGTTATCAATTTAAATCTAAGTGGTGTTTTTCTATGCACAAGAGCAATTGCGAGACCAATGCTCAAGCAAAAAAGAGGAAGAATTATTAATGTCACCTCTGTAGTAGGGCTAATGGGCAATGCTGGACAAGCCAATTACGCCGCAGCCAAAGCAGGGGTTATTGGCCTGACCAAAAGCACTGCCAAAGAATTCGCTAGTAGAGGAATCACTGTTAATGCGGTAGCACCTGGTTTTATTACTACTGATATGACAAAAGAACTAAAAGCAGAAGAAATACTTTCAGCAATTCCACTCGGAACTTTTGGAAAACCTGAAGATGTTGCAGGAGCAGTAAATTTTTTAGCCGCTGACCCTTCAGCCTCTTACATCACAGGGCAGGTCATTCAAGTTGATGGAGGAATGGTAATGGGGTAAAAGATTATTCCTCTATGAATCTAGAGGCTGCCCAAGTTCGTCACGCAATCTTCGAATACGTTGGAGCAGCTTTAAGCGCCTACTTCTTGCTGTGATGGTTAGGAAGAGGCGAAGAGGAAAATATACCAACGTCATTGTGCCGGCCAACCCAGCCATCAAAACAAAAAACAACGTCCCTGAATCATTCATATTTGAAACATAAACTAACTTCGCGTATCAGGTAAATAGTCCAATCCAGAAAAGGATTCGGCTTTCCCCACCCTCACCCCCCTCCCGGGGAGTGAGCCTGCTATGGGAGATTTAGTTCAAGGTATTAGAAAACATGTCCAAACTTCTTAGCTTTTCAGACGAGTCTCGGGGCGCTTTGGAAAATGGGGTTAATGCCCTGGCCGATGCTGTCAAAGTCACAATCGGGCCAAAAGGTCGGAACGTAGTTCTAGAAAAGAAATTTGGCGCTCCAGACATAGTGAACGATGGCGTGACCATCGCAAGAGAGATTGAGCTAGAAGACCCATTTGAGAATCTTGGAGCAAAACTTATAGAGCAGGTTGCGTCAAAGACAAAAGATAAAGCTGGTGATGGAACAACCACAGCAACTGTCTTGGCTCAAAAGATGGTTCATGAAGGTCTAAAAAATGCAGCAGCAGGTGCAAGTCCTATCGAACTACGTCGTGGAATGGAAAAGGCGGTAGTAAAAGTAGTAGAAGGCCTCCAAAAAAGAAGTCAAGTCGTTAATGAAAATGCAATTCAGCAGGTGGCAACAGTTAGCGCTGGAGGCGATGAAGAAATAGGTCGCATGGTTGCTGAAGCCATGGAAAAAGTAAGCGTGGACGGAGTAATTACTGTCGAAGAATCAAAGTCTCTAGCTACTGAATTAGAAGTCACAGAAGGAATGGCTTTTGACAGGGGCTATAGCTCTCCATACTTCGTAACTGATGGAGACAGACAAATCTGTGAATTTGAAAACGCTTTACTTTTAATAACAGATAGAAAAATCAGCTCAATATCTGATCTTGTACCTGTCTTAGAAAGCGTTCAGAAAGGAGGGTCCCCGCTCGTAATACTTGCAGAAGAAGTAGAAGGAGAAGCTCTTGCAACATTAGTAGTCAACAAAAATCGTGGAGTTCTTCAAGCCGCTGCAGTTAGGGCACCTTCCTTCGGAGAAAGGCGTAAAGCTGCGCTAGCAGATATTGCTGTTCTTACAGGAGCAACTTTGATCAGTGAAGACAAGGCAATGTCTCTAGACAAAGTATCTCTTTCAGATTTAGGAAAAGCTAGAAAAATAACTATCAGCAAAGAAAACACCACCATCGTGGCGAATGAAGACACCAAAGAGGCTGTCGAAGCAAGAGTGGCTTCCATTAAAAGAGAACTTGAAGAGACCGAATCAGAATATGACCAAGAAAAGCTGAATGAAAGGATTGCAAAACTGGCAGGTGGGGTGGCTGTTATCAAAGTCGGAGCCCCTACAGAAACCGAATTAAAAAATCGAAAACTACGTATTGAAGACGCGCTAAATGCTACCCGTGCAGCAGTAGAAGAAGGTATCGTTGCTGGAGGCGGGACAACGCTTTTAGAATTAAGTAAAGATCTAAACGAGCTTGCTAGCGCCCAAAGTGGAGATCAAAAAACAGGAGTGCAAATCGTGCAAAGGGCACTCTCAGCACCTGCCAAACAAATCGCAATTAATGCTGGAAGGAATGGTGACGTAGTCGTTTCAGAAATTGAACGCAATGGGAAAGGATTTAACGCTCTTACTGGTTCCTACGAAGATATGCTTTCAGCAGGAATAATTGATGCTTCAAAGGTAGTGAGATTAGCTCTGCAAGACGCAGTTTCAATTGCATCTCTATTAATCACGACTGAGGTAGTAATAGCTGACAAGCCAGAGCCAGCATCAAGTGCAGGGGCTGACGGAGGAGATCCAATGGGTGGTATGGGTGGTATGGGTGGTATGGGTGGTATGGGTGGTATGGGTGGTATGGGTGGTATGGGAATGCCTGGAATGATGTAATTCATCAGAATTACGCAATT
>MDTE01155038.1_pt1 | contig 21797 bp, 15 predicted proteins | sample 811231 | NCBI WGS metagenome assembly MDTE01 (sample SAMN05326651, study PRJNA326480) | marine metagenome | isolation source: seawater | place: Indian Ocean: Red Sea | collected 2010 | reverse complement strand
TTAGTCCCTCTTCTTCAATTACGAGAATTTTAAAACCATATTCTTTAACTCTTTTGAAAAATTTTGCATAATTTGAAAAAGCCCCCCCTGATAGATAAAAGCCAGGAGGGAACATCTTTAAAGTATTATTCAATATACTTTTTTGTCCGATTATTATTTTGTACCCTTTTTTTGCAGCTTTTGTTGCTAAAAATATTTTAGCTACTAACTCTCTAACTTCAACTTCAATTGGCATATAAATAAGTTTTTTATTTTTACTTTTCACAACCATAAAAAGTATTAGTAACTATTTTTCTTTTGAATTGAAATATCTAGGTTTTTAATTACTTTTATTATCTTTTCAGCGCTATGTCCATTTCCATAAAGATAGTTTGGCGTAAAGGTTTTATTTTTAATTTGCTTTTCAATTGCCTCTCTAATTTCTTTTGAATTATTGTCAACATCAATAACATTTTCTCCTCTTTCCCTTCCTTGTTGCCTAGTACCAATATTTACGGTGGGTGTACCTAAGAATGCTGCCTCTCTAATACCGCTAGAGGAGTTCCCTATCAAACAAATCGTATTGTTCAAAAGGGGGCCATAATACTCAATTGGTAATGCTTTAAAGAAATGTGTTTTTTTTGAATATTCACTTTCTCTATACTTTCTTATTGACTTATTTATAAAATCAGACCCCCCATCCATATTTGGCATAATCCAAATTTTTGGGATGTCGAAAGAATTTATAGCTTTTATAGTTTCTTCTATATATTTCTCATTATATTGATATTCTGTTGTGACTGGATGTTGAAGTATTGTAATAAAATTCTTCTTTTTTATTCTAAAAATTGGACCACTTCCCCAATTAATAATATATTCATTAATTTTTTCTATATCATCCAAATCGCACCTTAACAACATATCCATACTTGATGAGCCAACTTTAAAAATAGAAGATCGTTCTTCACCCATTTTTTCAATTCTATCTGCAGCTTCAGTAGATGAAGGGAAATGAACGTGAGCTATTTTTGTAATAGCATGTCTAATTGATTCATCGATTGAGCCAGTAATTTCCCCACCTTCAACATGAGCAACTGGGATATTCATATATGATGCCGCAATTGCTATTGGTAAGCATTCAAAGCGGTCTGCAATTACAAAAACGATATCAGGTTTTAATTCTTCAAAAGCAGTAGAAAATTCCAATAATGCAACTCCAGAAGACTTTGCCATCGTGGAGAGGTTTTCGCCTTCAATAACAAAATTAATAGTTCTTATTGTGCAATCTAGGTTCTCTAGCTGAGTAAAAATTCTTCCATATTTTGTAAGTACAGCCATTCCTCCAATGGCTAATTGAAGTTCTAAATCTGGATCTTGCGAAATTGAATCAATTAAAGATTTTAATTTTGCGTAATTACCTCTTGTAGTAATAGTAAGACAAACTTTTTTTTTCATTCGCTTTTGAAGTACTCATACTTTAGCATTTTATTTTTGGGGATATTTATCAAAACTTTTTTACCTAATAAAGTTTCTGTTTTATCCGGAGGGATTCCATTGCCCGGCCTCATAAATGAAATCATTTCATCAGATAAAAATTCTCCTTTTTTTATATTTCTGCCTGCAACGATACTTTTAGTTGCCCAATGTTTGCTTTTTAATTCACTTTTATTGATTTCAATTTCCTTTTGTTTTAAAATCTCTTCAACATCTCTAACTTGTTTTACAAAAGTGTGGAAATTCTCAGGTCCACAAGAAACCTTCCAATCTTGAGCATTTGGGATATTGTAATCTAGAGTTATATGTTTTTCTATAATTTTTGAACCCAAGGCAACTGCTGCTAATGGAATATGATAACCCTCAGTATGATCAGAATAACCGGTTATACAATTGAATTTTTTATTGATAGCATGCATTTGTTTTATATATATTTCTGAGGGAGAGGCAGGATAATTAGTTACACAATGTAAAATAGCTAGCTTTGAATTTTTTTCTAAATTAAATTGATCAACGGCCAACTTAATTTCTGAATCTTTATACATTCCTGTAGAAAGAATTACTGGTTTTTGCAAACTTGCAATTTTTCTGATGAATTGCCAATTACCAAGTTCCCCTGATCCAATCTTATAAATTGGAACATTTAAGTTTATAAGAAACTCTAGTGATGGAGAATCATGAGCTGTAGCAAAAAAGATTATATTTTTAGATTTGCAATAGTTTTTTATCTTTTCAAAATCTTTGTATGGCAGTTGTCTAGGCCCTAGTCTCTCTTTCCATTCCAATAAATCATCAGATATAAGGTGGTCGACATCAAAAATTTGAAATTTAACAGCATCTGCTTTCGCTTCGCATGCTAAATCTACAAGTTGATAAGCTTTTTTTAAATCGCCAAAATGAGATATCCCTGCTTCGGCGATAATAAAACATGGATTATTTTTTCCAATTTTTTTATCTTCTACATTAATTTCTAAATCTAAATTATATTTATTATTTATATCCATTTAAGAAATATTTCTAGAAAAAATTGCTCTTGAATATTGTATAACTTGTTGTATCTTTATTTAGTACTTTTATTAAATTGTAATAAGGCATGTATGTATCTATATTAGTCATATATTTTTTGTTGATTATTAAAGCAATATATTTCGACCTGCGTGATAAGAATTCGATAAATTCTAAATAATTCTCATGATGAAATATATGATTCAAATAACTATTCATATAAATAATATCAACTTTAACTGGTATAAATTGATCCAATCTATCAATGTCTAAAGCAGACATATCTTTAAAAAAAATATTATTCATATTTTCTCCTTTTAAAAAATTAGCAATATTTATACAAGGCTTATAACTATCAACTCCATATACAGAACAACCAAATTTTCTATTCAAATACATTAAATGTTTACCAGTTCCACATCCTGGCTCAAAAACGACTTTGTTTTTTAAATCAATAATATTATTTATTAAATTATTAATTAGAAATTCTATATCATTAGTAGGTCTAAATAAATAAAACTGCAGAAAAGTTGAGACTTCTCCTTCAGCAAATTTTTTTTTGGAAATTTTAAAGTCAAATAATAATAACCTATATTCTCTTTCTCCCCTTGCATTCCCAATATTTTTTTTACTTTGAATTTCTTTTTTCTTTAGTTCATACTTATCAGATATATATTTTACCTTTACTTTTAAAAATGGTATTAACTTACTTAAAACAAAGTACAATAAAGGAATAAAAGTTGCCGGATATTTACACATAAATCTAACAACTCCATAATGAGAATTTAATTTTAAAAATATATTTTTCATTAAAATAAATTATTACTAATCATATATTTAACTAAATCAAGATTACTTGAAAAATTAAATTTTTCTTTATTGGACCAATCTTTATTTTCTTCATTTCTAATACAAGCAAAATCTATTTTAAAATTTTCAGCGCATTGTTTATCAAGAATCCCATCGCCTACAAATAAGATATGACTCTTATCTTTTTCTTTACATAGTATTTCTTGCATATTCTTTATTTTAGAGTTTGGTTTACCAAATATATTTTCATCCAATATCGCAATTCTCCTATGCCTTACTGTTTTTTTAAGTTCTAAAATAGGAGTTGCAGAATTTATATAAATATTCATTTTATGTTTGTTAGCAATGTTAATTATTTCTGAACTTCCTTTTATCTCTTTTGCTTCATATATTTGTTTAGTGAGTAACGTATTATAAGAGAGTATTAAATTTTCTACTTCCTTATTTGAAATTTTTACTTGCTTCCCAAATTCTCTAATAGTATCGTATCTATCAAAATTTATGTTATTAGAAATTATGTCATTAAGTTTCGCATGATGTTCCTTATAATTTTTTGTGCTTAAAAAAAAACAATTATATTTGATGTGATTAGAATCAACTAAAGTGCCGTCAAAATCAAATACTAATGTATTTTTTTTAATCATTAATAGTGAATCTTCCCCAATTTGTAGCTGTAGTTTTTCTGTCCTCTCGTTTCATATCATTTATCTTTTTATCATTATAAATTGAATCATTATTAAAATGAGTAGTACTTACTTCTTCAAAAACGCAGCCTTGATCTGACCAAAAACTGTGCCAAACCCCTGGTTGAATTAAAAGAGTTTGTCCAGGATGCAAAGTTCTTCTTTGTCCTTCAGTAATTGTTTCCAAACAACCATATAAAACTTGAAAAGTTTCTTCTTTTTTTAAGTGGTAATGAACAGGATGTTTCTGTCCAGGTAATTGAACCAATATTTTTTTGCAATAATCTCTATTTATACAATTAACGATAAAAGTACCTACTTTAAAAAATTTTTCTTTTCCATAATGATGAGAGAATTCAATATCGAATTCCGAATTTAAAACTATCGAGGCTTCATTCAAAAGAGCCTTAATCTCATGAATCGCTTCTTTTAGTATTTTGTGGCCTTTATTATTATCTGGAATTTTTATTGAGTTTTTTAAAATAGGGTCATTAATTTTTAAAGATTTTCTTACCTCTATTTTTTCATTCCAAGTTCCTGAATCCAATTGATTTTCTTGAAGCGGCATTGCAAAAAAGACCTTATCTTTTGTCAAGTATTCGCCCATCTCAATATCATCTTTAAGGTATACACCTCTTTTAAGAATTTCCAAGGAATGTTGTTCATTTTCAGGATGCGTCCTATTTAAACCATCTCCACACATTTTCGAAGCACTTATATAGGAATCAATCCATTCACCAGCTTGTTCGGGAGTAGAAGAATAGAGATTCAAAGAAATTTCTTCGGTATTAAGTCCAACATGTCTTTCAAAAAGAGATGCTCCTTTTGATTTTGCTATTGCTACCGCAGTAGTATTGTAAGGATGCTCATGGGTAGACCATCCAATAGGGATTTTCGAATATCTATTTTTAAATAGGTCTATTTGATTTAATGATAATTCATTATCCTCTGAAGGATAAACGGAGACACAATGCATTAATGCGAAATCGTTACCTTTATGGTTAAAGAAACTAACTAAATTATCAATTTCTTTTATCTTTAAACCTCCAGTAGAAATTACAGTTGGCATGAAAGCTTCTGAGATTTTCTTTAATAATGGCCAATCTGTAGCACAACAACTAGCTACCTTAATAAAATCAAAGCCCATTTCTGATATCCTATCAACAGATTTTTCATCAAAAGGGGTGCACATTGATAATAATCCTTGATTTTTTACCTCGTCCAGTAGAATTTGATAATCTTCAACTTTGAGTTTTGTACTTGTAAATCTTTTTATATGTTTGTTTTCTGTTGAATTTATAAATTCAGGATGGATCAATGTTGCAAGATCCCTAAACTGAAATTTAAAAATACACTTTACATTTTTTTCTTTAGCTACTTTACCAAATTCTTTAATTATATTGATTCCATGATCCACAGAGCCTTGGTGGTTATTAGCAATGTCGAAAACAAAGAGGTCATTTGAGAAGGGAGAAAACATCTTTATTCATTCTTTATCAGATTATTTTAGCGCATCAAGTCTATAACCAGAATCATATGTGATCTTTATAACTTTATTTTCTTTTGCTGATTTGTGAGCAGCTGCAATAACCATCATTGTCTCCATACCCCTCTCAATATCAATCGGCGATTTTTCTCCACTTTTAATGACACTTTCAATATGATTAAGTTCCCTAACAAAATCATCTGGCCTTGTTTTCTGAAAATCCTTTTGAACTAATTTACCTTCATAATCAATTGCTTTAACTTGGTCTTTACCTTTTCCTATTGCACAATTCCAATTAACCCTTCCTTTTTCATAAATTAGATTAGCTGTTTTAATTGGAGGGAAAGTTATCACATCTTGCACTAACCTCCCTACTAAACCAGTCTCTGATTGAAAAGTTACTAATGATAATTCATCATAATTCATTTCATCAATAACCTTGTAGTTTATAACTGCAGAAACATATTCTATTCTTCCATTTCCTGTCAAATGAGAAAAATACTGCCATAAATTTATACCATGAGAATGTTCCCCTAAAGATCCTCCACCTCTTGCCCAATATCCTAAATAAGAATCTTTTGGCCCAGAAAGCCAAGGATGAGCATTAAAAATCCCCCCCCAATGTTCTCTGAAACTTACATCTATTGTTTTTAAGGATCCAAAATCCAACTTTTGATTTAATTCTTTTACGTGATCTGTTGCTAAACCAACTACATGATCAAATCCTATGAACAATCGAACATTAAATTTTTTAGATTTTTCAAAGAGTTCATCTAATCCCTCTAAATCAGGAGTAGATAAAGGCTTCTCAATAAGAATAGCTATTGGTCGTTCTTCAATAGCTTTTAGTGCGATCCCAATATGAGTATCGGGTGGCGTTCCAACAATTATCAAATCATATGACTTATCTAATTTCTCTTTAACATTAAATAAATTTATATTTTCGTCCCATTTCCCGTATCTACTCGGATAAATCATATTTTTTGTTCTATTAAGTGCTTCGTCACTAATATCATAAATATCTACTTCCCAATTCAATTTCCTTGAAGCATTGGCAAGATGATTTCCAATAGAACCTGCTCCGTAAATCTTTACTCTCAAAATAGTACTCCTTTATAAATTCAACTTTACCATTTAACTCTTGGCAAAATTGAATCTTTTCTTATATTGTTTTTAAATTTTTCGACTGTTTGAAACAAATCTCTGATCGCTTTTTCATCAAAGAAATGAGGTTTAACTCCAATATCAATTAAACCTTGATATGTTGGATTATAGTAATGACTTTCAAGTTCTTTTCTAGGGTTTTCAATACTATTAACTTTTACATCATAGCCAATCTCTTTTCCTACTGAACTTATTTTCTCAGCAATCTCATTTACCGTAAATGTTTCCATTATTTGGTTGAAAATCCTTAAATCACCCTTTTTGGCTGGCACTTTTATTGCTTGATGAATGCATTGTAATGTGTCATTGATATTTAAATATCCTCTAGTTTGTCCTCCTTTTCCATAAACAGTTAAAGGAATACCGCAAACAGCCTGAACTACAAACCTATTTATGACAGTTCCAAAAATATCATCATAATTAAAGATAGTATTAAGTCTTTCATCTATTTCAGATTCTTCTGTTTTATAACCATAAACTGGTCCTTGCATAAGATCGGTTACAGTAATTCCCCACATTCTTACTGCATACCACAAAAGATCAGTGTCCATAATCTTTGAGGTATGATAAATGCTGCCTGCCTGACGAGGGTATAGAAACTTTTGTGACCTACCTTTGTAATTTATATCTAACCAACCTTCTTCAATATCTATATTTGGAGTCCCATATTCCCCCATAGTTCCAAGTTTTATTATGTGAGTTTCTTTGGAAAACTCTTTCACAGACCATATGAGATTGTGAGTTACTTTTAAATTATTTGTAAGTGTAAATTCAGAATTTCCTTGAGAAATAAGTGAATATGGGGCAGAAGGTTGCTCTGCATAATGAATAACTGATTCTGGAACTTCCTTATATTTTGAATTAATACACCAACTGTATTTAGCTTTTCCATTAAATAAGCTATGCATAATTTCAGGATCGCTTAAGTCTCCTAAAACTACTTTTATCTCTTTACCAGTGAGTTCATACCAAATTTTTGCTCTTTCCACCAAATTAAAGTTTTGATATAAAGCTTCAATATTTAACTCTAAGCAACATTTTCTACGGAAATAATTATCAACAACTGTCACCTCATAACCCTTTTGAGAAAGATACATTGCTGTTGGCCATCCTAGATAACCGTCTCCACCGAGGATTAAAATATTTGTCATAAACTTAGGAAAATTTGGAGTTATTTATAATAAATGGTTTAATACAAAAATATCTAATACTATACAACCTTTTAAAAGAAAATTCCTAATAAACACTTTAAATTCTTTACTATATTGACACATGAGAGTTCTTTTATATTTGGGTCCATCTCCATTAATTAAACCAAAAGCAAATCTTATACAATCTTTATGTCAGTACAATGATCTAAAAGATGAATTTGGATTATCTTACTATTTAACTATTTCTTTTAATGACTTAAAAGAAACATCTAAATTAATTACTTCTCTTTCTCCTTTAAAAAAAAAGCCTAGGGGAATACTTATTTCAAGATTTAAACAAATAAAAAAATATATATTCTTAATAAATGCAATTTATCAATCTTTATTTGTAATCAAAATATCTTTAAAATTTCTTATTTTAAATTTATTTAATAATGAAAAGGTTGAATTATATATTTATTCAAGATCAATAATTGCAAGTTGGATAATATCATTTTTTAAATGTTTAAATCATATTTTCGAAGTTCATGGTAAAGAAAATAATAATCTCCTCCAAAAAATACAACAAAAAATAATCTCGTCACATTTAATAAAAAAAGTTTATATTTCTAATGCTCTTCGCAATTTATATATTGATAAAAATCAAAAATCGATTGTTCTGCATGATTCTTCCCCAAATTATGAATCATCTCCTTTGCCATTTTTAATACATAAGAAATTAAAAAAAGCTAAAAAATTAAATTCTTTTACTTGTGTTTATTCTGGTTCTAGTGGAGAAGGGAGAGGACTTGAATTAATTTATGAAATAGCTAAATATGTCCCAAAGTGTAGTTTCTTAATTTTTTCTGATACTTATCAGAAGAATTGTCTCGATAATGTTTTTCATTTTGGATACCTAGAACATAAGCATGTAATTACATTATTAAACGAGTGTGACTTTGCTCTTATGCCATACCAAAAAAATTTAAATATGGGTAAGGATAAAATTAATAGTTTAGAGTGGATGTCGCCATTGAAAATGTTCGATTATATGAACACAAATACAACAATTATTTCAAGTTATTTTCCAGTACTAAAAGAAGTAATTACTAATAAAAATACAGGCTATTTTATTTATAATTTTGAAGATCCCAAAGATTGGGCAAAATTAATAAACTTAGAAATTAAATCAAAACAAAAAGATTTTAAAAAAATTGCAGAAAAAGCAAAAATTTTATTTGAACAAAAATTTTCTTATAAAAATAGAACAAAAAAAATAATGAAATTATTTAATTAATTATTTAATTAATTATTTAATTAATTATTTAATTAATTATTTATCAAAAAGCTCATAAATAAACTGATTAGCTCTTAATCCAGAATTCCCATCTGGTGGTCCAACTTTATCTTCCAAAAACTTTTGTTCAAATTTAAGATTCTTTCTTTGATTTGATGGATTAAAAATTACTTTTTTAATCATTTCAGCATTTTCAACTCTAAAAACAATATTTTTTGTTTCATGAAAAATATCATATATTTTATATTCCTCAAAGTTAGGAGTCAAAACATATCTTTTAGCAATTAATGATTGAAGTAATGTTGTAGAGTTAAAACCAATTACAAATTTAGATTCTTTAATTAGTTTTTCAACAGGTTCTGAATTCGTAATTTCAATATTCTTAGGTATAGTTTTATATTGATTTAAAATTAAATTTTTTACATATTTCAAAAATATTGGATTAGATTTTGTTTTAATAATCAATTTAATATTAGGATTACAAAAAGCAAACTTTATTACTTCAAGATGGAATTTATCAGCTTTATTAGAAATTTGATTTCTAATTTTTTCATCATGATTTATAAAATCAGTCTTTGAGTGAATAAAAAAAGAAAAGAAAACTACATTCTTATTTTTTAAAAAATTATTTGTATCTATTTTTGTATATGTATCAAATCTGGGTATACCAGAAACAGCTACTTTACATAGACTTGGATCTGCAATATTTGTCTCCAAAAATGCTTTTTTAACTGTTTGATTATAAACGAGTAAAAGGTTTGCATTCAAATTGAAATTTGTATATTTTAGTAGGGTTGCTTTCATTGCATCCATTCTAGTTTTTTTATTAGTTCTTAATGGAGCAATACCTTCTTTAAAAAGGATAATTTTTTTTATATTTTCTTCACTACATACATCATAAATTTCTTGCTGCCATGAATAATTATAATTTGCGCTAATTATTGCATCAATACAAAGAGATCTTAATATCTGCTTTACAAATGCCCTATATTTTTCAAGGTTTTTCTTATTTAATGTACGATTTTTTGATGAATAATATTTTGAATGCTTTAGGATTAAATCAGAACAATAATACTTAAAAGTTTTTGTAAAAAAATACTTATCAATCCTTAAATACTGTATTGGAAAATTAGATTTAAAATTAGATGCAGCAATTTCTTTAATATCTTCATCAAAAATTGTCCTGCCTAATGATAAAACTCTATAATTTTTTTTAAATGCAGTTTTATTTATTTTAAAAGTAAATTTTTTTGATAAAAAAGAAATTAAATAAAAAGCTTTAATTCTTAACAAAAAATCTAAAATATTAAAACTTACAAAAATTTTATACAGGAAATTTATAATTATATTTTTTTTCATAAAATTAAATTTGTAAAATATCATTCATATGATTTAATTTAATATGCTTCTTCAGAATTAAAGTTTCGGCCAAATCAGCTTGCCATTTAAAATCTATATCCCATGAATCAATTTCATCTGTCACTAAATAACCCATACTCTCACCAAAACGACTATTATTTTTTATTACTTCTGCTCTTACAGCAATTAGATTAGAAAATTTAAAGAATTTAGGTTTTGATACTCTTGTTCTTTTTTCTTTTCTCTCGTCTGAGAAAATATGCTCCCATTTATTTGGACTAATCGGTTTACCCAAATTGTATGGATGATGTCTATGATCTAATTCACAAACTGAAGTTACAGAATCAAATTGTTTATTATTTTTAAGCAGCTCCAACGCCTTATCAATATTTTCAGGTTTTACAAAAGGTGAAGTTGGTTGAATAATAACAATATTTTCAAGCTTCATATCTTTCTCAAGCTCATTAATATGATGTGCACAGACTTCATCAATAGGAATAAAATCACCGCTAAGATTTTCAGGCCTTAAAAAAGGAATTGAGGCGCCATAAATACTTCCTATATTGGCTATTTCTTTTGAATCAGTTGAAATGAATACTTCATTAATTTGTTTTGCATTTAAAGCAGCTTTAATAGAGTAAGCCAAAAGAGGTATTCCGCATAAAGGTGTAATATTTTTTTTTAGAAATCTTTTTGATCCAGCCCTTGCTGGAATGATTACAATATTTTTTCTCATTAAAATTATTTTAAAAGTTCATTAATATCTTTTGTTTTTAAATAGTTATCATAACTTTTTAAAACTTTTCTAGATACCTCTTTGTCAACATCATTTAGACATACCCATGGAGAAGAAACTTTTTCCCCGCAAATGTTTTGTAACTTCAATATATACTTTACTTCTGCTGCTGATTCTCCATTTTCCTTATACGCATTTTTAGGTATTCTTTTAAGAAATGCTGTAATTTTCCTATTTAAATCTCTAGCTTTATTTAAATCACCACCCTTTATTGCATCGTATAGAAGAATAAAAATTTCTGGGAAGCAAATTGCTGCACTTGATGAACTGGCCTTTAATCCATGTGCTAAAAAAGAAAACATTTGAATATCAGCCGAACCAAACACTTGAAAATCCTCTCTATGAAGATCTATAAAAGATTGATTGAAACGTAAATCAAATCCAGCCAATTTCATTCCATCAATGTTTGAATGTTTTGATAATGACTTTACTATTTCTAATGGTATGGCCTTTGTCCTTGTTGGGTTTTGATAAATCCAAACAGGGATAGGAGAATTATCTGCTACATCTCTAATCAATCTTTCAGAAATACTTGGACTAACTTTGCCGTCATATGGTATCAGATGGACTCCATCAATTTTTTCACTTTTAATTTGATTTATAAAATTTAGAATATCTCTTGTTCCGTAGCCACCGCAACCAACTAGTAAAGGAACTCTTCCATTATTTGATCTGCTAAAGGAGATAGCTGCATTTATTCTTTCAGAATATGTAAGGTTCATCGCCTCTCCTGCAGATCCCAAACAGAACATGGGCATTTTATATTTAACCAATCTTTCTACCAATAAATTTAAAGAATCTAAGTCAATCGTTTCATCTTCTTTCAAAGGAGTAGGTACAACTGATATAACACCTTCTATCTTTTTAATCATAAAATTTTTAATATGAGATGGATTTATTTTTGGAAATTTGAAAAATCTTTGTAATTATAACTTATAAAATTTAATAATTTAAAAAAATATAAACAAGCTAAGCAATTAGTTGCTATGTAAAATGGTTATTTATAAAAAAATTTATATACAAAAGGAAGGTTTTTAAAAATACCATATTCAATAAAGCTTTCTAAGGGAAAATTAATTATTAAAATTTAAATTAATTTTTCTTTCTTTAAAAACTCTAAAAAGTCTTTAGAGATATATTCTTTATTTGCAAAATCTGTTAGGTGATTATCATCAATAAATAGTGGACGATTATAAGAATCCATCATTGAACATTCTCCATTTGGGCATAAAACTTCTAAGGGATTATATATGGCTATTTCTTCAGGAAGTTTATTAATTAATTCATAAATAAAATCTCTTTGATTTAAAACCTCTTTTTTTGAAATGTAGCATTCTTTGTTTTGGATAGGTTGGAACCAATTGTTTTTACAAAGAGAAATATTGTTTACTTTAAAAATAGGTAATGGAGCAAATAAAACAACTTTTCCTTTCTTATTTTTTATTTTTCTTGATAATGATTCAATATTTTTAAAATGATTAGATAGCAGATCATAGTTTCTTTTACTTTTTTCAATTGAGAAATTATTTGAGATAACTATGATATCGCCTTTGTTTATATCATTTAAAATTCTATTCTCTTGTGATTTTTGAAAATCTCCACATTCCTTTTGAATTTGATTTTGAGGAAAGAAACAACCACTTATACTTATTCCATCAATAGAAATGTTTTGCTGATTAGATATTAAATAATGAGTCTCTCTTAAATGATCTGTATGAGAATTTCCAACAAAGTAGATTTTTTTACTTTTTCCTTTAGTAATAGAGCATCTATCAAAATCAATTATTTCATCATAATTGGTAGCTTCAGGAAAATGACAATTTAATCCGTTGTATTCCAAGCTTTGATTATTTGAAATTATATTTCTTTTGTTATCACTATTCCTAGAACGAGTAACCAATCCTTCATATCTATAGTTGCCTGTGAAGAAGATGCCATTTAAAGGTTTTAATAAAAAGAACAGAAAAAATGATGAAGAAAATAATGCTAAAAAACCTTTGAATATTGTTTGTAATTGACTCAAAGACCATTGTTTGTTTCTAAAAGGTGTTTCTACATATTTATAAGAGTAAAAAGCAAACATATACATCAATAAAATCTGAAATGGTGCAGTTGCCAGATTAATACCAATAGTCCATCTACTGATACATAAAACTGTCCAATGCCAAAGATACAGTGAGTAAGAAATCTTACCAACATGTAAGAAAAATTTATTCGTTAATATATTAAATAATTTGTCTCCCTTAGATAATGAATAAATTAGTAAAGAAGTTATAAAGACTATTAATATAGTTGCTAATAATGATGAAGATTCAGGTAAAAAGAAAATTATTAATATAAACAAAGATAAATAAAATGGTTTTACTTTTAAAAATTTATTTTCAAAAAAGTTTTTTATAAAACTAGAAGATTTTGTTCTAAAAGTTCTTTTTTTTTCAAATATCAAAAAAGTTATGCAGCCTGCAGCCATTTCCCAAAACCGGTTAGGCATCAAAAAATATGCTGCACTTTTATCTATTTGGTATGTATAGATATAGGCAACAAGCGAAATAAAAATTAATATAAATGTTGCTAAGAAAAGGTTTTTGACTCCATTCTTTTTTTGAGAGGCAAATCCTGTGAACCATATTAAAAGTGGGAAAACGATATAAAATTGTTCCTCTAAATCTAAAGACCATGTATGAGTAAATGCATTTAGCTGAGTTGAATCTGCAAAGTAGTCAGTCGATAACCTAAGAAGATAAATGTTAGATAGCCCAAATAATGATGTAATACCAGTCTTAAGAGATATCGAAGGCTCGGGATTAAAAAAACAAATAAGTATTCCTGTAATTATTGTGAATGGAATTAATGCAGGGATAAGTCTTTTAACTCTCCGCTCAAAAAAATTTATTATAAATTTCCTGAAATCTTTACTTTTTTTATTTGATAAAGAAGAGGTAATAACATAACCAGAAATTACAAAGAAGATATCAACTCCTAAATAACCACTTGGGAGAATTGCTTTATTAAAATGATTAATTATTACAGCAATAACAGCGATAGCTCTTAAACCATCAATTTCTGGTCTATATAAAAATTTATTTTCCTTTCTAATTAATTCCTTATTCACCTATTTATCCTTAGAAATAAAGTAATTAATGATATACATTACTATATTTAGTTTAATTTATTAAAGTTTAAATTACTTTAGAAAAAAAATATAAAAAATTTGAATTACTGGTAGATTTGAAGTATGTGTTGCCACAGCTTAGCTGGTAGAGCACCTGCATGGCATTCAAACTTTAAAAGGCCTTTAATTGTAATTTTTATCATAGTTTTTATAAGTAATATTAAGAGTTCAAGCGCAGAGCTAAGTGCAGTTATTATTTAGACAATTTTAAACAAAATAACTAATTTTTATAAATATTAAATATAGTCTTTTCAAATTACATTTAGCAAAAAAACGTAGAATTTAAAATTTTCTATAAGGTGCAAATTCGCAATGATAGCAATAATTTTTAAAGTATTATAAACAGGGTATAATCTGGTTTTTTCCCCAAGAAAAGTACTAACTCAGCACCTTTTTTTAAATAATCAGAACTGTATATTCTATACTTTTTATTTATTGATTTGATTTAACGGAATACTAGGCAGATACCCTCTCCAAAAAGTGCCTATTTATCCTGTTTAACCTAGAATATATAGATAAAGATTCTAAAGGTTCCCTACCACAATTCTGAAAGATGGAAAATTCTTTTTATAAAAAAATTGCATCTTGGGGATTGCTTAGGCAGATAAAAGCGGAAGAAATTATAGATGAAAATATTTCATCTATTCGTTTACCTAATCAAAATGAATTTAATGATATAGTAAAGCAATGGTGTAGATTCAACAAAATTGAATCAGAAGAAGCTTTAAACTCTTGGAAAATTTTAAATGGATTAATTGATGATAAATGGGAAGTTTTTATTGTTAGGAAATGGCAATGGTCATTTTGGTGTATTAACAATTTTCAAGATAAAATACCAAATTATTATTTAGAAAGAAAATCATATCTCGATATGATTGAATATTCAATTATTCGAGTAAAAAATCAAAATCTAGCGAATGAATTATTTTTAAGAATTATAGAAAACGAAGAAAAATTTGAAGATATTGCTTCTAAATATTCAGAGGGGCCCGAAAAAAATACAAATGGACATATAGGGCCAGTCCCTTTAGGCAATTCTCACCCTTTATTAGCTCAATTGTTGCAAATCAGTGAAGAAAATAAAGTATGCTCTCCAAAAATGATTGACTCCTGGTGGGTTATTGTTAGGAAAGAAAAATTATTAAATACCTCATTAAATGATGAAATAATTCAAAAATTAGCTTTAGAACTTGGAGGGACTTTTTTGAATAATTCTATTGATAGTTTCATCAAAAAATATTCTTCAAGGAAACAAAATTTTAAAAAGGTGAAATTTTGAATAAAACTGAATTTATAAAAAAGTTTTTTGATTTAGAAATTGAGATCTTAGAATCAATCGCGAATGATCTTATACCATTAAGCCTTGAACCTGGAGAAAAACTTTGTGATTTTGATGAAGATATTCCAGGTGTATTTTTTATTATTAAAGGGAAATTACGTTTATTAGATAAAAGTGATAGTGGTGATATTTTTACTATAAAAACATTCAATGAAGGCAAATATATTGGAGCCATTCAATTATTAAGAGGTGTATTGGATCAATCCATAGCAGCTTCAAATTATGTAAGTGGCTTGCTTTTCCCTGCTAATAAATTTATAAAATTAGTATTAAAAGAAAAAGATTTCTTAAATTACTTTTCGCAGGTTGATTCAACTGAGTTTTATTGTGCTTTAAGAAATAATAGAGATTTTCAAAAATTTCAGTCTAAAACTTTATTAAATTTTTCAAAAAAAGTACTTTCTAATTCAATAAGAATTTTAAACTCTAATCCTGGGAAAAACTACTTAAATCAAAATCGGGGGGAATGGATAATAAGTAGTTGTAATATTAAATATTTATCTTCTGGAAATTTTTTAAACTCACCTAAGCAATTCATAGTAGAAGGTTCAATTCCTGCAAGATTAATTCCCATATCTTTAGAATTGAGAAAAGAATTAGATACTTTTAAAGAAAAATCTTTAAAAAATATTTTTCAAGAAGAATACCAAAAACAAAATACGGAAAGAAAGTTTAAAGTTTCTCAATTAGAGGCTCTTGAAGATTGGTACGGTCGTCTAAATAAAAATAATAATTATCCACATTCAAGTGGTAATGGTCTTTTAGAGGAATCTCTTGCTTGTTTAAGAATGTTATCTCAATTTTATGATTTACCTTTCAGAAAAGACCTATTAAGGAAAGTTGTTTCTGAACAAATTAAATTGAATAAAAATCAGAGAATTGGTATTCATCAATTAGCAGCAATTTTTGAATTTATTGGCCTCAAAGCCTCATTACTATCCCCAAAAGAAAAAGAATTAACAAATAGGTTTCCATGCCCATGTTTAATATTTATGGAGAATAGACCTATAGTTATATGGGAGCAATCAGGATCAAAATCATTAATAGGTGATCCTACAGAAGGAATTAGATGGTTGAATAATGAGAAGATTTTTAATTTAAAGACAACTAAAGATTTAAAAGTTTTATTCATTGAACGCACATCTTTTTCACCAAAAGCACGTTTTGGTTTGAAATGGTTTTTACCTTCATTATATAAACATCGTTTTAGCCTTTTACAAGTAGTCGCAGCAAGTTTCTTTGCTCAATTACTAGGTCTTTTTAATCCTTTGTTAATTCAACAGATTATTGACGCAGTTATAAATCAAGGAAACATTACAAGCCTAAATATATTGGGGTTTCTTCTAATAATTATGGCGATTGCTCAAGCAGTAATATCTTCATTAAGAACTTATCTTTTTGCAGACACTACTAATAGGATTGATATTTCCCTAGGATCAACAATTATTCATCACTTATTACGTTTACCTTTAAATTATTTTTCATCAAGACCTGTTGGTGAAGTAAGTAATAGGATTAATGAGTTAGAAAAAATAAGAGGTTTTCTAACTGGGACTGCATTAACAGCTTTTTTAGATGCAACTTTTTCTATTATTTACATTGGAGTAATGCTGGCTTACTCTGTAAGGTTAACTTTTTTCTCTTTAGCAGTTCTTCCTTTTTTCATTCTGCTTTCATACGTTATCTCTCCCATAATAAAAGAACAACTGCGCAAAAAAGCAATCGCTAGTGCTCAAGTTAATAGCCACTTAGTCGAAACTCTCTCGGCAATGGAAACAGTAAAAGGGCAAGGTATGGAATTACAAAGTGAATGGAGATGGGAGAAATTTTATGAAAAGCAAATTAAAGAAGGATTTAGAAATACAATAACAAGCACCTCTGCTGGTGCAGCGAGTAATTTTCTTCAGCAAGTTTCTGGATTGATAGTTATATGGGCAGGTGCAACTCTCGTGTTAAATGGTCAAATGACAATAGGGCAATTAATCGCATTTAGAATCTTATCAGGTTATGTCACTGGACCATTATTGAGAATTGTGAGTCTTTGGCAAAACTTCCAAGAAACAATTATTTCTCTAGAGAGGTTGTCTGATATCGTTGATCAAAAAGAAGAGATTGAGATAGCAGGACAGAATCTCCCTCCCCTATCTCCAATAAAGGGTAAATTAAAATACATTAATCTAAATTTCAGATTTAGAAATTCCGGTGCGCCTCAACTTTCAAATATAAATTTTGAAATACAGCCTGGAGAGTTTGTTGGAATAGTAGGAAGTAGCGGTTCTGGGAAAAGTACTTTAGTAAAAATGATAACAAGACTTTTTGACCCCAATGCAGGATCTATTGAAATTGATAATCAAGATATATCAAAAGTAGATCTTTATTCATTACGTTCCCAAATAGGTGTTGTCCCTCAGGATTCCTTACTCTTTGATGGATCTATCCAAGAAAATATTGCGTTGACTTTCCCAGAAGCATCTTTTGAGGAAATTCAAAATGCGGCTAAAGTTGCATGTGCTCACTCTTTTATTAAGGATTTACCTTCTGGCTATTCTACAAAAGTAGGAGAAAGAGGATCTAATCTATCGGGAGGACAGCGTCAGAGAATTGCGATTGCAAGAATGGTTTTAAAACAACCCAAAATGTTGATATTGGATGAAGCAACAAGTTCTCTTGATGTTGATACTGAATATCAAGTTACGAACGAATTAGCAAATCTTTTTCAAAACAAAACTGTATTGTTTATTACTCATCGTCTAACAAGTTTAATGCACGCTGATAAAATTCTTGTTTTGCACAAAGGGATACTTGTCGAACAAGGTACTCATAAAGAACTTATAGAAATAAATGGTCGTTATGCAACTCTATTTAAACAACAAAAGTCAGGTCTTAAATGATAAATAGAAATTCTAAAATTAGCTTCTTAAAATTTTGGAAGAATAGCAATACAAGTACTCAAGAGCCAAAATTTGAATCTTCTAAAATATGGAGCAGAAGACTTCTATGGTCAATTATTAGTTCTGTTAGTGTTGGATTTATATATTCTTCTATTGTTCGCATAGATGAAGTGGTTACTGCAATAGGGGAATTACAGGCTGAAGGAGCAGAACGTCCAATAAATTCTCCCATTAGTGGGACTATAAAGACAATAAATGTGGATGAAGGGCAGAGGGTTGAAAATGGAGAAATTCTAATCAAATTGGATTCTTCAATTTACCAAGCTCAGATTGAAGGGTTGAGATTAGATGTTGAAAATCTCTTAGAATCTCTAAAAATTAGTAAAAATGTCTTAGATATGTATGAAACTCTCATTGAAGAGGGTGCAATCTCTAGAATTGATTATTTAGAAAAAAAAATTGCTGTTCAAAATATCAAATTGAAGATTAACCAAGCTAATTCTAAAATTGAAGAAATAAAAGCTATGAATGACAGAACTGAATTGTCATCACCCGTAGATGGGGTTGTGTTCAACTTAATACCATCTAGTAAAGGATATGCTGTAAAAGAAGGCGAAGTGCTTTTAAAAATTGTACCTGATGGCGATTTAGAGGCTAAAGTTTTTCTTACCAACAAGGATGTTGGATTTCTTACCCCAAACATGAAAGCTGAAATAAGAGTTGATGCTTTCCCTTTTACACAATTTGGTTCAATAAAAGGTCAGTTAAAATTAATAGGAGAAGAAGTATTACCTGCTGATCAACAAAATTCTCAATCAAGGTTTCCTGTGTTAGTAAGCCTAGAAAAGCAATATTTAAATTTAAATAAAAAAATTTATAAAATAAAGTCTGGCCAAAGTGTTACCGTTAATTTTATCGTAAGAAAAAAACGTTTAATAACTTTATTGACGGATACTATTGATAAAACATTTGATGCTCTCCGAGGAATAAAATCAGACCGCAAGTAAAATTTGTTTTAAAATTTAAATATTATTTTTTCTTTTTGATTTGGTCTAATAATATATATTTGTAAAAAACTTATTACGTTTTAACTTGTGTCTTTTATGTAATTTTGGCGGTCGAAATATTCATAAGTCTCAAGGATTGAATTATATTGGTTCGAACTCCTTGAGAAATTTTGTCTCGGAAGCAAGAAATATTGTATCGGAAACTTCAGATGCTCCTAATAGCACATCAACAAGTTACTCTATTTCAGTTGGAGATACTTTTTCAGGGAATTTAGGTTTTCGGGGAGATAGAGATGCGGTTCGCATAATACTTGAGCAAGGAATTTCTTATCAATTTAATTTAACTGGAAGTCGTTCTGGAGACGGCACACTATACGATCCATATCTCAGACTATACAATTCCAATGGAACTCTTTTATCTTACAACGATGATGGGGGCGCAGGCCTAGAGTCAAGAATTAGTTATACAGCTTCAAATACTGGAACTTATTACCTTAGTGCAGGATCTTATGCAGATAGATATTCAGGAAGTTATCAACTTTCGACTAGACAAGTACAAGTAGTTTCTACAGAAAGAGACTATGGAGATTTTGCTCCAAATGCAAATTTATCCTTATCACATATTTGGTCTGGCGTTGATTACAACAACGTATATATGCAAGGACTTAAATGGGCAAATGGATGCAAATGGGGTAGCTCATCTCCAGAAACAACCACCACTGCGTTGAATTATTATATTTATGACAACGAAACAACTATCGGTCAGCTTAGTGCTGGACGTCTACTAGCTGAGGAACAAGCTGCATATATCGCCGCAATGAATGCGTTTTCTTCAGTAGCTAATTTAACTTTTACGGAAAGTCGAACAGCCAGAGATTCGCATATTCTTTGGGCCTCATTGAATAATGAAGAAAGTTTTGGTGCTCTTGGTTGGGCTTCACCGCCTGACATTTCAGGATCCTACATAAATTCTTATGGGGCTGCTTCAGGTCTTACAACTCAAAATTATACTTTTTATTCTAATAATGGGGTAATTAATAACTCTAGGATTCTTTTACCAGGAAGTTATTACTATATAACGACTATTCACGAGCTTGGACATTCATTAGGTCTCGCTCATCCTCATGACAATACTGCAGTATTTCCTGGGGTTTCAAGTAGTTCAGACACTGGCGATAATGGATTAAATGCTCACCCATATTCTGTAATGACTTATAATGATGTGGGTGCTAATGAATTCGTTTCAAGTTCTAGGTCATATTCTGGTTTTTTGGAGACACTTGGTGCTTTTGATATTGCTGCCATCCAAATTCTTTATGGTGCAAATACAAATGCATCAACAGGAAATAATACGTACTCATTAGATAACTCTGCGTTGAATGGATGGAATTGCATCTGGGATAATGGTGGTGAAGATACTATCTCTGCAGTTGGGCAAACAGATTCGGTTTCTATTGATCTAAGAAATGCAACATTAGAAAACTCTGTAGGGGGAGGGGGATTTATCTCTAGACTTGGAACGCAGAATATTGGTTACACAATTGCTTTTAATTCCACTGGCAGTTGCATAATCGAAAATGCTACTGGTGGATCAAATAATGATAATTTAGGCGGCAATGAATATAACAACAACCTTTTAGGTGAAGCTGGAAATGATACTTTAAACGGCAGATCAGGAAACGATACCTTAAATGGTGGTAGTGGTGATGATACCTTAATAGGTGGGACCGGTGATGATACTTTTATCGTTGATAGCACTAGTGATACAGTCACAGAATACTTTAATGAAGGTACAGATACAATTCAGTCTTCTGTTACCTTTACTGCCTCAAATAATGTAGAAAATTTAACTCTTACCGGATCTAGCAATATCAATGCAACAGGTAATTCTTTAGATAATATCCTCACTGGTAATTCCGGGAACAATACTTTAGATGGAGGAACGGGAACAGATACTGCCCAATTCTCAGCAGATATATATAACTACACAGTTTGGAAAAGTTCAGATAATCAGACAATAAAAATTACAGATAATGCAGCCAACCGAGATGGAATAGACTCTCTTACAACAATAGAAAATTTAACCTTTAACTCAACTACATACACAGCATCCAATCTAAGAAATGGAGCTTTTCTAAGTTCTGATGGCTATAAACTTATTGGCAACTCTGGTATCTATACCCTC